>Ga0209517_10006668_pt1 | contig 14164 bp, 13 predicted proteins | sample PeaSoiMetSII2010_FD_187695 | JGI IMG/M metagenome (GOLD analysis project Ga0209517, IMG submission 187695) | Peat soil microbial communities from Weissenstadt, Germany - SII-2010 (SPAdes) (version 2) | ecosystem: Environmental > Terrestrial > Soil > Wetlands > Peat | place: Germany...
ACCCGACCACAAGAGCACCAAAGATTTTGCGCACGAGAAAAGCACGAAGGCGCCTGAGGGGACAACCGCGGGCGTCACAGCGGGCGGAGCGATCGGGGGGACCCTGGGGTTGCTGGCGGGAATTGGAGCCCTCGCGATTCCCGGCCTCGGTCCGTTCATTGCCGCGGGTCCGATCATGAGTGCTCTAGCCGGCCTCGGAGTAGGCGGTGCAGTGGGCGGCTTGATCGGAGCCTTAGTCGGAATGGGCATTCCGGAGTATGAGGCTAAACGATTCGAAGGAAGAATTAAGGAAGGCGGCGTCCTGATGTCGGTCCATTGCGACACTTCTGAAGAAATCGCTCGCGCGAAAGACGTGCTCAAGCACACGGGCGCTCAAGATATTTCGTCGACCGGCGAAGCTACTGCGGACCGACCCGCTGCTGCCAGGGTAGCGTCGGGTGTTCAATAGTCGTAAGGGAAACTTCGCGGTGGCGTGGGTGGAGAGGCAACCGCGGCGGAAAAGGAGAACACAGATGAAACCAAGCACGCAGGATCAGATCGAAGGCAAGCTTCACGAATTGAAAGGTAAGGTCAAAGAGAAGGCGGGACAGGTCACGAACGACCCCGACCTGGAGGCTGAAGGCCAAGCCGAAAAGATCGGTGGCAAGCTTCAAAAGAAAGTCGGCCAGGTGGAAAAGCTGTTCGCGAAGTAGCTGAATTGGCTCACGCTTTACCCGGTTTCGCCGGACGGAGCTCACTCACGTTCCGCCCAGGCGACACGGTTCGAAGGTTCATAAAACATTAGAACTTATCATTTTGTTATTAGTATTAGGCGGCGGCGGAGGGTACTACGGTCACACTCGCTGGGGTTATGGTGGCGGCGCGGGCATCGGGCTAGGGACGGTTTTGTTGATTCTCCTGATCGCCTACATGCTTGGCTTGTTCTAGGAGCTCGTTGAAAAAGGGGACAGACTACTCTGTCCCGAGTCGCAAACCGCTGATTTCGCGCGGGAGCGTGGCCGCGGACAGAGCGGTCTGTCCCCTTTTTCAACAAGCTCCTAGTGATCGTGACGGGCGATAAATCAAAGTCGAGGCCGTCCTCGCTGCCACTGGTGACTCGCCCACAACGCGGCGGGACGTTACCGCCGCGTCCTTCTGTGGAAGTTGCGTCCTTGGAATAGACTCGGAGCAGGTACGATCGGGGATCGTGCCTCGTTCAAGAAGATTGCGGCACGGACTCTTGATTCCCCGAAGCGCGCGGTTCGCCCCCGGGCCGGTTTGTCAGATGATCCGTTCAGCCCGAACGATAAATCTGTCGGGAGCAGCACCCACGTAGTAGAACGGATAACAGGTGACCAAAGTAAGGACTTGACCTGCGCTAGGATTCAAAACGGCGACATCGTTCGGACTCACCACCTGCGTGGATACCACGCGATACCGAAACTTCCCGCGCGGAGTGGTCAGCGTCACGATATCGTTCTCCCGGATCTCTCGCAACGGCCGGAAAAACGTATCCCGATGCCCAGCAATGCCCGCGTTTCCCGGTTCGCCTGGCAACGCTGTTCCCGAAATGTGGCCCACAGCGCGACGCAGAATCCGCGCGCCAGTTCCCTCCATGACCGCCACTGAAATACTCACGCGTGGAATTTCAATGCGGCCAATCAGGCCGTCCTCCGCCGGCGGCGAAGCCTCTTGAGCGACTGAGGGCACGGTTTCCGTCAGCATCCGGTCCAGCTGGCGATGCTCTTTCTTCTCGAAAACCCACGTGTCAATGAACACGAACCCGCAATACCCGAGCATTGCCACGGCGCACGCAAGTAGTCCACGCTGGATCCATCGCAGGATCCGGCGCAAAGACTGTTTGGGAACCATCAGTCTCATTTGGTATCCGCAACGTAGCCGGGCCGGGCGCGCACCGAGAGCTTTCTCTTGTTCATCCGCGCCACCACTTTAAGGGATCGGAAGGCGCCGGGCACCTGGACGTTGCTGGAAAGAAATCCGAGCGTGTATTGATTGCGAATATCCCGCGCGATACGCTCACAGACCGCTACCGCGTCATTCAGTTGTCCGGGAAAGAACGCCTCGCCGCCGGTTACCTGCGCCAGGCGCTTGAGGACACCGGGGTTCCGGTCCGGATCATCTTCGTCGAAGATGCCGACCGTATAGACCAGAACGCTGGATTGTTCAGCCATTTTCAAAACCTCGGCCAGATTGTGCCCGCTGGCGTTGTCGCCGCCGTCGCTGATCACGATCAGCGCCTTTTTCTCGCGGCTGCCTGCCTTCAGTCGATCCAGCGCTTGGATCGCGGCGTCATAGAGCGCGGTCCTTCCCTCGGCGCGTGTGCCGGAAATCGCGCGCGCCAGCTCATCGGGGAGATTTGTGAACTGGCCCACGCTTACGCGCTCGTTGAAGTTCACCACGAACATCTGGTCCTCCGCGCTGCTCGACTGAGCGAACGTCCGGGCGGCGGCGGCCACTTCCTCAAGCTTCGGCCGCATGCTGGCGCTATGGTCGATCACCAAACCCACGGTAACGGGGACATCTTCCTTCCGGAACAGCCGGAGGGATTGGCGGACACCGTCTTCGTAAATCTCAAAATCCGGCTCGAGTAAATCGGAAACAAATCCGCCTTTTGCGTCGCGTACCGTTGCATTCAGTATCACCAGGTTCACGTTCACCGAGATTCGGAACGCCTGATCGACGACTGACAGCGGATTCTGCGCTCCACTCGCAACCCCGAGCAGCAGCAGTAAAAGGATCATCATGACGCCTGGATGCGGCGATACTCAGGCTGCCACATGGCATCCTCCACTTGTTGAACAATATCGCCCATCTTTACTCCCGACAATCCTTCCGCATCGGCGGCCTCGGCCACCGCCACGGCTACCGTGACCGACACGCTGCGCAAGTCGTCAACATGCGGAAGAAGCGAGGCGCCGGGCTGGCGCACGGTTACCAGGCTGGACACTGCGCTTGCCGCCGCGGCGAACATTCCGTCGCTGATCCGGCTGGCTCGGGACACGATCACCCCGAGGCCCAGGCCCGGGTATAGCGTGGCATTGTTCAATTGGGCGACCACATACGTGACTCCCTTATAAGTGACCGGAGCGAACGGACTGCCGGTGGCGATCAAAGCCCGCCCATTGGTCCAGTGGATCAGATCGGCTGGGTTCGCTTCCGCGTTCGCCATCGGAGTCGAGAGCGCGAAAATGATCGGGCGATCCGCGTGCGCCGCCATTTCCCTGACAATCGATTCCGTGAAGCTGTCCGCGACGGTCGACGCGCCAATCAGCATGGTGGGGCCCACGCGGTGTACCACTTCGTCCAGGCTTACCCCGTTTCCATGCTCGTCGTGTTTCCATGTCTTGCTCTCGTCGGCAGGCCGCGCGTACGTCGCCTGATAGTCCTGCAGCTGGGCGGCCATATCGGACGTGAGTAATCCCTGGCGGTCCACGCACCAAAAGCGCCGTTCTGCCTCTTGTTTGGAAAGACCCTCGAGCATCATCGCGTTGCGAATCTTATCGGCAACTCCAATACCTGCCGTCCCGGCGCCAAAGATCACGATGCGCTGGTTGCGCAGCCGCGTCCCACAGACCCGAATCGCTGAGATCGCCGCGGCCAGCGTGATGGCTCCCGTGCCCTGCATATCGTCATTGAAGGTGCAGATCCTGCGGCGGTATTTCGCCAGAATCTGCCGTCCATTGCCGGCGGCGAAATCTTCCCATTGCACCAATGCGTTCGGGAACAGTCTGGTCACCGTCTCGACATAAGCGTCGATGAATTCGTCGTAGCGATTTCCGCGTATCCGCCCATGCCGGTTGCCAATATACATGGGATCGCCCAGCAGACTTTCGCGATTGGTTCCGACATCGAGCATCACTGGAATCACGCGGGTGGGGTCTATGCCACCCGCTGCTGTGTAAATCGCCAGTTTGCCGATGGAGATTTCAATGCCGCCGACTCCCCAATCGCCGATACCCGGAATTTGCTCGGCGTCGGTTGCAACTACCAGGTCGATGTCTCCCGCCTTCGCTCCGAAGTTGGCAAACGCCTTTTCGATGCCGTCGGCGTGATCGCCATCGAAGTGATCGATGGAAAGGTAAATGCCTCGCGGACGCCGGCATTCATGATGATACTGCTTCATCGCCATGCCCACCGTCAGATCGTTCACGATGGGGATCATCTCGCGCAGGTGCTCGGAAAACAGACGGTAAAACAGCACCTCATTGCGGTCGTGCAGGGCGGTCAAGTAGATATTCTTGCCGAGCGCATCGGCCAGCCGCTCGTATTGAATGTACGCCCGCTTGACTTGAGTCGCCAGGGTGCTGATTTCGGGAGGCAGGAGGCCCGTCAGCCCCAGCGCTTTCCGTTCCTCCGTGGTGAATGCCGTTCCCTTGTTCAGCAGCGGTGAGTTGAGCACCGCCAGTCCGCGGGCCTTGGTCTCATAGTGAAGGTCCGAAGGCCCTGGGCGCTTCGGCGCGGGCGCAAGTGGCAGAATCACTCGCTGCATCATGGGATGCCTAGGCCGCGGCCGCGGTATGCTCTCGATCATTTACGTCCGCCTGTTCTATCGAATCAACGTGCATTTCTTCTCCCCTATACCTCTCCCTCCGGACGCGGTGCACCGGCAAAGGGCACCGCGCGACAGACTACTCGACTCGCATGCGCTAGCTGGCTAAACGCGTTTTGCGGCCGCACGGACCACAACCGCTGCGCACAGGGTCATCAACCCGAGCAGACCGATCAGCGGCATCGCGCTGGACGTCGCCGGCAACTGTGACGGCAACGCGGCTGCCGGCTCCACTGCTACTTCCAGCTCCGCGGGCGGCGGAGGGGTCACCACCACGGCCAGTTGCACTTCTTCGCCGGTCGGCTGGACGGCCATGATCGGCGCCCGTTTGAGCTCCACGACTACCGGCTCGTCCGGCGACTTAATCGGCGTGGCGACTTCGACGGGAATCTCGGCCGGCGTAAAGAGCACCGGCACATTGGTTATCTTGGCCAGTTCCATTGCCCGGGCTTTCGGATAAACGAATTCTTCGCCCCAATTTCTGCCCGGATAAAACCAGGCGCGCAGAGCCTCCGGCTCGCCGGCCGGTCTTTCTCTAAACGTGATCACCGTCTTGTCCGTTGCTTTCAGGCGATAGTTTGGAATCGCCAGAATCGTGGCATAAATGACCGATTCGTCCTGGTTGAAGATCTGAACGATGTGCCGGTCAGACTTTGAATCGAGGATCTTGAACACGTAGGTGCCGGCGGGCAATACGCCCCAACCTGTCAAGTGGACTCCCGGAATTTCCACTGGACCACTGAAGGTCACCACCGTTTTTCTGTTCCAATCATCCGCGCGGGCGCCTGGCATGAACATGGTGCCCAGAACCGCCGCACAGAATACCGTTGTTGCTGTTCCGAATAATTTCACTGCATTTCTCCTTAATTTACGAACTCGTGTGAGGCGCTCTCGCCGCGGGTCTCACTCGTTATGGATTGATGCATTCGCGGGTCCATCGGCGGGTTTGCGACGAGGGAAGCGGAACTTGCGAGAAACCATGCTGATTAGCCTCGCATTCGGGCTAGGTGTGAACCAAAAGTGGACTATGAGAGGAACGGAGCTTCGCGTGGGGATCGACCAAGTACAGTCATCTGACCAAATGCGGTCGAAAATCGAATGCACTGGAAAAAGAGATCAAGGTGAGATATCCGGGGAGGTTCTTACAGGCCGGGAGCGAACCAGCAACTGGGTTCAGGCCGCTGACGCCGGTTGCGTCTTCCACGTGTCGAGCAGGGCGACGAAGGTGGCGACCGAGGTAAAGCTCAGCAGAACGAAAATCTTGAATATGAGCGGCAATGGACTGAACACAATGGCGATGGCAACAAAGCCGGAAGCCAGGGCGTATTCTTTGGCCCTGAAAGTCCCGTAGACCACGATGAGGGCGCCTTGACAGATTGCGACGTTGAGCAGGAATTCGTAACTCGCGGCAAACGGAGTAAATAATGCGGCAATGAGCAGGAGCGGAATCGAAACCCATTTGACGATTCTTGCGAACATGCCAGTTCCTTTCTCGGTAACGCAGTGGGAGGGCCGGCGACTAATTCACCGGCCCGAAATGAACCTGCGCTACCTCAACTTTATTGAACCGCCAGCACCGCGGCTGGCTGGATCAACGATCCGATGATTTCACCCGACACCACCAGTTCTACGCGCCGATTCTGCTGGCGGCCGCTGGAAGTATCGTTTGACGCCACGGGCTGGTTTTTCCCGAAGCCTTTGGCCGTTACCGAGGCAGTCGGAATTCCCGCCCCGGTAAGGTAGTCACGCACAGAGGATGCCCGATTTTCTGAGAGCTGCTGATTGTAGTCATCGCCGCCCACGCTGTCGGTGAAACCCTCCACTTGCAAGCGCAACCCCGGGTGTCCCGCGAGAATCCCCGCGACCCTGGCCAACTTCTCACGCGCCAGCGGCCGCAGCGAAAACTTCGCGGTATCGAACAGGACATCCGACATATTCACGATCAATCCGCGCGCGGTATCGCGCGTCTGAAGAATCGCGTTGAATTGAAGCAGAAGCTGCGCCCGCAGTTGGGTCTTTTCAGCGTCGGCCTTTGCTTTGTCCCCGGCCGCGCTGGCCCTCTGCGCCTCGTTCTCTCGCTTCAAACGATCCGTCTCGGCCTGATTCGCCGCCGTCTGCGCATCATTTTCGCGTTTCAACCGGTCCGCTTCGGTCAGATTCGCCGCGGTTTGCGCGTCATTCTGTCTTTTCACCCGATCGGCTTCGATCTGTGCCGCCGCCGTCTGCGCCTCATTGTCGCGTTTCACGCGATCGGTTTCCGACTGTGCGGCAGCGATCCGGGCATCGCTTTCCCGCTTCAGCCGATCCGAGTCAGCCTGCGCAGCCACGTTCTGTGCCTCATGCTCGCGAGCCAGCCGCTGGGCTTCCTCTTGAGCATTGATTCGAGCCGTCTCTGCTTCTCGCGCGATGCGCTCGGTGTCAGACTGCGCGGCAGCGCGTGCTGTCTCCGCGTGTGCTTCGCGATCCACTCCGGCCTGGCGCTCGTTCGCCAATTGCTCGTCCCCGATCTTCTTAATCGTGATGATTCGCGAGTCCTCCGCCATTTGAACAGCCTCGCGTGCCACGGTCCCAATCGGTTTGCTGCCCGCTTTGCCGGTCAGATAGCCCTCGGCGTCCTCCAGATCGTCCAAAGCCTTCTGGAACGTGTCCGCAGCATACACCGAGGCTCCGGTCCAGCGCGCGATTTGAACCGCGTTTCGCGCTTCGTAGAGTTCCAGCGGAACTTTTCGATCCAGCCCCATCGGCTTGATGTCCGCGGGATTCACGTTCAGCGTATACTGGCCGCGCTGTAACAGCTCGTACTTGGCATCCAGTTGTTCGATGGTGCCCACCGTATCGGGGCGGACAAAATTCTCCATGACCACCACGTCGCTCGGTTGAGTTACGGCGAAGTAAGGCTCCGCCGTAATGATCAACCCGAACGATTGTAATTCCGTGGTCGCGTCCAGCTTGCTCTTCCCGCCGTTCAGGAGCACTTCTCCCACGTTGGTCGCCCGGCCCTCCGGAGTAATCGCCCACATCACATAAGTCAGATACTCGGGACCGAACTTGGTCGCCGGCTCCAGCTTCTGCATGTCCGCGTCGATCTTGATCACTCCCTGCTTGCTTTCAACCTTGGCCTCACCGATAGCTTGCGGCATCAAGGCGGTTCCGCGAAAGCCAATCCGGGTGGATCCGCTGCGGTGATTGTAGTTGATCGCCTTAGTGGTCCTGGCGACCACGGTGACCCGGTAAATCGGTACGGATCCAGCGGCCATCCTGGCCGCGTTCTCGGATTGTTGCGTCGGGTTCGGGGCTTGCGTCGTCTGTGCCGACAGAACGCCGCAAGCCAGCAAAACTGTGCTGATCATCTTCATATAGCTGGTCTTTCTATGTGTTGCTACTTACTGCTGCCGTTCGGGCGATCCGGTCGGCACCTCGCGATGCTCGTGGAACGAGTAACGGTTCAGCATGCCGAGCAAACGCATCGCCGCTCTCGGCGCGCGGATGCCTGAAGTCACAACCTCGCGATTGTCGATCTTCCGGCCGTACATGGCGGCGTTGTCATCCAGGTCCTGGCGCAAAGTGGCGCCTTCAAGAGCCAAGCCGGCAAACAACCCCTGCGAGCGCGACCACGAGAGAATCTCCGCGTGCATCTGCGCGTCCGTCTGTGCAGTAGCCGTGCGTCCTACCGGACCGCCGGCGACCGAACCTTCCGCACCCAGCGTGAACTTGCTCGAAAGCAAATGGTCCCGTCCGCCTTCGTTCATCACCAGCATGATCAAATCGGTTTCGGAGCCGCCGATCTGGAAGCCGAAGCTTCCGCCTTCGATGCGAACGGTGCCGGGAGCCGACCAGCCGTGTCCACCTTTATTGCGGCAGGACAGGTATCCCTTCCCGTATTTTGCGCCGAATACGAACGCCGCGGTTTTGAGTGCCGGTACAATCACGATGCAGCGGGCGTTCTCGAGCAGCTCGTCCGGAATGCCCTTGTCTGGGGTCGCCATGACCTCGGAAAACACGACGGCGGCCTGATCCAGCCGCTTTGCAGAGTCTTTGTCCATCGCCATCAGCGGGGTGAGCGCCAGGGCAGTTGCCATAAGGAATTTCATTTTCTTCGCCTCTTCTGTCGAAGGAAAACCCGCGACTGCTTGATTAGTGCAGGAGTCACTCCAATGGTCGCCGGACGCCAACTCCATACAATGCCGCGTCCCACACAGATCTGGATGGCGCGGCAGATTCGAAACCTAACCGTATGTGGTCACCTGACCGGATATGGTCGAGTTTTTTGGGAAAGCGATGTATTGCGTGGTTTATTTTGCCACTTGGCTCGAACGGCCAGCAATCTGCGTGTCGGACAACGAGGTTCCAAAATATGAAACGGTTTCTGATTCTCAGCGGATTCTTGATGGGCGCCGCGTTCCTAACCCCGGTTGCGGCCACAGCCGAGACCCACCATGACAAGATCTACCACGACAAAGAAGGCAAAGACGATCATGTATTCGTCGGCAATGAAGATCGCGCTTACCGGCTCTATCTGGGCGAGCAGCATCAGGATTATCGGGATTTTGGCAGAATGAATCACACCCAGCAGCAGCAGTACTTCCGGTGGCGTCACGACCATTCGGATGCAGTGCTCTTCAAGGTTGAAATTAAATAGAACGTCGCCCCGCGAACCACCGGCACATAGCGCAAGCTGGCGTGCCGGCTCACGGGTAGGCTAGGATTGTCACAGTTGGCAGCCGCCTCGGCGGTGACATCATTGTGCGGAAGCCACCGCAGCCGCAGCAGCCTTCAACTCATCCAGTTCCTTGACCACCTTGGCCCATTCCCCGCTGTCCGTCTTCGTCGAAATCGGAGCGCTCAAGTCACCATAGAAAGCCAGAATATTGATTCGCAGTTCCCCCGGCATGTCGGCATAATGACCCTCCAGTTTGCCAAGCAACTGCGCATAAGCGCGATCGCATAGCCGGTAGTTTCCGGCTTGGGCGACTTCTCCCAGATCGAAATTCTCGTTCGGCAATGTCAGCTGGTCCACCCCAAGCGCGGAGAGCTGCTCCCGGTAACGCCCCAGCGCGGCGTTGAAGCTCGCCATAAACAGCTTCTCGACTGCCGGGGTCGGAACTTCAAATCTCAACGTTCTGGATCGGCCCACTCTGGGCAGGATACTGATGACACGTGCAAGGAGTCTGGAGCGAAAACCCGGCTGCTGGTACTCCGTGCCCCAACTTTTCCGGTAACTCGAGCGCGACAGATTGTATAGGAACTTCCGCTTGGTGGTTCCCGGAGCATCCTTGACGATTTCGGACTTCTTCATGTCCCAGGCCACTCGGGTCATAGCCGGAACTGTCGAGCTTACGGAATGACGATAAGAACCGATCGCCAGACTGACACCGGAAAATACATCTCCCAGCTTCATTCCGTACGTATCCTGAAAGGCTCTCTCCAGCAGCGGCCGGGCGACTTGAAAACCGATAAACCCGCGATATGCATCGGGAGCATAGTGGCCCTGGGCAACCTGCAATACATCGAAAGAGAACTCCGTTTTGAGGTGGGAAAGCGCGTCGTCGGAATAAGTCACCTGATCTCCGAATTTTTGGCGAAGTTTCGGGTAAAGTAGCGGAACGGCCAGGTTGGTTGCCATCCGGTGTCCGTCGTTATCCGCAGAGTAGTGGGCCAGCGCCCCCAGGGAAAACGCATATTCATTAACATCTTGAGATTCGCGAATCAGATTGAGGACGAAGTCGCCGCTCCGCACGTAGTGCAGCAGATCGCTGAACAACTTTGCCCCAAACGGGTAATAGCCCAGGTCCTGAATGATGCTTCCGCCGTATGCGTATGCGTGCGCTTCGGTTAGCTGTTCCGCTGTGGCGTCCGGGAATCGCGTTAGAAGAAGCGGCTTGATGGAAGTGTTCCAGGCCGCGTCGATAATCGCCTCGTGAGTAAGAACCGAGTAGGAAAACCCACCCGGAGCCAGGAGAAGGCAATAGACCCCAATGCACACGGCGCTCCGGCTCTTGCGAAGCAGCCGTATCGCGAAGTTTCCGGCGGATTGCTTGATCACTTGGACTCTTGATTCCGGTCTGCCCCCTCGATGTGCCTGTCGGGCGCTTAGGCAGACTACACCCGGGGACTCGCTCCGAGACGAGCTCCTTCAATCTGACGGCAGCGCAGTTGGCACCCGCTCCTTCATCTCCCGATTCGGTAGCTGGTGATGTTGCCCCACAATCCGACCGTCTGCAAAACCCAGACGGCAACCGCAACCACTACGACCACATTTAAGATCGATTTGATGCTGGACGCCATGGGGATGAAGCGATTGATCAGCCACAACGCCACGCCGACAACGATCAGCGCAAAGACTAGATTGACTAAAGGCATATTGATTCTCGATTCAAAGGGCCGCTAAATGCTCGCCCTGCGTCCCATAATCAGGTTGAAAACCAAGATCGCCAGCGCTACCACCAGCAGAATGTGCAAAAGGCCTCCGGCAGTGTAGGAAGTCACCATCCCCAGCGCCCACAGCACAAATAGAATCACGCAGATTGTCCACAACATTTTGATCGCTCTCCTTTCCGAACAATCCTGAGAAGTGCAATCCCCGGCCCAAACATCCCGCTGCCCCGACAGCAGATTGGCCGCGAAAAGCGCACGGATGATCGCAAGGTGTTGCGACCGCGCCGCGTCATCCGACCAAATGCGGTCAAGTCGAGCCATCGGTGCTATACTGGACTCGCCGCCACTCTTGGCTTCCAGCTGTTTGAAGAGCACCCCGAACGTGGTTCTTCGAGCCGTCCGGGCCTCCTGGATCGACGGAGCAAGGAGCAACGCGCCATGATCCCCAGGGCCTCGAAGTCGCCGACCGTCGGTAGTTGGCTTTCCGAAAACGGCCCGCGGGAGTTGGAACTGCTGTTCCGCGCCATCGTTCACCATCCGTCCGAGCCGATTCTCATCGCGGATAACGACCGTCATAATCTGGATGCCAGCTCCGGCGCAGGCAAGCTGCTGGGCCTCTCGCGCGAACAGTTGATTGGAAGCAGCTTGGACGACTTCGTCGAGCCGGCTTCCAAGCCCAAAATGTCGGAGCTGTGGCAAGCCTTTCTGCAAAATGGGGAGCAGGAAGGCACGCTGAGCCTGGTTTCGCCGGACAGAAGTCCGCGGGAGGTTGAGTACGCCGCCAAGGGAAATGTCCTGCCGGTGCACCACCTGCTGGTCCTTCACGATAAATCCAAAGCTAGCGGCATTCCCGCATGGGTAAAGGACTACGCTCTCTTCTTACTGAACGTCGACGGACGCATTGCGTCCTGGTATTCGGGAGCTGAACGCATTTTCGGTTACACCAGCTCTGAATCAGTTGGTCAGCATGTAAGTCTGCTCTATCCGGCCGAAGATACGCTGCGCGGCAAGTTGCGGGATGAGTTCGACCGCTCAGTGGCACATGGACACGTCGGGAACGAAGGCTGGTGCACACGAAAAGACGGAACGCGATTCTGGGCCAACGTGATCACCATGGCCCTGAAGAAGGAAAATGGCGAGCTGCAAGGGTTTGCGAGAGTGGTTCGCGATTTCGGCGAGCGTCATGAGCGCGATGAGAAGCTGCGCCAGACCCGCACACGCGCGCTGCCGCCGCCGGTTGAGACCGCGATCGCCGGCATCGTTTCGGGCGAGTTTGAGCGGATTCCCGACGCCAACGACTCCTTCCTCGACCTGGTCGGGTACAGCCGTGAAGATGTGCTCGCCGGGCGCCTCCACTGGCCCGACCTCACGCCCCCCGAGTATTACGCGCTGGATGAACTGGCGCATGAGGAAGGCTTGCGATTCGGCGCCTGCACTCCTTATGAAAAGGAGCTGATCCGCAAAGACGGTACGCGAGTTCCCGTCGTCGTAGCGACCGCAGTCCTGAAGCTCTCGCCGTTCCGCTGGATCTCGTTTGTGCAGGACTTGCGAGGACGCCACCGCCAGGAGAACGCTGAGAACGAAGTCCTGGAAGTGAAGGACGACTTCCAGGAGATCGTCGGGCGCAGCGCCGCGTTGAAACGAATGCTGGGGCAGGTCGAAGTGGTAGCTCCCACCAATGCCACCGTGTTGATCCTGGGCGAAACCGGCACCGGGAAAGAATTGGTGGCGAGGGCTGTTCACCGGATGAGTCCGCGCCGGGAACGCCCCTTCATCACCCTGAACTGCGCCGCGATTCCGACCGGGCTTCTCGAAAGCGAGCTATTCGGCTACGAAAGAGGGGCCTTCACTGGCGCCCTGTCGCAAAAGATCGGACGTTTTGAGCTGGCCCACCGGGGAACCCTGTTTCTGGACGAAGTCGGCGACATTCCGCTGGACCTGCAACCGAAGTTGCTCCGCGCGCTGCAGGAGAAGGCGTTCGAGCGACTGGGCGGCACCAAGACGATACCCATCGACGTCCGCCTGGTGGCTGCCACCAATCGTAACCTGACGCAAATGATGGGTGACAAACTTTTTCGCAGCGATCTGTACTACCGGCTGAAGGTTTTCCCCATCACGACTTCCCCGTTGCGCGATCACTCCGAGGACATCCCGGTGCTGGCCCGCCATTTCACACAGAAGTATGCGCGAGAGATGAACAAAGAGATCGATAAGATCCCCTCGGATACGATGCGCGCCTTGGTGAGCTGGCCGTGGCCCGGAAATGTGCGGGAGCTGGAAAACTTCATTGAACGGTCGGTGATCCTCTCGCAAGGATCGAGCCTACGCGCTCCTTTGGACGAAATTCGCCCGGATGCGAGGGAGTTGGCCGCCATCGGCACCCTTGAACACGTGGAGAGGGAACACATTATTCGCGTGCTCCGCGAAACGAACGGTGTAATCAGCAAAGCCGCTACCCAACTCGGAATGCCTCGAACGACCTTGAACGCTCTAATGCGAAAACTCGGCATCTCTCGAAAGGACCTTTGACAATCGGCCGCTGGCTCCATCGCCGGTGGCGTCGAACAGAAGTCGCACTTGCGAACGGTACCGCGACATCGGCGCAGCTTTATTCGCAAGAGGGCATGGCAACGCCTCTTTTGCGATGTCCAATGTCGGAAGTGCCCAATTTGCGACGTTCTAAAGGCTCCGCGTCGATCCTAGACACTGCCTCAAAGCAGCTTAGGACGTAATACGCCGTTTCGAATCGAGCGTCTCCGCCAGTCCGCCTACGATACGGAGCGCGCTTCGAGTGAACATCGAAGCACCGGGTACAAGACGCCAGTTCTCAGGGAGTATCCATGGCACTCGCCAGTAGTCTGTCAGCGTGGACGGTAACCGATCAATTTCTTGTAGCTCTCCAGTACGTTGTAAACGATCGGACAAATGCTTGCCCTCTTGAATACTGACGTCAGCCGGCCACCGAGCGAGCGAACGCTAATGCCTAGATGCGGAAAGTTGCGGCAGGCCCGCGGTCGAGCATCGTAGACTATGCATAACAATCTATCGAGAAAGATGCACCCTTCGTTGGTGTGCCGCAGCACCCGCCCGGCAGATTCATCTGGGTCCGGAACGGTGTATTGCCGGATCACGTCTACCGGGGCGAGGCGCAAATATTTCGCGATTGCAGCTATCTCATGATCCGACACGCTGACTTGAGTCTGACGGCAGCAATTGGCGCAAGCGGTGCAATCAATCTGT
>Ga0209517_10006669_pt1 | contig 14163 bp, 19 predicted proteins | sample PeaSoiMetSII2010_FD_187695 | JGI IMG/M metagenome (GOLD analysis project Ga0209517, IMG submission 187695) | Peat soil microbial communities from Weissenstadt, Germany - SII-2010 (SPAdes) (version 2) | ecosystem: Environmental > Terrestrial > Soil > Wetlands > Peat | place: Germany...
TGGATGCGGGCCGCGGATTTACCATCGGCCTGCACCCGGCGTCGCCAAAATATCCGGCTCCGGGGACGAAGGGCGGGATGATGCTCGGCCTCGAAGTGAACGGGCCGCTCGAACAGGTGGTGCAGCAGTTGAAGGAGAAGGGCGTGCGCTTCATCGGGGACATCATCCGCGAACAGGCCGGCTCATTCGCCCATCTCGAAGACCCCGATGGGACGCCGATCTACCTGTGGGAGATGGTGTCGATGCCTGCTGGCGCACAGCGATAGTGCGCCCCGTCACGGTGCTGCGGCAGCACACGCCAGCAGGCATTGATCCCCAGCCACCTGCATCCGGGGCTGCCGGGCAAGTCGAATCCCACGTTCTGCTCAACTCGGAGCACACAAGAATGGCAACCCCGACACTGACACCCGGACAGATACGACAGAAGCCCTAAATGTTCCGCTCTGGATAAAGGAGGAACTCCCCCATGACTGCCCACGCTCCCAGCAAGGCACCTACATCAGTGCAGCGCGAGAATCCCGTTCCCAACGTTCAGGATGAGATTCGCCGTCGCGCTTACGAACTGTACGAGCAGCGCGGAAGAGAAGACGGCCACGATATGGACGACTGGCTCCGCGCCGAAGAGGAGATTACGCAGAAGAGGGGCCGCCGCGTCGCGGCTTAGTGTCCGGGAAAATCCGTTCATGGTGACGGCAGCCGTGGTTCTGGCTGTAGCTCCGTAAGGGCGGGCGGGGTTGGCAATTCTGCTGGAACAGCCCTCCCCAGTCCTGACTCGACACGATCCCCTTCACGAGAAAGCGGGCTCGGGCGTGCCCAAGCGATGCGGCACGGGCGGGATGTCGGGACACGTGGTGAACGTCTGTCTGACCGTCCATTCCTCGCTACCGGTCTCGCGGAGCCGGAGCTTCAGCCCCGGTCGGACTTCGGGGGCGGCGGGAATCCAATAGACGGCGCTCTCGCCGCGTGAGTTCACAAGCTCGACCTGAATCAAGCCCTCTCTCCTCTGGTGTCGCCGAGGCGCTGCCCTGCCGAAAGCTTCAGCTACATGTAACTGTCCCCGCTACTTCGGCTTCCTGCGCCTCACGTTTCTCGGCTGCCCTCGTTTTCCGACCATCTCTGCCTCCGCTTGGAGCCAGTCGTCCAAGGCGAATCCGTCAACCCTGCCGCGCTGCTCGTACAACTGGTAGGCGCGTAGGCGGATTTTCTCCTCGGTGTCGTTCAGAGGCTTCGGTTTCCGTGGGAGAGGCTCCCGAGATTTCGACTTCGCTGCCATGGGATTCCCTCCTCAATGAGGACTTCCCAGTCCTCGATGTTAGTTTGCGGCTGGCCGGCATCGGTGGGCAGTGACGACTATCACCCTCGGCTCGCCCTTGCGCCGCTTCAAGTGTGCGGAGACGGCTCGCGCACCTGCTCCGCCTACATGGCGATGCGTCAGCGGGCACCCGCGCCACGCAGACTGGCTAAAGAGGCTCGTGGCCAGCCGATGCTGGCACGGTGACGACTTCTTTCCCCCATTCCACCTTCAGCGACATTTTGGAAGCGCAGTCGGCACACAGCCAGAAGTACTCGTATTTGCCGTAATCAACTTCGAGCCGAAACAACTTTCCTTGGCCTAGGTAGCGGAAACGGGCGGAGCACGGCAGGTTGGCACACTTGGCGACCATCGGCCACCTCGATCCAGTGCGAACCCAAGTGCCGGAGCACAGGGTCAGGCCGAAAGTAGAGCAAGCGTGAGGCTCGACGCTCCGGCCTTGCCTACAGTCAACACCGAACCCGTGCTGGATGCAGTGATCAGGCACACAGCTTGTGGTGATTCCGCAGCGGCCTCGCATGGTTGGTTATCCCCATGAGAGCGCATCAGCAGCCAGCGCGGCGTCCACTCTGACTACCGTGCCATCGTGGAAGCCCGATTGTTTGCGCCGGTTCGGTGTAAAGTTGAAGAATGTCCGGGCTGCCTGACCAACTCCCGTGGAGGCGTTTTCTCTGCGTTCTCCACAGGCTCGGCTACCGCCCGCAAAAGGCAGGGCGGGGTTCGGCGAGGGTGTTCTTCAATCCCGCACGCCAACCGGCCACAGTCTCGTTCCGCGAACCTCATCCCGGTGACACGTTGCGGCAAACGATGCTGCGCAACTACGTCCGCAAGCTCCTGCTCACCGTGGATGAGTTCATGGCGCTTCTGGAGGAGTGCTGAGGGCTAGTTTTCTCCTCTGCTGCTATCGCTTGCCCCGCCACAGGGCAGGCGGTGCGGGACGTGAGCGAGCACATCTCAGGCGGTCTTGCGCCGCTGTCGCATTCGGGCCGCCCGTTCCTTTGCGATGAGTTGCTTCACGTCGTAGCCGTAGGGCCCGTAGCCGCGGAATTTGTTCTCGTCGAACAGGCGCTTAATCCCGCATCCGAGGCACACCTGATACGAGTGGTCTCCTTCCCGGATCGGCCAGCCCATCTCCGCATGCCAGCAGCCGTGCAAAAGGAACGCCGCAGCGCCGCCCGCCCCGGCGGCGAGCAGGCCGAGAGGCCGCGCCCATCGCGACCAGCGGTTCTTCTTCTGGCTCGCGTTCGTCATTGCAGGCGCATTCTCGTTCATCGACAACTCAAAGGGTCCCCCCTGATGAAAACCGGGCGCTGACCTCACGCAGCGGCAGCCCGTCGCGTCAGGCTGCGCACTTCCTTGATTCTTTTTTCGATTTCGTGCTGTATATCTTTTGCCATTTCTTGGGCTGCGTATAAACCCCGGACGACGTCTGCTGTTTGCGGCCTTCCGACTGCGGCTCCCAGTTCCTGTGCTGGCCGGAGCCGCCCGCCGCACCCGCCGTGTGGCGGTGCTTCACGAACGACCACATCAAATGCATGCGCCAGTTGGCCCTCTTCAGAATGTGCGCCTTCGCCCGCAACCAGTATCCGCGGCTCGCTGCCACGCTTGGCGTCACGGCTCTCGGTGGTCTTGGCGGATTTCGATTGCTGCATGATTACCCTCCTCTGAGAATTCATTTCTTCGCTGTGCAGGCCGTGCTGATTGACTAGCTTAGATTCGAGATACCGCCTACTGGTGGTGAATTTACGATGAAAAAAATCGATTGAACGATTGCGGGTTGGGCTCGTTTCCTCATCGCCCGGCCGCTCCACTTTTCTGAGTGCTTGCGGGTAACGCAAATCGTGGGGAGGGCGTGCCCAAGCGATGCGGCACGGGCGGGACATCGGGACACGCGGTGAACGTCTGTTTGACCGTCCATTCCTCGCTACCGGTCTCGCGGAGCCGGAGCTTCAGCCCCAGTCGGACTTCGGGGGCAGCGGGAATCCAATAGACAGCGCTCTCGCCACGTGAGTTCACAAGCTCGACCTGTATCAAGCCCTCTCTCATCTGGTGTTCGCCGATGTGCGGCCCTGCCGAAAACTTCAGCTACATGTAACTGTCCCCGCTACTTCGGCTTCCTGCGCCTCACGCTCGGCTGCCCTCGTTTTCCGACTATCTCTGCCTCCGCTTGGAGCCAGTCGTCCAAGACCCGTCAATCATTCCGCGCTGCTCGTGGCCTCGATCTTCATTGGCGAGCCGCAGGGTAGCCCTTTGCGTAGTGGCGTGCCACCTCGGACGCATAGTGACCGCCGACATGCTCGTGGTTTTCTGCGAGCCATTGGCTCAAGCGAGTTTTCCCTGCGGAAGGACCTTCAGGAGCAAGCAGGTTGCCCATGAGGCCCTTGTACTCCTCCCAAGTAAGGACGACGTCCCGAAGGAACCAGCCAGTCAGGAGCGTGGAAACGTACGCCAAGGGCATCAGCAAGTGAACAGCCGAACGGGACGGCCAACTTGCACGGCAATGAGTCTTACAAGTTCCTCGAAGCTGAACGTTTCGGGTCCAACGGCGTCGAGCACAGTATTCGCCTTCTGGTCGACAGCATCGACAAATAATTGCGCCATATCCTCGACGTAGATTGGGCGGATGCCGTAGCGACCATCGCCGGGGATGTGCCCCCGCCAACCCTGTGGTCGAAGACAGTGGACGACAACCTGCGCCATAGGAGTTCCGAAAGGGCCGGGCCTGCGGTTCGGACTGGCTTTTCGCCCTTGACAGGGGCCTGATGCCTCAGGTAGGTTTTGCGACCAACGGTCCACTCCCCCGGCTCCCAATTTATCTCTCTTGGCTTCTAAATCTCTCTCTAGAGGAGAAACCCTATGTATAGCAAATCGAGATTTGCATTGGTGTCGCTGGCGGTCTCGCTGGTCGTCGCCGCCGCATTCGCACATCCAGCACAAGCAGGCACTATCGCCTCAAAGGCCGACCTCCCCTTGTCCGGCACCTACTACGACAGCGTCGCAGGGGAGAATGTGGTCGTCACCGGCACCCTCCACCTCGAAACCCTAGTCACCATGCCAGATGCTACCGCGTACGTCCTTTACAGCAGCGTCCAAGGCAGCACCGTCGGGCAAACCTCGGGAAACCAGGGCTTCATCAACGTGGCGGCCTGGAACTGGTTCACTTTTCCCAAACCTATCCCCACCCTAAACATAGTGCTAACCGGCGAAGGCGACCCCGACCGGCCGCTGATAATTGGCGCAGTCTACAATGCTCACCCTTTATTTATCCTCGTGACCCTCAACTTCGCAATTAGCGACGGAAGGCTGCAATCGGGAACCGCGACCCTGTACCCCTTCGACACCATAGGAGTCCCCTGCATCGACTGCAACTGAAACCGGAGCATGACCTGCCGCCACCCATGCGGCCATCGCCCAATGTATGACCCGAGCGGAGAACGCGCTTGAGGCGCCCTCCGTTTGTGCTCGTAAAGGTGGGCCGCACGCTCAACGAACTTCTGCATGGATGGTGAGGCCACTGCGCGACAAGTCAAAATGTCCGTAGTGATGACTCAGGGCGCTGCTCCTGCCGGGAGACCACACAGCAAGAGATAGTTGTCGATAAATCGCGTTCACGCAAGTAACCGTGGCGTTGCTTGCACCACAGGTGGTGCAAAACCGAAAGTTACGTAAACGCCTGTTCTCAACAACAACCCGCGCCATGTGCCCCGCCCACCCCCAATGGCGGCCCGAGATGTGGTGGTCCGTATCTTAAAATTCATTTTTTCTGCCCTCGGTTGCGATTTTGACTTTCATTTCGCGCCTTATTAGATAGAAGCCCCTGTGGGGATACGGGCTGTTGGAGGTGGGGTAAGCAGCGAGCGGAACTTGCTCGCAAGCGACTGGCGTCCCCCACTTCATCATAAAGAATAGCTGGGGGGCATCTTTCGGCGACGCGGGTTATCTTTACATGCCGGTCGACTACTTGAAGGCCACTGCATTGGACGTGAACATGGTTAGTGCGGTCAACGATTAGGTTGGACGCGCATTGATATCTCTTGGCTTCTAAATCTCTCTGTAGAGGAAAAATCCCATGAAACACTTTGCCAAGCTCATGCTTTTGACGTTGGGCTTAGTAGTGGTCGTCGCGGTTGTCCTGTCGTTCCTTCCGCGCCATACAGCCGCCGCTGCGAAGTCGGTTAGCCCCCCGCCAAACCTAAACCTTGTGTATGGGAACCACCCGGCCCAGTGCCCGGCCGGCTTCGTGGCGGTCCTCCCCACCGGGGTCCTATCCCCTTCATCGGGGTGTTACGAGGTGCCAGAAGGCTATTACCTCATTGTTACGGATGTCACGGTCCAGAGTGGATGCATTACCCCCCCCTACATCAATGACCTATACATCGAACTCCCCGCCGCAGAGTCAACCGTTGCTACATACGCGAGAACAGCACCGATAGACACCCTCGGCTACGCCAGCTGGCATGACAGCTTCGCCACAGGGCTGGTCTACGCCAGCACGCCCATATTCAACCAAAACTGCATCGCTGGGCCCCCCGGTGTCGCGGTAATAAATCTCTTGGGGTACTTGACCCCAGCCTAGGCTCGCCGCCCCACTGGAGGGGCGCTGCTCGTGGATAGCCCCCGCGTGTCAGTGTGCGGCGATTCAACCGGGCTCCTGCTCCAGCTTCTGCAACCGGAGCAAGACCCGCCGCAACCCACGCGGCCCATCGCCGAACGTATGACCCGAGCGGAGAAGGCGCTTGAGGCGCCCTCCGCTCGTGCTCATCCGATGCTGAGACCCCGGTTAGTTGCTGAGAAATCGCCTTATCGCCAATGGGTGAAGATGCGAACGCGCTGGCAGCACACGCTGCAAGCGATCGCCCTCAGAATCGCCTGGCAGGCTTGAACCACCTGCAACTTGCCCGAAGGCGTTAATGTCCGCTTCATCGCAGCTTCGCGTACTCGGCCTCGGCTTGCTTCAGGACGGATACGTCCGGGTCGGCATTTTTCCAGAGTGCAAGGAACTCGCGATATTCGGCGCGGCTTCTGTCCATGTCTCTAGTTTTGGCGTAGGCGCGTGCGAGTTGCAAGTGTGCTAGTGACCAGTACACCGATATTGGAGCTATACCGCGATGGTCGATTACTCTTTGGAATTGCGCCGCGGCTTCGCTCGCAGATCCATTCTGAAGATATGCGACTCCACGCAGATACAGGGTAATGTACGTTGGCACGGTACCATTGTCCCCAAGATCATAGGGAATAGAAGGCCCAAGTTCTTCAATTGCGCCAGCTGGATCGTTCTGGTACAGCCTGATAGCGGCCCGCCCTGAAGTTAAGGAAACCTTATTCAGCAACAGATACGAGGGATACTGCTGGCTCAGTTGGTTAATCAGGGCTTCGGCTCTACGCGTGTTTCCGGCTCGTGCCAGGGCTAGCGCCGCGCCAGCTTTCGCCACTTCGGAATCCGGAAGCAATTGCAGGGCTAGACTTGCCTTCTCATGGACTTCCTTGAAATTGCCGAGCTCAGCCTCGATTTGAGCCTGGTCAGTCGCGGTAGCCACCGCATATTCTTTCATCCCGTTCTGCAGGGCAGAGGCTCGGGAGGCATCGAAGAGCTCGCGCCCGCGGCGGATTTGTCCCAGGCTCATGGCGGCCCAAGCCCGGTGATTGAGATTCCAGGATTCCAGAGGCTTGCCTTTGAACCAGTCGATGTGGTGTTGCATTGCCGCTTGATCGCTTTCCGCAAAGGCAATCATATAAAGGTTGAAATGGACAATGAAGCCGTCCAGTTTGGCTGCAGCCGCCTTATCGGCAATAGCTTTTGCCTCGGCGTATCGTCCTGCAACCCTGTAAGCCTGGACCAAACTTGCGTACGGCAATCCATGGTTTGGATTGAGCTTCAAAGCTTCTCGTGCGCTCTCGACCTGCTTTTCCGGATCACCTACCTTTTGATACTCAATGGAGAGGTTGTTGAACGGGATCCAGTCGTGAGGGTAGGTCTGTGTCCACAAGTTGTAAGTGTCGATCGCCTTGTCATCCTCGTGGGTGGCATCCTGATAATAATGTGCGGCGATGTAAAATTTCTCCCGTTCACTGACGTGTTCGCGGCGCTCGAAGGCCTCCTTCATGTACCGATCGGCGAGCACGCGTTCGCCCAGATCGCCGTGAATCGCGCCCAGCCTGGCATAGGGGATGGCAAAATTTGGATCGAGGTCAATTGCCATCTTATAGAGCGGAACGGCCTCCGTTTCCTGATTCTGCATACGTTTCCTGTCAGCGGAGGTGTAGGCCTTCAGAGCAGGCAGCGAACTGGTGGTTGCCTGCTCGACGGGTGTGTCAAATTTCTCAACCGAGCTCACAGACTCGCCCAGTTTCTTGCGGATGGGCGGAATGAGTTGGCCCAGTTTATGCAGCACTTCGTCCTTATTCTGGGCTTCGGTTTCGGCGTGCGCTAGAGGATTCCCGGAAAGGCAATCGGTGGCATCCAGATCGAGAACATACTTATTACCCACGCTTATAATCGAGCCGCCTACGACCACCTTGGCACCTTCCCGCTGGCACACATCCCGGGAGATTGGTGGGACGACACGGTCGTCGGGCTGCCGCCCCATCAACTTCAACGCCTGCCTTGTGGTCGAGTCGAGCACAATGTTGAAGTAAGGCGACTCGGCCAGCTTGACCGTGACCGCCTCTTTCAGCGCGCCGTCAAAGATGGGCTCACCTGTGGCATTCACGAAGTCAGAGACCAAGACCCAGTCGGTCTCGCCTAAGGCAACGGGTCTGTGCCGGTAGCGGAAGAAGATTGTCCCTAGTGCCAAAAGAACGATAGCGCCAGCGATCGGCAGAATCCAATTCCAGCCTGGTCTCGTGGTTTTGGATAAAAGGGGAGCGAAGTTTCTGACCGGATGCCTCGCAGCGGGTCTGGTGGCGCTCGTTGTTTTACCGGATTCCGTGTCGCGTCGAAGCCGCTTTAAGGCGGCGCACACGTCGGCAGCGTGCAGGTAGCGCAGGTCACGGTTCTTCTCCAGAGCCTTGTTGATAATCTCATCGAGCTGGGGGGGGAGATCCGGATTCAACAGCAGAGGCGACAGTGGGGTCTCATGTAGAATCGCGCTAGAAATCGCGCCTGAGGTGTTGCCTTTAAAGGGCTGGACGCCGCTCGCCATTTCATATAGCACGACGCCGAAACTGAACAGATCGGTGCGCGCGTCGAGTTCTTCTCCCCGAACTTGCTCCGGTGACATATAAGCCACCGTTCCCAATGCAACTCCTGTCTCCGTGATATGGCCTTCGACCGCCGGCGTTTCCAATGCCGCCGGGGGTTGACCAGCAGTCGGGGATTGCCGACTCAGCTTTGCCAACCCGAAGTCCAGCAGCTTGGCGTGCCCCCCTTTAGTTACAAAGATATTGGCAGGCTTGACATCCCTATGAACAATGCCGTTGCTATGTGCGGCGTCGAGGGCGTTAGCGATCTGCACCCCCACGTCGAGGATCTGCTCGGTTCTGAGCGGCGTACGGCCGATGATGTGCTTGAGTGTCTGGCCGTCCAGAAACTCCATGGCGATGAACGGATTGCCCGCATGCTCGCCGATGTCATAGATCGTACAAATGTTGGGATGGTTGAGAGCAGAGGCAGATTGCGCCTCGCGTTGAAAACGACTTAACAGCTGCGGGTCTCTGGCGACATTGTCAGGCAGAAACTTCAAGGCCACAAAACGATGCAGGCGCGTGTCCTCGGCCTTGTAGACAACTCCCATGCCACCGCCGCCGAGCTTGTCAACAACGCGATAATGGGAGACTGTACTGCCAATCAGGTTCGCTCCACTCTCGGTTGTCCCTTGCTCGCTGGCGACCAGTTTTCCCATAACCTCCAGCGCGGGTGACTCAATGAAACGCTTGGCTGCTTTGTCGTGAGCAAGTAGCGACTCCACTTCGCGTCGAAGGACTTCGTCGTCCCGGCAGGATTGTTGCAGGAATTCCGCGCGGCGGCCTTCGTCCAACTCCAAGGCACGGTGATACAACTCTTCGACTCTACGCCAGAGTTCAGGCTCCACGTCAATTCCCCTCGCTCAACTCCCGCAGAAGCCAAGCCTTGGCCAACCTCCAGTCCCGCACCACGGTATCGGCCGAAACTCTCAATACTTCGGCGGTCTCTTCTACACTTAATCCGCCAAAAAATCTTAGTTCTACAACCTTGCTTTTCCTCCCATCTACGGCCGCCAATGCCATCAATGCATCATCCAGGGCCACCAGGTTAGTATCGGGTTCGTTGCACACCGACGGCGCCTCGTCCAAGGACATGTGAGGCACTCCGCCGCCTCTTTTCTGGAAACCGCGGGAGCGGGCAAAATCGATCAGAATGCGCCGCATCAACTGCGCGGACACGGCCAAAAAATGCGCCCGATCCTGCCAATTGATTTGTCCGCAGTCAGCTAGCCGCAAGTAGACTTCGTTGACCAGAGCAGTCGTTTGCAGGGTGTGGCCGGATCGTTCCCCCGCCATGTAGCGTTGCGCTACTTGATGCAATTGCTCATACACCAAAGGCGTGAGCTTTTCCAGAGCCCGCTCGTCTCCGGCGGTCCAGGCCTTGAGGAGTTGGGTGATCTCGTGAGTCGAAGGCAGAGCCATCGAGGCCTCCGCAGTTTCAATAGCTTACACCTCTGCCAGGCAAAAGCCTAGCACCGGTGGCCGTTTTGCTCCCGAGGGTTGGTCCGTGTCTGAATTCAACTTTTTCGGCCCTCGGTTGCGATTTTGACCCTCATTTCGCGCCTTATTAGATAGGAGCCCCTGTGGGAGAAAAAGAGCACTGGTGACGACGTAAGTTTGCCCGCTGGCAAAGCAGCAAACGCATCCGCTCAAGGAGCTTCACCGTCTGCCCATGATCCAGTTTGTCCTAGTTTTTACGGTTTGTAGGTAGAAGCAGAGTTGCGGTATTCCCAATCTGGGAACAAGGAGGCCTGCTTATGGCTGCGAATGCGATTCCCACCCCTGAATTGAAGGTCAATACGGAGAAAGGCGCGAATGAAAGTTGCGCGCCCGTCACGCTGAAACAGCGGTTTGGAAAGCTGCTGCGCGAGTTGTTCGAAGGGCACGAAGAATACCTTGGGGTGACGCCAGATTAGTTAGTCCGTCTCCGTTCCGGGACCTGTCTGATTAGCTCATCGGGCAGGAACTTCCGGGCTAGGAACGATGCAGCGGTGTGTCCTCAGCCTTATAGACGACACCCATGCCGCCGCCACCGGGTTTCTCCACGATGCGGTAGTGTGAGATGGTCTGGTCGATCATGAGGGGGCGCAGGACTCAGGCTGCAATCACAGCCTGACAAACGCAGCAGTCCAGCTCGGGTTCGGATCGCTTTTCGCCCCTTGACAGGGGTCGATGCCTCAGGAAGTTGCCGATCCTTTTACCCCGGCAGGCCCATTTGCAAAGGGATTCTTTATACCCCTTGGCTTCTAACTAAATCTCTCTCTAGAGAGGAGAAATACCATGAAACACTTTGCCTTTTGCAAAGGGATTCTTGCGGCAGTCGCCTTGGCAGTGGCCCTGCCCGGCGCGGCCCGCGCACAAAGCACCGACAACGACGGCTGCACGAAAGCCACCCTGAAGGGCGATTACGCCTTTACGGTTTACGGGCAGGTTTTTCCTCCTGGCAAACCGGTCATCACGCGCGACGGCGTTGCCATGACTCACTTCGACGGCAAGGGCGGCATCACGCAAGTCGATTTCGTCATGCAATATCCTGACATGTCTGGGGGTTCGTCGCCCGTGCCCAACGGCGACCCGCCTGATGGCACGACGAACTTCAATGTCGGCGAGAAGGGCACTTACACGGTGTTCGAGGATTGCACGGGTCAAATGGAGATCGACTTTCCCCCGATTGGCGGGGGCGGAGCTGTGATCAAGCTGAGGTTCGTGCTGAGCGATGAAGGCCGCGCCATCCACACCACGGTCTATTGGGCCCAACCTCCTCAACCTCCTACGGCTGAGCCCGTTGTCCTTCCAGCCTTGATCCACAGCGAAGGGCGGAAACTCGGGGCAATCCGCCAGGATCACGATCACGACAAGAGGTAGGTCCCGGCGGGTGGCCGACGTGAAGCTGGAGTTGTGTCGGATTGTGTGCCTCCCTCCACACCACCCGCTATTTTCGCTTTTAAGAGCGCTGGGGCGGCCTCGGCCACGGGCCAGTAACGGAAAAATGAACACGCCCACCAATGGCCCTCTGGGCCGCCATCACCGCTGGGCTGGCTGGTGGGTATCGCGGCGCTCGCACCTGTTTCCTGGTTGCTCGTGGCGCACCGCACACGACGCCCTTGCTGAAATTAAATCACTGGTGAAAAATCGCTTCTCTGACAATGTCGGCGGGAGGCCGATTCTGGGGCCAGTTAGTGCTAACGCCTGTGGCTGATTTCGATACTCTCATTTGGCCCACTTTGATCATCTGATTTGGCCCACCCTGCAGAACGAATCGGCCTACGCTGTCCCGGCCAGCCGGGACGGGGAGGCCGATGGACAGGAGACGCAAGGTGGAGCTGTTCGAACAGATCAGACGGGAGTACACCCACGGGGTGGGCACGATCCAAGGAGTGGCCAAGCGGTTCGGAGTGCACCGGCGGATGGTGCGGCAGGCCCTGGCCAGCGCGATTCCGCCGGAGCGGAAACCGCCGGTACGGCCGAAGCCGCGGCTGGGGCCGGTCGTGGGGTTTATCGACGAGATTCTGCGGACCGATGAGCAGGCACCGCGCAAGCAACGCCATACCGCGCACCGGATCTGGGAGCGGATTGGGCAGGAGCGGCCGGAAGCGGTGGTAGCCGAAGCGACGGTCCGGCGCTATGTCCGGCAACGGCGGGAGGAGCTGGGCTTGGTGGCGCGCGAAACGTTCGTGCCGCAGGTCTATGAGTGGGGCGGCGAAGCGCAGGTTGACTGGTACGACGCGGTAGCCGAGATGGGCGGCGAGCGGCAGACAGTCCACATCTTCGCGATGCGCTCGATGGCCAGCGGCGGCGCCTTTCATGTGGCCTACCACCACGCCACGCAGCAGGCATTCCTGGAAGCGCACGAGTTGGGCTTTCACCACTTCGGCGGGGTGTTCCGCCTGTTGCGTTACGACAACCTGAAGAGCGCGGTGAAGAAGATCCTGCGCGGGCACCAGCGGGTGGAGACCGAGCGGCTGATCGCGTTCCGCTCGCACTGGGGCTTTGAGACGGAGTTCTGTAATCCGGCGCGGGGCAACGAGAAGGGCGGGGTGGAAGGCGAGGTGGGCTACTTCCGGCGCAATCATCTGGTGCCGATCCCGCAGGTGCAGGACCTGGAGGAACTGAACCGGCACCTGTTGCGCGGCTGCCGGCAGGACGAACAGCGACAGATCGCGGGCAAGTCGCCGTCGGTGGGTGAAGCGATGCGGATCGAGCGCGAACATCTTCTGCCGCTGGCGACGGAAGGCTTTGAGCTGGCCGAGACCAGCTTCCCCAGGGTGGACAGCAAAGGTTGCGTGAAGGTGCGGACGAACTGGTACTCGACCCCGTTGAAGCCCGGGAGGCAGTGCCAGGCGCGGCTGTTGCCGGCCTACGTGGAGATCTGGCAGGAGCGGGAGTGCGTGGCACGGCACGAGCGCAGCTTCGGCCGCTATGAGCAGGTTCTGAACCTGGAGCATTACCTGGAGGTGCTGGCGAAGAAGCCAGGAGCGCTGGCGGGATCAAGACCCCTGCAGCAGTGGCGGGAACACGGGCGCTGGCCGGAAGGTTTCGATCGGCTGTGGCAGGGGTTCGAGCAACGGTATGGCCGGCACGCGGGGACGCGGGAGATGATCGAGTTGCTGCGCGCAGGCAAGCAACAGGGCTGGGAGCGGCTGAAGAACGCGGTGGAGCAGGCGCTGTCGCTGGGGTGCACGGATGCAGCGGCCGTACGGCACCTGCTGAGCTTCGGCGAACTGGTCCATCCCCCAGCGGAGATCTGCGCTGTCGGTGGTGGACTGGAGCGCTACCAGCGTCCGCTGCCGGTGATGAACGAGTACGACTTGCTGCTGAGTGATGCCAGGACCGAGGCGGAGGTGACGCCATGAAGCCAGCCGCCTCCGAAGTTCTGGAACATGCCAGCGTAAAGCAGTACTGCCAGGCATTACGCATCCCGGTGGTGGGCGCCAACTTCGTTCCCCTGGCCGAGCAGGCGGTGAAGGAGAAGCGTAGCCACATTGGATACCTGGAAGCGCTGCTGGCCATGGAGAGCGAAGAACGGGATCGGCGTGCGATTCAGCAGCGGTTGCGCGATGCCCGGCTGCCGCGGCTGAAGACGTTGGAGGAGTTTGACTTCAATCAGGCGCCGCAGATTCCGGCGGCGAAGATCCGCGAACTGGCCGGGGGCGGCTACATCCAGCGGGCTGAGCCCGTGGTGCTGATGGGGGAATGCGGCACGGGCAAGACCCACCTGGCAACGGGCCTGTGCGTCGCGGCTTGCCGGCAGAAGCGGCGGGTACGCTTCACCACCGCCGCGAACCTGGTAAACGAGCTAGTGGAAGCTCGGCAGCAAAACGCCATCCGGCGGGCGCTGGCGCGCTGGATGCGTTACGACGTCATCGCCCTCGACGAAGTGGGCTATGTGCCGCTGGCGGAGATCGGCGCGGAGTTCCTGTTCCAGGTGATTGCCGACCGCGCGGAGAAAGCGACGTGGATCGTGACCACGAACCTACCCTTTTCGGAGTGGACGCAGGTGTTTCCCAATCCGCGCTTGTGCAAGGCGTTGCTGGACCGGATCACGGACCGGGCCCACATCATCGAGACCGGAACGGACTCGTACCGCTTCCGCAGGACCATGGAGGTACGGCAGAAGAAGAAAGCTTCGTAAAGCGCTGGGCAGGGGCAAGGGGTTCAAGCGCCACCCC
>Ga0209517_10006670_pt1 | contig 14160 bp, 9 predicted proteins | sample PeaSoiMetSII2010_FD_187695 | JGI IMG/M metagenome (GOLD analysis project Ga0209517, IMG submission 187695) | Peat soil microbial communities from Weissenstadt, Germany - SII-2010 (SPAdes) (version 2) | ecosystem: Environmental > Terrestrial > Soil > Wetlands > Peat | place: Germany: Weissenstadt...
TTCACATTGTCGCGCACGCTCACGAGCATCTCGGCCAGTCCATCGCCTACGCGCGCATGAACGGCGTCGTCCCACCCTGGACCGCCGCCGCGCAGCAGCAACGCCAGGCCCGCCCGCCGCAGTAAAGCCAGTTGCAAGTGGTCCGGCGCGCGGCAGATTCGATCCCCTCGCATTTCGTTCGCTCTTACGACGCCCGGTTTGCAAACGTTCCTGAAACGTGCGTACGCTCTGCGGGCGCGCATCCGTTGATGGCGTACAATCCTGCAGGCCCATGAACGAAAATCGAGCCATTGCCGCCAAAGCTGTCCCGACCGGCCTCACAGCGGCAGAGGCGCAAGACCGGCTTCGCCAATTCGGCCCGAACCGGGTCGACGAAGAACGGCGCCGTCCGCTGCTCGCCTTCTTCGGTAAATTCTGGGCGCCCGTTCCCTGGATGCTCGAGGCCACCATTGCGCTGGAGATCCTGGTTCACAAACTGGACGAAGCCGCCATCATCGGTGTCTTGCTGCTGTTCAATTCCGTCCTGAGTTTTGTCCAGGAAAATCAGGCGAATCGCGCTCTCACTCTCTTGCGCAAACGGCTCTCCGTCCAGGCGCGCGTGCTGCGCGACGGCCGCTGGCAGCTCATTCCGGCCGAACAGCTTGTTCCCGGGGATGTGATTCACCTGCGCTTGGGAGATCTTGTCCCGGCGGACCTTCGCCTGTTCGATGGTGTTGTAGAGTCCGATGAATCGGATCTGACCGGCGAGTCCCAGGCCGTCGAGAAATCCGCCGGGGCGACCGTTTACGCTGGCTCGCGGCTCAAACGAGGCGAAGCTAGCGGTGAGGTGACGGCAACAGGACAGCACACCTACTTCGGCAAGACCGCCGAGTTGGTGAAGACTGCGAAGACAGCCAGCCACCTCCAGGAGATCATCTTTGCGATCGTAAAGTATCTCGTCATTCTTGATGCTGTCCTCGTTGGAGCCCTGCTCGTTTACGCCGCCTTTGCACACCTGCATTGGTCGGAAGTCCTGCCATTCGCTTTGATCCTTTTGGTGGCCTCGGTGCCTGTCGCTTTGCCCGGAATGTTCACGATAGCGACGGCGCTCGGCGCGCTAGATATGTCCCATCACGGGGTGCTCGTGACGCGCCTTTCCGCCATCGAGGAAGCGGCGGCGATGGATGTGTTGTGTACGGACAAGACCGGAACGATTACTCAGAACCGGCTTGTAGTTGGACAGATTTTTCCGATCGGAGATCGAAGCTCAGAGGAAGTGCTGCGCATAGCCGCTCTCGCCTCTGATGCAGCGACGCAGGATCCAATCGATTTGGCCGTTTTCGCGGCGGCACAAGACAAAAACGTACTCGACGCTGTTCCACATCGCATCCAGTTCATCCCGTTCGATCCGGCCACCAAGCGCTCTGAGGCAATCTACGAGCAGCCGGCGGGCAAACTGCGGGTGATCAAGGGCGCGCCGGATGCGGTTATTTCTCTGGTTCGCGACGGAGCAAGCGTTGCAGACGAAGTCGAACGGCTCGCAGGGCGAGGCGCACGAGTTCTCGCCGTCGCTGCCGGAACAGAACCCTCGCTGGAGCTTGTAGGCCTCCTTGGGCTTGAAGACCCCATCCGGGAAGACTCCAAAGCGCTCGTGCAAGATCTTAAGAGCATGGGCGTGCGCGTCATTATAGTGACCGGAGACGGAGCCACGACCGCCCGTGCCGTCTCGCTACAAGTAGGTATCGGCGAACGCGTAGGTTCGGCCGAGAGCTTGCGCAATGGCGCTGGCGCAGCGGCGGAACATTATGACGTCTTCGCCGGAGTTTTTCCGGAAGACAAGTTTCGTTTGGTTGAGGCGCTTCAGCGGCAGGGACACGTCGTCGGTATGACGGGTGACGGCGTAAATGACGCTCCTGCCTTGAAACAGGCTGAAGCGGGCATCGCCGTTTCCACAGCGACTGATGTGGCCAAGGCCGCCGCGAGTATCGTCCTCACGGAGAGCGGTCTCATGGGCGTGCTCCGCGCCGTCGAAACCGGGCGCAGAATCTATCAGCGTATGCTGACGTACACGCTCAACAAAATCATCAAAACGCTCGAAATCGCTGTCTTCCTCAGTGTTGGCTTGATTCTCACCGGAACATTTGTGATCACCCCTCTGCTCGTGGTTCTACTCTTGTTCACCAACGATTTCGTCACCATGTCCATCGCTACCGACCGCGTGTCGTTTTCATCGCGGCCCGACCGATGGGATGTCCGCACTCTGATGTTCACTGCCGGTACACTCGCCGGATTTGTTTTGATTCTTTCGTTCACAGTCTTTTTTGTAGGCAGAGATGCTCTTCATTTGCCGCTTCGGCAACTCCAGACACTCGTTTTCCTCATGTTGGTCTTCACTGGCCAAGGCAATGTCTATCTCGTGCGCGAGCGCAATCGCCTCTGGCATTCGCTCCCCAGTCGCTGGCTGATCTTGAGCTCGGCCGCTGACATTGTTGTGGTCAGCCTGATGGCGACAAGCGGCATCCTAATGGCCCCCATTTCCTGGTCCCTGGTTTCTTCGTTGCTTGCCGTTGTATTGGTGTTCCTATTTGTAATCGACGGCCTGAAGGTTCACGTCTTTCGCCGCTTTGGCGTGCGGTGAGCAAAAATTACATCTCTCCCTTCCTTAAATCGGGCCAGCAGAGTCAGGTGCAACGCGCTGTGCTAGAGTTGGCCCGTGCGACCCGAGATCGAGCAAGTCGTTGAACTAATCCAGCGAAAAGACCCAAAGTCTCTGGAAGAAGCGCTGGCTTTGCTACAGAACACAGTCTTTTCCTTCAGCATGAAGGTGTGCGGGCAGCGGCAAGATGCCGAAGACACCATGCAGGAGGTGCTGCTCAAATCAATCCCCAATCTACCGAAGTTCGACAGCCCCAGGGCCCTGATGGTTTGGCTTTACAAGGTCGCCAAGAACCGTTGTTTGATGAGCCGTCGCAGAAGCAAGTTCGCTCCCAAAGAAGCCCTTTCCCTCGAAGAACTGATGCCCGACCGTCAGGAATTGCAAAAGCTATCGGGCAGTCCCGATGGAACGCCAGAGACTTCCTTGTTGCGTCGCGAGAATGCGAAGCATCTTCGGGAAGCAGTGCAGAAACTACCTGCGGAGTATCGACTCATTCTTGTACTGCATGACATGGAGGAGCTGTCCGACGAAGACGTCGCCGAAATCACAGGCCTCCGGCCAGGGACAATCCGTGTGCGACTGCACCGGGCGCGACTCTTCGTGCGAAAGGAACTTGCCAAACAGGATCAGCATCGTATGCGCCGTCAAACCGCGAAATCCCCAGGTGGAATGCACCTCTCGGCACAGCCCCGCCAACGGCGCTGCAAGGAAATGTTCGCCGAACTCTCAAACTACCTCGACGACGAGCTTGATGATTCCCTTTGTGAAGAACTGGAAAAGCACATGGACGGGTGCGAACCCTGCAAGGCGTTTTTATCGAGCCTGGAGAAGTCGATCCAGCAGTGCCGAACCGCGCCAAATGAATCGCCGGACCCGCGCGTCGCGGCCAAGCTCAGACGCGAATTGATGGCCGAGTATCAAGGATTAATGAGCAAGATCACGAGACACGACGTGAGCGGAATCAATCGAAGTTAGCCCTTCCACGAACCCCTCCGAATTCGTTCCGCATTTTCGCTACCGGATTCGACTTCCTTCGGTCGCGTTACGTTCCCAGTATCACGTCAGGCAGTGATCCTCATCACAGTTCCCGCCGTGTCGCCAACCCACAATCGGCAGGGAAGTAATTGGCGGCGGTCCGGCCGCAATAATCGAGATACACAGCACCCGGATTCCTCCCGGCCAAGGAATGCTTTTGCTGTAACAGAATTGCTTTCCTTGCATTTATTCGTGTGGCCTCGAAAGACAGGGCCTATGGGAGGCGCAAATGATCACATCTAAGGTCGTACTTAATCAACCACTTAGGGCAGATCGCCAGTTCGCCGCCACGACAGGCAGCGAACATCACATGCTGCTCGACGATGCGGCCGGGGGCACCGGTCCCAAACCCGTTGAGTTAGTTGCGGTTGGGCTGGCCGGCTGCACGGCGTTTGATGTCATTACGATCCTCCGGCAGAAGTATCACCAGAAGGTCACAGGCTACGAGGTACGAGTCGAGGCCGACCAGGCAGAGCGTCCGCCACAGGTGTTCACAGCGGTCCGCATCCACCACGTGGTCACAGGCTTCGATATAGATCCCGCCGCAATCAAGGAAGCCATCCGGCTCTCGGAGGAGAAGTATTGTTCGGTGGGAGCGATGGTGAAGCAAACAGCCGGCCTGAACACCACCTACGAGATCATTGAAGAGAAAACGCAATGGCTCGCGCCAGCTTTGGCAACTGTAGGGGGTGAAAACCTCCCATGAGTAGCTGTGGACGAAAAGCCGGTGAAATGAGCCAAAGGCGGCCAAAGCTTGCTGGCCGGCTCAGAATGATTTCTAGCTCGGCGGCGCACTCTTTGCTGGTAACACTCCTCGTACTGTCGGACTCTGGCCAACTTCACGCTCAGAAGGCACAGCAACTTTCTCCGCTTACGCTTCAACAGGCGGTTAATGTCGCGCTGGAGAAGAACCCGGAACGCAAGGCGGCGCTTGCCGACACAAAAGCGGCCTCCGCTGACGTGAAGGAAGCTCGATCCTTTCTCCTGCCGCACGCCACTTTTTCCGAAACGGCAACCATCGGAAACGATCCCGTGTACGTCTTTGGCAGCAAACTGCGACAGCAGCGGTTCACGACGGGAGACTTCGCGCTCAACATCCTAAACACGCCAGCTCCCTTCGGCAACTTCGCGACGCGCCTCGGTGGAACCTGGAATCTGTTCGATTCGCTTGCGAGCTGGCATACGGTGAGTCGCGCAGAACACGTGAAGGATGCCGCCGGGCATCAACTTGAACGTGCCGACCAGGAGATCATCTTCCGTTTGGTGGATTCATACTACGGCGTGCTGCTCGCGAGGAAGCAACTGGAGGTCGCTGAGCAAAGCATGAAGACAGCGCAGGCGATCCTCGACCGTAGCAAGGATCGCTTCGAAAGCGGCGTGGTGGTGGAATCCGATTTACTAAGCGCCCGAGTACGATTGGCGACACGGAAACAGGAACTCATTCGCGCCCAAAATAACTTGGCCTTGGCGCGGGCACAGTTGAGCACATCTATGGGCACATCCGCGGAGACTGAATTCGATCCAGTCGAGGTCCTCGCAGAGAAAAATCTCCCAGCAATATCGCTTGATGATCTCGAAAAACAAGCTGTGGAAAAGCGTCCCGACCTGAACCGCATCCGCTCGGAGGAAGCGGCGCAGCAGCAGAGTGTGTCCATTGCGAAATCGTCCTTCGGTCCACGTGTAAACGCGTTTGGGGGGTGGGAAGCCGACAACCCAACGTTCGTCGCAGGAGGGGGCGGGAACAACTGGTTAGCAGGAATTGAGGTCCAGTTCGATCTTTTCGAAGGCGGCGCCAAGCGGGCTCAGCTCTCCCGCGAGCGAGCGCTGGAGGAGAAAGTTTCAGCCGTAAAGGAAATGGCTACTGACGCGATCCGGCTCGAAGTCCGTCGCGCTTACTATGACCTGGACGCCGCCCGTCAACAGGTGGACGTGGCTCGCGCAACGATCGCTGAGGCGCAAGAAAGCCTGCGCATCAATCAGGACCGCTACGACTCAGGCCTTTCGACGATCACCGATCTGCTCGCGGCAGAAGAAGCCGCGCGGCGCAGCCAGACAGATTATTGGGAAGCCTTATATCGCTATCACACTGGCTACGCCAACCTGGAATTGGCCGGCGGAACTCTAAATCCTCAGTCTCCCGTGGTGACGCCATGAGTCTCAGGAACCATGCGATCGCAGTGGCCTTCTTCGTGGTTGCGGGTTTTAGTGGAGCGTTGTCCGGGTGTTCCAACGAGCGTCGCACCGAACCTGTTGTACCCGAGACGGTGAGCAACGTTTCGGTAATTGTCGCGGAAAAGACGACGATACCTGACTGGCTGGAAGCCGTCGGAACGGTGCAGGCCGCACAAACGAGTCAAATTTCCAGCCAGATGATGGGCAACATCGTGGAGATCCATGCGCGTGAAGGCGATCGCGTGCAAAGCGGTCAGGTGCTGGCCATCATCGACGATGCGCAACCCCGCTCCGCAGTGGACCAAGCGACGGCTGCCCTGACTGCCGCGGAAAAAGAAGTGTCCGCCGCCGATTCCGACTTGGCCCTCGCCGAAATAACGCTGAAGCGCTATCAGCAACTTTACGAGAAGAAATCGGTCAGTCCGCAGGAATTCGACGAGATCAAAGCCCGCTATCAGTCTGTGGAGGCGCGGCGCGATATGGCGCGGGCCGGACAGGCGCAAGCGAACGCTGCGCTGACCCAGGCTCGAACTACGCTCGGTTACACGCGCATTCGCGCGCCATTTGCCGGCGCGGTGACGCAAAAGAAGGCCGATGCGGGCACGCTAGCCTCGCCCGGCATGCCGATCTTCATCATCGAAGACACGCGAAGCTATCGGCTCGAAACTCAGATAGACGAAAGTGACATTCGCCTCGTCCATGTTGGGCAGGCCGCCCCAGTGATGGTTGACTCGCTGGGGAATATCCAGCTTTCCGGCAAGGTGGTGCAAATCGTTCCGGCAGCCGATCCTGCCAGCCGCAGTTTTCTCGTGAAAGTCGAGTTGCCCATCGACACGCGTCTCCGCTCCGGCCTGTTCGGGCGCGCGCATTTCCCTCGCGGCGAGCGGCCCGCAATTCTGATTCCACAGAGCTCCGTAGTGGAACGAGGACAACTCCAGGGAGTGTACGTGCTCGACGGGAACCAGGTAGCGGAGCTGCGTTACGTCACCCTCGGCAAGAGCGCCGGAGTAAAGGTTGAGGTCCTTTCGGGGCTGCAAGGCGGGGACAAGGTCGTGGCCGCACCCGGAGATCGTGAATTGGGCGGCAAACGAATCGCAATACGACCATGAGCGACACGTCAGCCAAGCCGGGCAACCCCACTCACGTCCTGCGACTGGCCGGCAAGATTGCGCACATCTTCATTCAGTCGAAGCTGACGCCTCTATTTATCGTGGGCGCTCTCCTTCTTGGAGTTTTTAGTATCCGGCAGACACCGCGTGAGGAAGAACCGCAGATCGCCGTCCCAATGCTGGACGTCTTCGTCCAGATGCCAGGGGCGTCGGCCGAAGAAGTCACACAACGCGCCACGGTGCCCATGGAAAACCTGCTCCGCGAAATACCCGGAGTTGAGTACATCTACTCCATCGGCCACCCCGGCCTGAGCATGGTAATTGTCCGCTTCTACGTGGGCACGAACGAAGATGACGCGATCGTCAAGACGTACAACAAGCTCTATTCGAACTTTGATCGAATTCCGCAGGGAGTTTCACAGCCGATCATCAAGGTGCGTTCGATTGATGATGTGCCCATTCTCGCCCTAACGCTTTGGGGCAAGAACTACGATGCTTACCACTTGCGGCTTATCGCGGCAGAACTCGAACATTCGCTGAAGCAATTGGATGACGTTTCCGAGACCACGATCATCGGCGGGCAGCCCCGACAGGTACGCGTTGTGCTGGACACTCAGAGACTCTCGGCGTACGGCCTTACACCGGGTTCCGTTGTTACGCAACTTGGGGCTGCGAATGCACGCACTCAAGCAGGCAGCTTTGCGCGCGATAACCAGGAGTTCCAGGTCGAAGCCGGCAACTTTTTCACGCGCCCGGAAGAACTGCAACAAGTCGTCGTGGGAGTTCACGCAGGACGGCCTGTGTACCTTCGGGATGTGGCGGGAAAAATCGAAGACGGCCCAGCCGAACCTGACAGCTACGTCATGTTCGCCAGCGCAAAGGGAACAACCGGAACCGCGGCAAATCCAGAATATCCGGCGGTGACAATCACGCTGGCCAAGCGCAAAGGCACGAACGCCACGCTGATTGCCGAGAATGTTCTGCATAAGATCGATTCTCTTCGTGGGAACACGCTGCCAACCGATTTGAACGTCACCGTCACACGCAACTATGGCGAGACAGCCAAGGAAAAATCGGACGAACTCCTCGAGCATCTCTTCATTGCTACGCTCTCCGTCACTTTGCTGATTGCGCTGGCGCTGGGCTGGCGCGAATCGGGCGTTGTGTTGCTGGCTATCCCTGTGACTCTCGCACTGACTCTGGCCATCTTCTATTTTTACGGCTACACAATTAACCGCGTGACGCTGTTCGCGCTGATCTTTTCGATCGGCATCCTAGTGGATGACGCAATTGTCATCGTGGAGAATATCGTTCGCCACTTCAGGCTGCCCGAGAACCACGGGCGCTCTCTTGCAGACGTCGCCGTTGAGGCAGTGGACGAAGTCGGCAACCCAACGATCCTGGCCACGTTCGCGGTGATTGCGGCGATCCTCCCCATGGCATTTGTGCGTGGCCTGATGGGGCCGTACATGCGCCCGATTCCGGTCGGTGCTTCTTCAGCCATGATGTTTTCCCTGATCGTGGCATTTGTAGTTTCGCCCTGGGCGGCCTTGCGACTACTCCACCATTACGCAGATCGCCCGGAGACCGGGCATGAAGCCGAAAGCTGGACCACGCGGCTATATCGCCGCCTGATGAATCCTCTGATCCGGAAACCGGCGCGGCGTTGGATTTTTCTTGGTGGCGTGGTTGTGTTGCTGCTGGCGGCGGTGGCTTTCATTCCGCTCAAGTGGGTGCAGGTCAAAATGCTCCCCTTCGACAACAAGAGCGAGTTCCAGGTAATCGTCGACATGCCCGACGGAACACCGCTCGAACAAACCAGTCGCGTGGCACAGGCTTTGGGGAGCTACTTGAGCCAGCAACCCGAAGTCATCAACTACCAAATCTATGCGGGGACCTCGGGGCCCTACAACTTCAACGGTCTTGTCCGCCATTACTTCGTGCGCAACCAGCCCAACCAAGCCGATATTCAGGTGAACCTTCTGTCTCGACACGATCGCAAAGCGCAGAGCCACGAAATCGCTCGCAGGTTGCGGCCGGACTTGGACAAGATTGCCGCTCCCTTCGGCGCACGCATCAAGGTCGCCGAGGTTCCGCCCGGTCCGCCAGTGTTGCAGACTCTCGTGGCGGAGGTGTACGGGCCGGATTACAAAGGCCAGACTGAACTCGCAGCAAAGATAAAGAAGATTTTCCAGGAGACTCCCGGCGTGGTGGACGTTGACTGGTATGTGGAAGATCCGCAGAAGAAGTACGACATGAAGGTGGACCTCGACAAGGCTGCGCTGCAAGGAGTCTCGGCGGCAGAAGTCACGCGCACGGTGCAGATTGGCTTGAGTGGAGCCTCAGCGGGGCTGCTGCACGATCCCGCATCGCGGGAAGATGTCCCGATCGAGGTGCGCCTCGCTCGGCCGGATCGCTCAAGCATTGAAGACTTGGAAAACCTGAAGTTACCCACTTCATCAGGCGGGCAGGTTTCTCTTCGCGAGGTCACGGATATCACGGAGACCACGATTGATCAGAGCGTTTATCGCAAGAACCTGCGCCCCGTGGTGTATGTCACGGGCGACGTGGCGGGTGAGATCGAAAGTCCCGTCTACGCTATTCTGAAGATGAGCGATGCGATCAACAAAATCCAATTGCCCGACGGCTATCACGTGAAGCAATACTCCGGTACGACGTTGCCCGACCGCACGGATCGCTACTCGATGAAGTGGGACGGGGAGTGGCACATCACGGTCGAAGTATTTCGTGACCTGGGCTTGGCCTTCGCTGCTGTGCTGGTACTGATTTACATCTTGGTAGTCGGCTGGTTCAAGTCTTTCAAGACACCTTTAGTGATCATGGCCCCTATTCCGCTGACGCTCGTCGGCATCTTGCCGGCTCATGCCTTGATGGGTGCCTTTTTCACTGCCACTTCCATGATTGGCTTCATCGCTGGCGCTGGAATTATCGTTCGCAACTCAATCATCCTCGTGGACTTTATCGAACTACGCCGCTCGCATGGCATGTCGCTAGAAGAAGCCGTGGTCGATGCCGGAGCAGTGCGTTTCCGTCCCATGCTCTTGACAGCAGCAGCCGTCGTTGTAGGTGCGAGCGTAATTTTGTTTGACCCTATCTTCCAGGGGCTCGCGATTTCCCTGATGGCAGGGGAGGTTGCTTCGACGGTACTTTCTCGAATGACTGTTCCAGTTCTCTATTATCTGAGCGAACGCGGCGGCGCAAGACCAGTCCCATCCATCGGCAAAGATCTCGTGCCCGCAGCAGATTGAAATTGAAAAGGAGGCCATTCCATGAACGTAGAACGCTCTGTCAGATTGATCGCCGGTGTTTTTGTCCTAGCCTCACTCGCATTGGGATACTGGGTGAATCCCTATTGGTTTCTGTTCACGGCCTTCGTTGGCTTGAACCTATTCCAATCGGCGTTCACAAACTGGTGCCCTATGATGACCATCCTTCGCAAAGCAGGTGTGAAGGCATAAGATTTAGATACGTCTATGGAAAGCGGCGCCGCCCACGAGATCCTGCAGGTAGATGAAGCGTACGCGGATTTCATCGCTCGATACCCGGGCTACGTCAAGACAGCCTTACTGGACGAACTGCGCGCGACCGAATATCGCAGGCTGGATGAAAGACACCAGGTCTACCTCGACTACACCGGTGCCTCTCTGTATGCCGAATCCCAACTCCAGAAGCACTTCGAACTGCTGCGGTCCGGCGTTTTTGGAAATCCCCACTCCGCCAACCCTACCTCGGTAGCGATGACGGAGCATGTCGAACGTACCCGCAGCTATGTGCTGAGTTATTTCAACGCTCGTGCTGACAATTACATTCTCGTCTTCACGCAAAACGCCTCCGCGGCGCTCAAACTGTTTGGAGAGTCGTATCCGTTTGCACCAGGTAGCCGCTACCTGCTTACCTTCGACAACCACAACTCCGTAAACGGAATCCGGGAATTTGCGCGCGCCAAAGGCGGCACTGTCGCCTACGCACCGCTCGTGACACCGGGGCTGCACTTCGACATGGCCCGGCTGGACGTCTCGCTGGACCAAGCTGATCCGGCCTATGACAATTTGTTCGCCTATCCGGCGCAATCCAATTTCTCCGGCGTCAAACACCCGCTCGACCTCGTGGCCAGAGCCCAGAACAAAGGCTGGGACGTGCTGCTCGACGCGGCGGCCTTCGTGCCCACAAACCGTCTCGACCTGACCGCCGTGCAGCCGGACTTCGTCAGCGTCTCTTTTTACAAGATGTTCGGTTATCCGACGGGCGTCGGGGCCCTGCTCATTCGCCGCTCGGCCTTCGCAAAGCTGAAGCGTCCATGGTTCGCTGGCGGAACTATTAACTTCGCGTCGGTTCAGGGGCAGGCTCACGTGCTGTCCGCAAACGACGCTGCTTTCGAGGACGGTACGTTGAATTACCTCTCGATCCCCGCCGTAGAAATTGGTCTGCGCCACCTTCAATCGATCGGCTTAGAAGTGATCGCCGAACGTGTCCGCTGCCTGACGGGATGGCTCTTGGATGAACTGCTTGCTGTGCGGCACAGCAACGGCCGCGCCATGGTCCGCATCTATGGCCCCGCGACAACGGGAAATCGCGGCGGGACCGTGACCTTCAATCTCTATGATCCGCAGGGACACCTGCTGGATTACCGGCGCGTCGAAGAACTCGCCGGTACAGAAGGCATCTCGCTGCGCACGGGGTGCTTTTGCAACCCCGGCGCGGGAGAGATGGCCGAAGGATTGACGGAAGAGGACATGCAGGCCGGATTAGCAATGGGACCCGACGTCAATCTGCTCAGTTTCGTGCGACTGATGCAGGATCGAAGCCACAAGAGCGCTGGTTCCATTCGCGCGTCCATTGGCCTGGCCACGAACTTTTCCGACGTCTGGCGTTTTCTGCGCTTCATCGCTGGCTTCCGCGATCAGACACGGCTGACGATCGGAGACGTTACCTTCGACATCGAGTCCTGCCGTATCATTCGTGACGGGAGCTAGACCCCGGGCACAGGCCAGGTAGGAGATACTGGTGAGCGAAGCGACGCATCATCAGTGTCGGAGATCCACACAAAGTTTGAGGGAATGAACATTGAGAAATGAAAAGAGTGAGGAATTCAACGACTCGACGCTTCCATCCCCTTTGATCGAGACAGCATGGCTCGACGGCCACCTGGGCGAGCCCGACCTGCGCATCCTCGACTGCACCGTCGTCACGAAGGCGACGGGCGACGGTGGCTACGTATTCGCAGGCGGCCGAGACGAATGGGAGCGCGGCCACGTTCCGGGCAGCGTCTTCGTTGATGTCCTAACGGAGCTCTCCGCCAAGAATGATCCACGGCCAATGATGATGCCCGCGCCCGAAGAATTTGCGCATGCCATGGAGACATTAGGCGTCGGGGAGGGCACGCGTGTCGTTCTCTACGATTGCTCGAATCATGCCTGGGCGGCGCGAGTGTGGTGGATGCTTCGCGTTTGCGGGTTCGACGCGGCGGGCGTGCTGAACGGCGGATGGCAGAAGTGGGCATCAGAAGGTCGGCTTACCTCTACAGAACCTGCCAGCTATCCGCCGGTGCGTTTCCGGCCGCGTCCTCGTCCGGGGCTGATGGTAACGAAGCAGGAGGTCTTGGATTCACTTCACACGAATGATACGAAACTCGTGAATGCACTATCGCCTGAAGAACATCGCGGCGACAAGAAGCGATTCGCCCGCGCCGGACGCATACCGGGAAGCGCCAACGTGTATTGCCAATCGCTGGTCGATCCGCAGACCCACGCCTACCTTGAGACGGAACAGCTCCGCGAGCGGTTCGAGGCCTCCGGCGCGATGAGCGCCGAACGGGTTATCACTTACTGTGGGGCCGGAATCGCCGCCAGCAGCGACGCTTTGGCTCTGACGCTTCTGGGCAAGAGGAACGTTGCGGTCTATGACGGCTCACTCACGGAATGGACCGTCGACCCAGCGCTTCCAATGGAGAAGGATTAGATAGCCACAATCCAGCCGAGCGCCCGACGCGATAGCTTCCCACATTGCGTAGAGTCCAATCAAAACATCGGCATGGTGATGTCGCCCCAGAAACTGCGCCGAGGCGGAATCAGCACGCTTTCGACGGTAGGGGGTGCACCGCCCACGTTCGCAATCACGACCGGCGTCATCTTGGCGGAGAGGTCGATCACCTTCGAAACCGGCAGTTGCGTGTTGCCGGGTTCATCGACTCGGGAAAAGATTACTTTGTAATCGTCTTGGGGACTTCCCATGATTCGGTTCTTGCGATGTGGGTCAACCGAGGGGATAGCGAAGCCCACCACCGACGCCAGACGGCGTATGGAAACCTTGCTGAACATGCGGTGGTCCGTTCCCACGTCGGCAAACATATTCACCATGCCGTAGTCCTTTGGAAGCAGGTGGGCGGTGAACGCTGCCCCGGGTTCCTTCTCCAGCGCCGCGCGAACTCTTTCGTCCTGTAGGGCCGCGGAGACAACTTGCTGAATCTTGTCGGGCGGCGTCGGCCAGATCGCGATTGCCATCGTGCGGTCCGAGAGCATGAGCTCGGTGGCCGCATGGCCGATCGTATACCGCCGCATGACCAGCGCCCCGCCGAGGACGAGCACGATAACCACGGCGCTCGACGTCGTCAAAGCCAGGCCGCGACTCGGAATCCAGCCGAACAACAAACGAAAGAGCCTGCCACCCGGATTCCCGGGCAAAAACATCCCAGTGCGCTTGCGATACTCGACGTACTCGGGATGGGCAGCTTCCACCTGTTTCTCCTCGAAGCGCGCCAGAAAATAGTAGAGGAAGAGCATGCCCAGATAGAGAATCAGGATGATGATCCGCGGCCAGATCGTCAAAAGTCCGAACCCCGCCACTGCCAGGCTCAGATAGAACGGGTGGCGAATATGCGCGTACATCCAGGACTCAGCGGCCTTGCGCTTAAGAAGCTTGGTGGCGTACACCTGCACGCCGCATATCAGCGCGGCCAGCAGTCCCAACCCGAAAGCCCAGGAGCCGAACTGCCACCGCAGGAACTCGAGGAAAGAACTCGTCGTGATCACCGAATGCGGCAGGAAGAAAGATTCCATCCATGCGGTAGCGCGCCAGCGATGCAATCCTTGAAGCGTGGGTGCGTACAGCGAATACCAATAGAACGCGAACGGGCTGATCATTATCACTACTTCGATCATCACGAGCCCATACAGCGCCGAAGCCAGCCAC
>Ga0209517_10006671_pt1 | contig 14159 bp, 11 predicted proteins | sample PeaSoiMetSII2010_FD_187695 | JGI IMG/M metagenome (GOLD analysis project Ga0209517, IMG submission 187695) | Peat soil microbial communities from Weissenstadt, Germany - SII-2010 (SPAdes) (version 2) | ecosystem: Environmental > Terrestrial > Soil > Wetlands > Peat | place: Germany...
GCGCCATTTCCGAACAGAGCGATTGGGTTTGCTCGCGGTGCGAGCTGCCTCTTGAAACAGGCAAGGTCAACGTTGGCTATCTCGGAAGCATGTTTCCCGTCGACCTTTACAGATGCCCCCGTTGCGGCCAGGTGTTCATACCCGAAGAACTGGCCGGGGGGAAAATGGCCGAGGTGGAAAAGTTGCTGGAGGACAAATGAGGCGGTGGGACCGCCCGGCCGGGTTCGCCACTCAAACCTTCGGCGGCGGCAAAAAAAGGTGGTGAAACAAATGACTGAGGAAATGATACGGATGATGCAACTGGCGCAGCGGGGGTTCTAATGTAGCCAACCGCCTCAACCCTTTCCCTCGGGGCCGTTACAACTACTTCACCAAGAGTGTACTCACCTGTGGTGTCGTCCTAAGCCAGCGCTCGCTTGCGGGCCGCACAAAAAATCGCGAGCAGCACCATAAAACAAAGCACTTGCCTGCCACTACGTTTCACGTAAACCTCTCCTCGCAAGCCGTCCTGGGTCAGATGCGATAAATCAAGGACCACCTGTCGGAAAATGACGTTATATCAGGATTGACATAACAGTTATTGCAAAGCGTCACGTTTGTCAAAACGTTTACAAGATCTTCACATTGATCCAGGGGTGGGCAAGGAACGCTTTAAACCTCCATACCCGTTCCGGCAGTCGGATGAAGGTGATACTCGCAAGCAATAGTTACTTCTTCGATGTTTGGTCTTTGAGCGCGAACACGTTGGCGGCACTAAGGTCAGCCACCTGGTATCTTCTAGTGACCTGACTTAGAATTTGAACCTGCTGTAAGATAGCGGAAATTAATCGTTATGCCAAATTTTACATAAAGCATTAATGTTGATTCGATATTATAATAATATTATATCCAGATGAAAAGGTATTATAGACGACTATTTCAGAAGCTCATTTCTCTTTTAGTCTACCTATCGCGAGAGTGGCGACTTTGTCAAGAATATGCTTGAGGGAGGCGGCATTAACTCAAAATCAACTGAAAACTTAAGCACGACAACTAAAACCAGCAAAGGAGGTGGCCTCAAGCCAGCCATAAGTATTTGGCAATGGGATTTTGATTAATCCGCATTGATCATCACTATGCAAGGGAAGGAAAGCGACATGGACAAAATCTTACGCATCGATATGGGAGCGGAGGGCGGTCCCAAGGCGACTGAAGGGCCTGTAGGGGGCTACGCAGGGTTTGGGGGAAGAGCGCTGACCTCGGCGGTGGTTTCAAAGGAAGTGCCTCCTCTTTGTCATCCCCTGGGAACTGAAAACAAGTTGGTCATTGCTCCGGGTCTGCTTAGCGGAACAGCAGCCGCTATGTCCGGCCGTCTGTCCGTCGGCTGCAAGAGTCCCCTTACGGGCGGCATAAAGGAAGCAAACTCAGGGGGGCAGGCTGCACAGGTACTCGCGCGTCTGGGTTATGGGGCCATAATACTTGAGGGCAAACCTAAGAACGACGATCTCTACAAGGTGTTCATAAACAAAGACGGCGTCAAGATAACGGTCGACAACAGTTTGAGAATGCTTCCAAACTATGACCTTGTAGAAAAAATGAAACAGCAGCACGGTGATAAAATAACGTGCATTTCCATCGGTCCCGCCGGGGAGATGAAAATGAGCGCTGCTACTATCGCTATTACAGACATGGAGCTAAGGCCGACACGGCATGCAGGTCGTGGGGGCGTTGGGGCGGTCATGGGTTCCAAGGGAGTTAAAGTTATCGTTCTCGACGACACGGGCATGAAAATGCGCTCTGCCAAGGATCCTGGGAAGTTTAAGGATGCCAATAAGAGATGGGTTGAAGGTTTGAAGAAGCACCCTGTTACCGGCCAGGGGCTCCCGGCCTATGGTACCAACGTGTTGACAAACGTTCTCAATGAGGCCGGCGGCTATCCGACTTACAATTTCAAAGAAGGCCGTTTCGAAAGCGCTCATAAAATCAGCGGAGAAACTCAGGCGGAAACCGAAACAGCACGAGGAGGTCTGGCCACCCACGGATGCCACCGGGGATGCGTCATTCAATGCTCCGGGACATATAACGATAAAGACGGCCATTTTTTGACCAAACAACCGGAATACGAGACTGTTTGGGCTCATGGCGGGCAGTGCGGCATCTGCGATCTCGACGCTATTGCACAGATGGACTTTATGGACGACAATTACGGTCTTGACACAATCGAGATGGGAGTCACCATTGGGGTGGCCATGGAAGCGGGCCTTCTTAAATTCGGAGACGCGGAGGGCGCTATCAACCTGTTGAAGGAAGTGGGCAAAGGCACCCCGCTTGGACGCATCCTTGGTAATGGCGCGGCAGTGACGGGCAAAGTTTTTGGCGTAGAAAGAGTCCCCGTAGTAAAGGGCCAGGCAATGCCCGCTTACGATCCACGTGCCGTTCAAGGCATCGGTGTAACTTATGCCACCAGCACCATGGGTGCGGATCACACTGCCGGGTACGCCGTAGCAACAAACATCCTGGGGGTGGGCGGCAAAGTCGATCCGCTAAAACCCGGAGGTCAGATCGAGCTTTCGAGGAATCTGCAGATTGCCACAGCCGCGATTGACGCAACAGGCATGTGCCTATTCATTGCCTTCGCCATTCTTGATCAACCGGAAACGTTCCAGGCTCTTCTCGACCTTCTAAATGCTTTCTATGGCCTGAACCTCGACGCCAACGGTGTAACGGATCTCGGCAAAACCATCCTGAAAATGGAAAGAGACTTCAATACCAAGGCGGGATTTTGTGCAGAGCACGACCGGCTGCCGCGATTCTTCAAAACAGAGAAGGTACCTCCGCACAATGTCGTTTTTGAGGTTAAGGACGAAGAGCTGGACAGCTTATACAACTGGTAAGCACTGTCCTGCCGCATTCCCCTTTTATATTGAGGAGGTGATAAAGTAGTTTGATTTATTTAACATCTCAACAAAAGAACTGTTTTAAGCGAAGGGCCGCCTGGAATGGGTCCCACGGTGACTCGTTGGAGGCGGCCCCGGAGCGGCCGGTAATGGTTGGGCGATTTTTACATGCGGACAAAGAGGACGCGGATGAATAAGGGAAATGAAGGTCTTCCCGCAGCAGAGCTTCAAATCTCAGTAAATGCAGCCCAACTCCCGGAGTTTTTTCAGCTTCTGCAGCAGGGAATTATCCTCAGGAGGGAAGTTGGTTGCAGCGTAAAATCATTCCTTTATCACCAACTGCAACTGAGCGGCGAATTTGTTGAAGATAAAATACAGACTATCTTTCTTGACGGAAAGCCGGTTGACGACCTTGATACAGCATATGTGAAAGACGGATGTTCTCTGGCTCTTTCCGCGGCAATGCCGGGATTGGTTGGCGCTACCATGCGCAGGAGAGGCTACTATGCATCGCTTCGTGCCCAGATTTCCCACGGTTCGGAAGCGGAGAATCCTTCCTCAACAGCGGAGGGTTACGTTACTTTGAAGCTCTTTAATCTTGTCACGGAGTTTCTGGGGAAAACTCTTCTTCAAAATGGCGTTCTTGTTAAAAGAAAGAATCTTGAAGACTTCATGAGCCGGTGGTCTCATCCGGGATTGGAGAATATTGGAGCAACCCGTGACGGGAAGCCGTTGGATTGGAACACGTTTCTAGCCACCAGCAGTGCCGATGATCTGGTCCTTTTGCGGTTGAAGATTCCATAGGGGCCGGCAGTGTTGGGTGGTATCGTCATTTATCCCAAATTCAGCAGTTCATAGATATTCAATTCGGTATCAAAATAGAGCAGCTTATGGCTGAGGATTTCGCCGATACCGGTCAGTAGTTTAACGACCTCCTGGGCCTGAATTGCTGCCGCCAGAGCCGGTGTGGCGGCCGGATTGCCCAATTCGGCCTCAATTCCCTTGTCCGAACCGCCCGTTGTTTTATAAATCTTTTCCAGTCCCGGACCAGTGGGCAATATGATCCCGACCTGACCGGTCAACCCCGCAATGGCGGCATGCACCAACGGAATTTTCAGCTCTTGGGCCATCCGGCAGAGCAGCAACCGGCAGCTGATCGAATCCAGGGCGTCGACAACGACATCCATCCCGGACAACAATTCTACCGCGTTGTCTTCGTTAAACATCGCGGCTACAGCGTGGATCTCTACGTCGGAATTAACCTCAGCAACCCTGGCCGCTGCAACGGCCGCCTTATTCATCCCAATGGTCCGCTCAGTGGCTAATATCTGCCGGTTGAGGTTATGCAGCGCAAAACTGTCGCCGTCGATAATCCGCATGAAGCCTACCCCCTGCCGGGCCAACAGCTCGATGACGTTCCCGCCCAAACCACCGGCTCCGACAACGGCGACACGGGACCGGAGCAAACGCTTCTGCCCGTCGACACCGATGGTCCCGATATTCCGCATGTATCTCTCCGGAATCTCACCTTTGGCCAGCAATGCCAGCGAATCTTCCCGGGACATCTAACCACCGCCTACTGCGGGGAACAAGCCCAGGCGATCACCTTCGGCGAGTACCTGATCAAGAGGGCTGCTAACACCGTTGACCATCAGTAAATGGACTTCATTGGCATCGACCCGCACTTTGGCGATCACCTCAGCCGCCGTGCTGCCCTCAGGCACATCAACGGCAAGAACTCCCCCGGCGGTAGACAGAGCGTGCCGTCTTAGCGTGGCGTACAAACGGACTTCTATTCGCATACGAATTTGCTCCACTTTTGCGAGAAGTCATCCAGCCAATATGAGTGAAAGGAAAAAGTGATCAGCCCCTTGTAAACGTGGGTAATCCAGGAACAAGAATCCATCGGAGCAGAGTCACCACCAAGGAAGAAGATCATGGAAAAGTGTATCACGTAAGTCTGTATTGATCTCCATAAAAACTCCATCTCGTTGCATTTGCAGATGACGGCGGTGGCGTTGTGAGCCTCCATCCTTTTCAATAGGATATACTTTCCGTAAAATATTGTTCGCCTGACTGCTATCTTGGACTACAATACTTACTCTTTGCTTTTTGAAGTATGCTTGGCTTTCCGTAAAAATGCAAAAGAAGTGGAAAAGTTGCTGGAGGACAAGTGAGGTCTTCGGAAATCTGTCGAGTTTATGAAAATAAGGCCTTACGCGAAGAGGAGGGCGGACTCATAAGGCCGGGCGGCCTGGAAATGACGCAAAGAGCCGTTACGCTCTCATCCTTATGCCCGGGCTCCCTGGTACTGGATATCGGGTGCGGGACCGGCGCCGCCCTGGATTACCTTACAGGGAGGTGTGCATTGCGCGCCTTTGGAATCGACCTTTCAAGCTTGCTCCTGGCCCAGGGTCACGAGAAAAACCCCGGATTGCCCCTGGCGCGGGCATCGGGGGCAGACCTTCCATTCGCCGATGCCAGCGTGGACGCTGTGCTTGCGGAATGCAGTCTTTCTGTCATGGACAACGTCGAGAAGGTGCTCTATGAGTGCTCGAGGGTTTTGAAACACGAAGGCTTTTTGCTGGTGCAAGATGTTTATGCGCGCAGGCCTAATGGCGGAGAAGGACTGTCGGGGTTGCCCGTAAGATGCTGTTTAACCGGCGCCGTTTCCAGACAGCAATGGGCCGAGAGGCTCGAGAGAAGCGGGTTTGCAGTCCTCTTTTGGGAGGACCATTCGCTCGCGCTGAAAGAATTCGCAGCCCGGCTGATTTTCTCGCACGGTTCCCTGGAAACTTTGTGGCGCCGCTCCAGTAGCACGCCGGAGATCGAGAAAGGCCGCGAAATCCAATGTGCGGTATCGTCTGCAAAACCCGGCTACTTTCTCGCCGTGGCGAAAAAAATAACAGGTGCTTCGAACGGAGTAAAACCATGACCGAGGAAATGATACGGATGATGCAACTGGCGCATCAAGGGTTCTATTGCAGCCAGATTCTGCTTATGATGGGCCTTGAAGCCCAGGGGAAGGAAAACCCCGACCTCGTCCGGTCTATGGCGGGCCTTGCGGGAGGGCTCGGGTTTTCGGGTGAGGTGTGCGGCGTCCTGACAGGGGGAGCCTGCCTGCTTGGGCTCTACGCGGGAAGAGGAACACCCGATGAGGAGGAAAATGAGCGGCTCAACATGATGATCTCCGAACTGGTGGAATGGTTTACTGCTCAATATGGCCTCATGTATGGCGGGATTCGCTGCGAGGACATCCTTGGGGATGATCCGGCCGCACGGACCACTCGCTGTCCTGCCATTGTCCTCGGGACTTATGAGAAGATCAAAGGTTTGCTGGCGGAAAACGGTTTCGATCTCTCTGGTGACCGGTAATGACGGGAGATGTCCTGCTTTCGGCTACGGAGAGCATCTGCCCGGAATGCCTTCGGAAACTGGAAGCCCAAAGAGTGATGCGCGGAGACGATGTGATTCTGCGCAGGGAGTGTCCGGATCATGGCCTGTTCGAGACCGCAATATGGCGAGGCAATCCGTTTTTCGGCTTCTGGCAGCATCCCAAAACGCCCGCCTATCCAAAAGCGCCGTTTACTTCCGCCGAAAAAGGCTGCCCCTGGGACTGCGGGCTTTGCCCCGAACATCGCCAGCACACTTGTACGGCCCTGATCGAAGTGACTCAGCGCTGTAACCTGAGATGCGCATTTTGTTTCGCCAATGCCGGAACAGGCGATTCGAAAGACCCCGGTCTGCACACGATAAAATTATGGTACGAGCGGTTGCTCTCAGCGGGTGGTCCTTACAACATACAGCTCTCGGGCGGAGAGCCGACGATGCGCGAAGACCTGCCTGAAATCGTAGCACTGGGCCGCTCTCTTGGCTTTTCCTTCATCCAGGTAAACACCAACGGCCTTCGGCTCGCAGAGCGTAAATCGTACGCAAAAGAACTCAAAGACGCTGGTGTAGCCTCAATTTTCCTGCAGTTTGACGGCATAGGGGACCCTACATATAAAAATCTTAGAGGCCGGCCGCTGCTTCATGAAAAAAAGCTCGCCGTGCAACACTGCGCTGAGCACGGGCTGGGGGTTGTCCTTGTCCCGACGCTCGTGCCCGGAATAAATATCCATGAGATCGGCGCAATACTACGATTTGCGGTCGAACACATGCCCACGGTCAGAGGAGTGCACTTTCAGCCTGTTAGCTACTTTGGAAGATACCCTGCCCCGGAGTCGGGAGGCGGCCGATCGCCTGTGCAATGGACCCCCCCGCCCCGCATCACCATCCCGGAAATCATAAGAGAGATTGAGAGCCAAACGACAGGCAAGCTCAAGGCCGAGTATTTCCAGCCTCCCGGATGCGAAAATGCTCTTTGTTCCTTTCATGGAAATTTCGTTCTGCTTGCCAATGGAGAGCTCAAAGCCTGGACCATGCACGGTGCAGCGACTTGCTGCCCGGGCCCAGAGTCCGCGGAAACCGGAGCGGCAAAAGCGCGCCGCTTTGTAAGCCGGCTTTGGGCGCAGGCTCCCGAATCGGATAAGACCGAAAGCGGCCCCTCTTTAGGAGGCTGGGATGATTTTATCGATAGGGCGCGCACACATTCTCTTTGTATCTCGGGCATGGCTTTTCAGGACTTATGGAACCTCGATTTGGATCGTCTGAAGGATTGCTGTATCCACGTGGTCGATCCCGGTGGCGTCGGCCTTATCCCTTTTTGCGCATACAACCTTACCGATAGCAGGGGCCGCTGCTATTACAGGGCAAAAGGCCAAGGGACCGCATGAAGATCAGCCCACTAGAGAGCTGGATATTTCAAAAGATAGGCAGCTCGAAAGAACACCCCAGCCGGGATGCAATCGAAGCCTACCAACTCGAAAAGGTGCGTGGAGCCAGCGCATGGGCAAGAAAAAATAGCTCTTTCTATGGAAGACTCCTGGCGGGCTTCGGCGAGGGCCTTCGGAGCGTAGAGGACATTTCCCGTCTTCCTTTCACAACCGCTGAGGATATCCGGCGCAACCCCTTGCAGTTCCTCTGCGTTTCACAGAGCGAAATCAATCGTGTGGTCACTATGACGACGTCCGGTACCACCGGCGACCCCAAACGGGTACAGTTCACTCTGGACGATCAGGAGCTTGCTATCGATTTTTTCAAGATCGGGATGTCCACCCTGTCGGGGCCTGGTGACCGGGTGCTGATCCTCCTGCCGGGAGAGCGTCCTGGAAGCGTAGGGGATTTGCTTGCGACGGGCCTGGACCGTATAGGGGCTGCCGCAATCCCGCACGGTCCTGTGACGGACGTCCGAAATACGCTTCATGTAATGGCGCGTGAGAAGGTGGACACACTTGTCGGGGTCCCCGTACAGGTCCTCGCTCTGGCAAGACATTGGTCCGGCAATGCAAAACCGGTTCGAAACGTTCTTCTCAGCACGGACTACGTTCCCTGCGCGATCACCCGTGAGCTTCGGCGCATATGGGGAGCCGAAGTTTTTACTCATTACGGGATGACCGAGATGGGGTATGGAGGCGGGGTAGAATGTCAGGCCCATTTCGGTTACCATATGAGGGAAGCGGATCTGTATTTCGAAATCATCGATCCGGGGACGGGAAAACCCGTGCAGGAAGGAAACCCGGGAGAAGTGGTGTTCACCACTCTTACACGGCGCGGCATGCCGCTCATCCGCTACCGTACCGGCGATATCAGCCGGTTTCTTACTCAAAAGTGCCCCTGCGGAACTTTGCTCAAAACCATGGAGCGGGTTACGGGGCGAATAGGGGGAAAGGTCAGGTTGGGCAGTACGGGGGCTTTGAGCATGGCCGATCTTGACGAGGCGCTCTTTCCCCTAACCGGTCTCCTCGATTTCAGTGCGGCTGTAACTCGCGAAAAAGGACAGGACCGGCTGCACATCAAAGTCCTGGCAATAGAAGCCGATAGTGAACAAATGGCCTGCCGGGCCGGGAATCAAGCCGGTGCGGTTCCCGCTGTGCGTGCCGCCTGCGAAGAGGGCGCCCTTTTGGTTACGGTCGATGTTCAGCGGGAAGGACAGGTTGTCCAGGCGGGTGCTGGCAAGAGGAAGATTGCCGATCTGAGAAGCATCGATGAGAGCGTCTGAACGTGATTGACGATGCCGCCTGTTTTTGAGTAACCTGATGCACGAGATTGGTTTTTTTGATCCATTCTTTCAAGTCTAAGTTGAGGATTCACACATGTGCATATTCAACAGGATCGAAGAACTGCTGGCAGGAAAAGAGAGCTTTGCCCTGGCTGTGATTGTCAGCCGGTTCGGTTCGGCGCCCCGCGACGTCGGCTCAAGGATGGTGGTGCGCAGGGATGCATCTATTATTGGGACCATCGGAGGCGGACTGCTGGAGGCCCAAGTCCAGCGAATCGCCATGGAGGTTCTTGGCGACGGGAAGCCGGTCTTTCGAAAGTTCTCATTCACGGCCAAGGAAGCTGCACAAATGGCCATGATCTGCGGAGGGGAGGTCGAAGTGCTCGTTTATTTTGTCGATGCTCTTGATGCCTCCAATGTGGTGCTCTATCAGCAGATCACTGAGGCGCTCCGGTTGAGAAAGCGTGCCTGGTTGATCACCGGGATTCCGCAAGGATGCCGGACGGCCGCACCCCTCCAAGCAGACGGGATGGGTGGTGCGGTCCCCCGCGTGCTCCCGGGCAGCGGCAATTGCGGCCCGGAAACTCCGGCCGGTGGGCCTGCCGCACAGCTGCAGTGCCTGGTAAAAAGCGATCGGACGCTTGTCGGCCAACTCGACGACAGGATCGCTCAAGCGCTATCGCCATATCCGGCCAAGGCGGAACTGGTTTCGCATGAAAGCAATCTTTTTTTTGTTGAGCCGTTATGCAATGAAGGCACAGTATTCATTTTCGGGGCCGGCCACGTTTCGCAGAAGCTTGCACCGTTGACCGCAATGGTAGGGTTTCAAACCGTTGTTCTGGATGATCGCCGGGAATTTGCCAACCGGGAGCGGTTTGAAACCGCCGATGATGTGATCGTTCCGAGTTCTTTTGAACGGGCGATTGACGGTTTGGAGATCAATGAGCAGAGCTACCTGGTGCTGGTGACTCGCGGCCACGCGCATGACAAAACGCTCCTTCGGCAGGCGCTTGGGACAAAAGCAGGATACATCGGCATGATCGGCAGCCGCAGGAAAAGGGACGCCGTCTATGAAGCGCTCCGCAAGGAGGGCTTCTCGCCTCATGACTTCGACAGGGTGTTTTCGCCCATCGGCCTTGAGATTGGGGCGGAAACGCCCGAAGAGATAGCTGTGAGCATTGTGGCCGAACTCATCAGGGTTAGAGCAGAAAAGAACCAATGAACGGCGAGAGACGAGAAATCGCAGCACTTGTTCCTGCTGCCGGATATTCATCCCGCATGGGTAAATTTAAGCCTCTGCTGCCTCTTGGAAGATCGACTGTAATACAAGAGGCAGTGGAGCGGTTTCGCCGCGCAGGGGTTGACGACGTCAGGGTGATCATCGGTCACAGGGCCGAAGAGATTGCTCCGGCCCTTGAAAAGCTGGGGGTCAGGAAGATCTTCAACCCGGATTATGCCAAAGGCATGCTCTCATCAATCCTGGCTGGACTAAAAAGCCTCGAGCCGCAAATTGATGCCGTCTTCCTGCTTCCGGCTGATATTCCTATGGTCAAGCCGGGTACGATAAATGTCGTTGCCGTGGAATACCGCCGTAGCGGGGCAGGCATAGTCTATCCTTGTTTTGAAGGCTTGCGGGGACATCCTCCTCTTATTTCGAAAAAACTGATCGAGGACCTGCCCGGTGACTGCGCGGGGGGATTGAGTGCGTATCTTGGCCGGTATGAAGAACAGAGCGTCGATCTCGATGTCGCTGATCAGTCGATTCTGATGGATTGCGACACTCATGAGGATTATCGCAAGCTTCAGGCTTATGGCTTGAGGGAATTCATTCCGACTGAGCGGGAGTGCAGAGCGCTTTTGAGCATTCATGGAGCATCTGAAGAGTTGGTCGCCCACTCCCGCATGGTGGCCGAAGTCGCAAGAACTCTTGCCGTTTACTTGAAAATAGCCGGGTTCTCTATAAATATCGACTTGGTGACCGCGTCGGGATTGCTTCACGATCTGGCAAAGGGCCAGCCCGATCATGCCGGGGCCGGGGCCATGATCCTTGAAAAACAGGGCTACGAGCGGGTGGCGCGCATAGTGGGATTACACACTGACCTTTGGCCGGAAAGGCCGTCCCTGGATGAAGCCGGCCTGGTTTATCTAGCCGACAAATTGGTTCAGGGCGACAACCTGGTAAGCCTTGAAAAGCGATTCGGCGGCCCATTGGAAAAATTTGCCCATAGACCCGAGGTCCTCGATGCTATAGGAAGAAGATTAAAGGATGCGAGAACCATAAAGAGGCGGGTGGAGAAGATTTTAGGGGTTTCAGTCGAGTCCGTCCTCAGGAAATACGAAAAAAGTTTGCGCATGGCTTCCAGCAGTAAAAGGTCTATCTTTCTGGTCAGGCACGGCGCTGTTGAAAATCCTGGAAACGTTAAGCGCTATATCGGGCATACTGACTTGCCGTTGAGCGCCGATGGCGTCCGGCAGGCCGAAATGCTTGGTGAGAAACTGAGGCATGCCCGGCTTTCGGCTATCTATTGCAGCGATCTGCGGCGATCTGTGGAGACCGCCCTGATTATCGGGAAATTTCACGGTCTTGAACCTGTTGCAGTCCGCAGATTTCGGGAACTGGGGCTGGGGGAGTGGGAGGGATTGTCCTTCGATGAAGTCCGCAGGCGGTATCCTGAGGAATATGAGCAGCGGGGCCGCGACTTCGTAAATTTCCGGCCTCCCGGCGCAGAGAGCTTCATGGACTGCGCATGCAGAGTTTTGCCGGCGTTCTACGAGGTGCTTGGCTCAACGCGAGGAAATATCCTGATCGCAGGACACGCCGGGGTAAACCGAATCCTGCTCTGCCAGGCTATGGGCAAATCCTTGAATGATCTTTTCGATTTCAAGCAGGATTACGGTTGCTTGAACCTGATTCGATACGAGGATTTCGCCTTCGAATTGGAAAAGGTCAACGAATTTTAGATTTTAGATTTTAGATTTTTTCAACCCCAAATGGGCGATTAGAGATTTCAGGTTTTAGATTCTTACAATCTAAAATCTCCAATCTGCAATGGGGTAATCTGCAATCTGCAATGGGGTAACATGCCGTCATTATCAAAGGTACAAACAGAAGCAGTCGAGCACCTGGATGGACCTGCCCTCATCTGTTCCGGAGCAGGAGCGGGAAAAACCTCAACAATCATCGCCAAATATGAGCACCTGATCAAGACCGGCTACGAACCCGGACGGGTCCTTTGCATCACCTTCACAAACAAGGCGGCAAACGAGTTAAAAGACAGGCTCACAAAATCGACCGGACGATGGATAAAGGATTTTCCATGGGTGAGGACTTTTCATTCCTCCATGCTTCAGATACTGAAAGCCAATGCTGCGGCCGTTGGCTTCAAAAACCCGATAACCATCTACGATGGGACCGATCAGCTCGGACTTATAAAAAATATTCTGGAAAACAGTTTCAATATGGAGGGCAAGTACGCCAGAGCTGTCAGAGCGCATATCGGCAGGGCCAAAAACTCCCTCAAACCTGATATGCACATTCATTCGGCAAAGGAATTCAGAAAGCTCGAGTTTATCTTCGAGACTTACAATCAAAGACTCAAAGAGTCCAATGCAATGGACTTTGACGATATTATGATCCATGCCCTCAACCTCCTGGAAGATGAACCTGAAATTCGAACCCGTTACCAGGATTATTTTCAATACATTCTTCTCGATGAACACCAGGATTCAAATCCCATCCAGAATGCCATAATCAAGCTCCTGGTAAAGGACGGCAACATCACTGTGGTGGGTGATTTTTCACAGTCCATTTACAGTTTCCGAGGGGCTGAACCTCGCTATTTTGCACGGTTTCCGGCTGAATATGCGGGGACAAAGGTCTTCATGCTGGAGCAAAACTACCGCTCTACCACCCCGATCGTAGAACTTGGCAACGAAATTATCAGCTTCAACCATGAAGAAATAAAAAAGAATTGTTTCAGCACAAAACCCGGTAATCTGCCCTCACTTAGAAGTTTTGAAAATTCATACCACGAAGCCAGGTGGGTGGCCGATAAATGCCGCTCCTACCGCTACGACGGGATTCCATTAGAGCAGATGGCGGTCCTGTACAGGACAACCTTCGTCAGCCGTATCCTGGAGAAGGCCTTCAATGAACTGGGGGTCCCTTACAAACTCGTGGGGGGGGTCTCCTTCTTTGAGCGCCGGGAAATCAAAGATCTTACAAGCTACCTCGCTTGTGCGGTAAACCCGAAAGACGATGTGGCCTTTGAACGAATTCTCAACGTTCCAAAGAGAGGGATCGGCAAAAAATCAATTCAAAAAATCAGGGACGTAGACCTTCCAGGCGCGTCATTGATAGAAAAAGCCCCAATCGCTATCCAGAAAAAAATCGGCCTCCAAAAAGTTGCCGGCGAAATAGGAATGGTGCTCTTCCTCCTTGACCGCATAAAAGATATGCCGCCCAAACAGGCCCTCGAAGAAGTGATCGACATCACTCATTATGACAAGCACCTTGAAACCTATGCCGGAGACGGAGACGATGGGGGCTTCGTAGCTCGCCTGGAAAACATAAGAGAGCTTCTAAGCATAGCCGAGGGCAAGGAAAGCATAGAGGCGTTTCTGGAAGACTGCTCACTTCGCAGCGAAGACGAAGATGAGGATGAAGACAGAGGCGTCCGTCTGTCCACGATCCATTCCGCCAAAGGTCTCGAATTCCATACCGTGTTTGTGGTCGCATGCGAATATAATATCCTCCCCCATTGGCGCTCGGTTGATGAAGATGACGGCAATTCCAACGGCGGCAATGTTGAAGAGGAGCGCAGGCTCTTCTACGTGGCCTGCACCAGGGCCGAACGCAATCTGCATATTTCCTACGCCGGAATGCGGCAAAATAAAACGAGTGGAATCAGCCCGTTTTTGCTGGAGCTCTCCGATGAGCATTTGAACCGGCTGGATTAGTTGACGCCTGACAACGCTTCGCCCCAACGATTGTAATCGTGGCAGTCAGGGCGCAACTAATAAAGGATTCACCCGGGCCCAGAAGCACTGCCGGGGCAGGCTGCGAGGCGATTGACAACTCGTAAGTTGCCGGGCGATTTATTCGAGGGGCGAGCCCTCACTCTGTTCGGGTTCCGCGTTAAACGTTCGAACCCACGTTAGAAGCTTATAGTTCGGCGTCCGAT
>Ga0209517_10006672_pt1 | contig 14157 bp, 7 predicted proteins | sample PeaSoiMetSII2010_FD_187695 | JGI IMG/M metagenome (GOLD analysis project Ga0209517, IMG submission 187695) | Peat soil microbial communities from Weissenstadt, Germany - SII-2010 (SPAdes) (version 2) | ecosystem: Environmental > Terrestrial > Soil > Wetlands > Peat | place: Germany: Weissenstadt...
CGCGATAGGACGACTGCATATACAGAGCCAGAGCAATCACATAGTAAACAACCACCTGCGCCGGAAGATCGCGCTGGCGAAGGCTGGCCTTCCCCGTCTGGGCCAGCACCGCACCAATGGCCGAATCAGGAAACGTCTTGCTGATGACGCCAAGACTGATGTAGTCCGTGATCCTCGCACCTGGAGGAAGTTCCGCAACCGTACGCGCCAACTGTGGCCTCCTGTCCCTGACTTATACAGAATGCCACAAATTCACTTAAGTGAACAGTATTAATCCTAGCACAGAAGATTTCCTGCCCGATTGAGCCTGTTATACCCAGTGTGTGGATCGTTTCTTGACGGATAGACGGATTCGAGGCGGTTTTGGGCGCTTGAGTTGTGTGTGATCGTTTCCAAGTTGTTCTCTAGAGCACCCCAGCAGGAATGACCGCCTGCTCGGACGCAACCTGAGCTAACTCACGCCGGGGAATCTTCGGCGACCATACAGACAGAGCTGTCGAATTTCTCCATTCACCACTTCACCTTGTGATTGTCTTCAACAGAAAATCCAACTCTGTTCGCATCGAGACAGGTAGCCGCGAGCTCGCTGTCTCAAGCAATGTCGATGCAACTTCCAGTTCGGTTCCGGACGGCTGAGCAAAGCTGCAGTTGAATCTCTGAATCCATGAGGAAACCATTGCCGGTTCCTGCGATCCAGGGTCTTCCGCCGCGGCGGAAGAGATCCGGGGCAGGCGCGGGTGAAAGTCCTGCGCTCCGGTGATTCATGGTTTGGCATCCCTTACCGCGATGACCACTCATGCGCCGCCGAGAGCATACGGCGTCTGACCGAAGCCAGCTATTACCCGAAGAGACTCTGGTGAGGAAGCGGAAAGACCCGGATTCAGGCGGGACTTCGGAGGAACCGGTACTGATTCCAGGTGGTTTACGGGAGCGAATCGGGAGTGCTTAGCGATTTTCGGCTTGTCTAAGTCCTTTATTTTCTGTCGGGGTAGGTTTGTGGGTGGAGCGTAAGTCCTTTATTTCGATAGGCGAAAACGGTCTTTTTGCGCATAACATCGTTCTTTTCTATGCGGTACGACGAAAAGGGGGGAGGGGTGGCATTTCGCTTCCGCCGGGGAGGGGCTTGTCCGGGCAGAGGGAGCGCCTAGCATGATTGTGCGCTTGTTCGCTTTAATTATCGGCAAACGGGGGGCGGGATTCTTTTTGCGGGGTGGCGGGGCGGGACGGTTCTGGCGGTCGCGTGGCTTTTGTGGGGTGGGAAGGGTCGCTTAGGTTGACGGCCGGGCTCTGGGTGGCGGGTCGTCCCTTGGATCGGCGGCCGGCTGGAGGGGTGGGACGCTAGGCGTTTATCTGTGCCTATAGGCCCGTTCTGGCTTGGGGGTGCCACACCGAATACATGGCCGGAACCCGGCGCGGCGCGTAGAGTCGGCTGATGTACCCTAAGGCTATCTATGCCGCTTAGTCATCAGGAAATCCGGGGCAGGGCGCAACGGTTTGCGCGCGAGTGGGCCACTGCCTCCCGTGAGAGAGCTGAGGCGCAGACCTTCTGGAACGCCTTCTTTGACGTCTTCGGTATCAGCAGACGGCGCGTCGCGAGTTTTGAGGAGCCCGTGAGGCTCCTCGGCGACAGGCGAGGGTCTATTGATCTCCTCTGGCCCGGGCTCCTGATTGTCGAGCACAAAAGCCTTGGCGAAGACCTCGACCGTGCCTACGGACAGGCGGTCGACTATTTCCCCGGCCTCTCCGAGGAACGGCTTCCACGATATGTGTTGGTCTCGGATTTCGCGCGGTTTCGGCTGCACGATTTGGAAACTGGGGCGGAGGAATCGTTCGCCCTGGCTCAGCTACCGCAGAAGCTCCATCTATTCAGCTTCATTACGGGCTATCAACGGCACGAGACTCGGGACGCCGACCCCGTAAACGAGAAGGCAGCGCAGAAGATAGCTGAGCTGCACGACGCCCTCCTGGACAGCGGCTACCGCGGCCACGAGTTGGAAATGTTGCTCGTCCGTCTTGTTTATTGCCTGTTTGCGGATGACACTGGGATCTTTACACGCGACGTCTTTGACTCGCTTGTACGTGAATTCACGAGGCCGGACGGTTCCGACGTCGGTCCGTTTCTTCATTCTGTCTTCGAGCTACTTAATACACCCCCAGAAAATCGCTCCAAGGCGCTCGGGGACGATTTGCTTACGCTGCCCTACGTCAACGGCGGCCTGTTTGAGGAGAGGCTGGCCGTTCCCACGTTCAGCCTTCGGGCGCGTAATCTTCTCCTGCTCTGCTTTGAATCCGACTGGAGTACGGTTTCACCAGCGATTTTCGGTTCCATGTTCCAGTACGTGATGAACAGCGAGGGCACCGAGAGGCGGCACGCCCTTGGAGCCCATTACACATCCGAGCAGAACATTCTGAAGGTCATCAAGTCGCTATTCATGGACGACCTGAACGAGGAGTTCCAGCGGGTCGCCAATGACCGCCGAGGTCTCAATGCATTTCACGAGAGGCTCTCCCGGCTGAGGTTTTTCGACCCTGCATGCGGGTGCGGCAACTTCCTGGTGATCGCCTATCGAGAGCTTCGGCGGTTGGAGATGAGGGTCATCAACAGACGTGGGGAGCTTGAGCCCCAACTGATGAGCGACCCGACCCTTCTTTGTCGGGTGGATGTACACCAGCTGACAGCGTTCGAGATTGAGCAGAATCCAGCGCACATAGCCAGGGTGGCCGTCTGGATAACTGACCACCAAATGAATCAAGAGCTCAATGCTACATTCGGTGCGAACCTGACACGACTTCCATTAGTCCGCAGCGCCGACGTGCGGCAAGAGAATGCGCTGAGGGCGGATTGGCACGAGCTCTTTACCCTCCAACAGCTCGTAGCTGGAGAGGTGTTCATCTTTGGGAACCCGCCATTTGTGGCGAAGGCAAACCGTAATGCTGAGCAAAACGATGATATGAGATTGGTCCTTGGCGGCGCGACAGGTACGGGCGTGCTCGATTATGTCTGTTGTTGGTTCCAAAAGGCTGCTGAATTCATCCGGGAGACCAATGTTCGCGCGGCCTTTGTCGCGACCAATTCCATTACGCAGGGAGAGCAGGTTCCTGCGTTGTGGCGGAGGCTCTTCGCGCTGGATGTGCATATAGATTTCGCCCACAGGACATTCAAATGGATGAACGAAGCAGCCAATAATGCTGCGGTGTTCTGCGTCATTGTCGGGTTTTCGAACGGCCGCGCTACCAAGTGGCTCTTCGAATACGAGACGCCAACCTCCGACCCGATCGGCCGCAGGGTCGCCGAGATCAACCCCTACCTGCTTCCGATGTCGGAGCGGCTCTACGTCAAGAGCCGTACCACCTCGCTTTGCGCAGTGCCCGCTATAAGGTTTGGGAGCATGCCGAATGACGGCGGACACCTGTTGTTCACCGAAAACGAACATAATGCCTTCCTGGAACAGGAGCCCGCCGCCCGCCGTTATATGAGGCCGTTTAAGGGGAGCAAGGAGTTCATTCAGGGCGGAGCGCGTTACTGCCTTTGGCTAAAAGGGGCGGACCCACAAGAGTTGCGCCGGTTGCCCCTGGTGACGCGCCGCATTCGATTGGTCGCGGCATATAGAGCGAGGAGTACCCGCGAAGCGACTCAGGGACTCCCGCCGTCGCTGTTTGGCGAGGACAGGCAGCCGACCCGAAGGTACCTGATGATTCCCTCCGTGTCTTCGGAGAGGCGCATCTACATCCCTATGGACTTCCAGGAGCCACTTGTCGTTGCTTCGAACCTTTGCCTCACGGTGGAGGACGCGACGATGTTTCACTTCGGCGTCCTCTCCTCCGAGATGCACATGGCCTGGGTTAGGACGGTGGCCGGGAGACTCGAATCTCGCTATCGCTACTCGAACCAGATCGTCTACAACACATTTCCATGGCCCCAGGATGTGAGCGAGGCCGCGCACCGGCGGGTGACCGAATGCGCGGAGGCTGTTCTCGCCGCCCGGAGAGGTTTCCCCGATTCGCAACTGACGGATTTGTATGATCCCGACGTGATGCCCGCGCCTTTGGCACAGGCCCACCGTTCCCTCGACCGGGCGGTTGACGCGTGTTATCGGCGGGCGGGTTTCGACTCCGAGATCCAGAGGGTCATATACCTTTTCGAGCTCTACGGGCGTCTTGACGCCCCGCTCGTCCGAGTTGCAGGGCGCAGGCGCGGGCGAGCTTAGCAGCGCCCCCGACGCGGCCTTCTTGCAAACAGGGCGTGCACCGCCCCTGGTCCTCGTGCATCGGCTTGCGGGAAGCGATCCTTCAAGGGCAGGATGGCAGCTGACCAAAGGGCGACATGTTGGCAATCCGACGTCGGCCTGCACGATTCGCGGCTCCAAACGCGCACCGGCCACCCATCCTGGGTGGCCGGTGCGCGGACTGGGGACAGAGCGGGAGAGCGGTCGGGTTTATGCGGGGGTTAAAACCCCCGCCTCCCTCCGTGGCGGCGTTTGCGGCACGAGTGAACTCGTGCCCTGATACAAGGCTCCCGCGAGCCTGGCTGGACGAAACGAGGAACAAAAGCGGAGGCAAATGCAAAAGCAAATGCAGGTCCTTCGACTCCGCTGAAGAACGCTTCACTCAGGATGACCGCCTCTGGGGAGAGGGTGAGCGGATCGGCGCGGCACCCCGACCCAGAGGGTACCCCGGTACCCGGCCGTGCCCTTTCAAAGCTACCCAATGAGCGATGGATAAAACTCGCTAGGCGAGGACGGGGGCGGGTTTGGCTAACAACACTCCCAGGGCGCAGCTGGCCATGCGGGCTAGTTCGCCGTCGGCGCGGCTGGTGAGGACGATGGGGACCTTGGCTCCGACGACGACTCCGGCGGCGAGGGCTCCGGCCAGATATTGCAGCTGCTTGAAGAGGATGTTTCCCGCTTCCAAATTGGGGACCATGAGAAGGTCGGGGTCGCCGGCGACGTTGGACTTGATCTTCTTGATGCGGGCGGCGTCGGAGGAGATGGCGTTGTCGAAGGCGAGGGGGCCGTCGACGATGGCGCCGGTGATCTGGCCGCGGTCGACCATCTTGCAGAGGGAGGCGGCGTCGAGGGTGGAGGGGATGGCGGGGTTGACTGACTCGACTGCGGAGAGGATGGCCACCTTGGGGTTGACGACTTCGAGGGTGACCATCATGTCGATGGCGTTCTGGAGGATGCTGATCTTGGTTTCGAGGTCGGGCTGGATGTTGACGGCGGCGTCGGTGACGAAGAGGGTTTTGTGGTAGGAGGGGACGTCGAGGGCGAAGACGTGGCTGATGCGGCGGCCGGTGCGCATGCCGCCTTCGCGGGAGACGACGACGGCCATGAGCTCGTCGGTGTGGAGGGAGCCCTTCATGAGCATCTGGACCTCGGATTTGCGGGCCAGTTCGACGGAGCGGAGGGCGGCGCCGCGGCTGTCGCCGACGTCGACGATCTGGATGTCGCCGAGGTCGAGCTGGAGGGTTGCGGCGAGGGCGCGGATGCGGTCCTCAGAGCCGACGAGGATGGGGACGATGAGCTTGTCTTTGAAGGCCTGGACGGCGCCGGCGAGGGAGACTTCGTCGCAGGGCCAGACAATGGCGGTGCGGACGGCCGGCTTGATGTTGGCGCGCGCGATGAGTCCGCGGTAGCGGCGATAGGGCTCGTTGACGATGAGCTGGGGCACGGGGAGGGTGGACCAGCGCTGCTTTGTGAGCGGCGCGAGAAGATTGGCAGTGCCGGAGAAGATGGGGAGACCGGCGGCGCTGGCGGCTTCGCAATCGAAGGTGACGATCCTGGTGGCGTCGTCCTTGGCGGTGACCTGGACGTTGACGAGAATGCGGTCACCGACATGGATGCGATTTTTGAAGGAGAGCGCGATGTGCTTCAGGGTACAGCCGGGGCCGGGGATGTTCATGCTGAAGAGGCCGGAGACGAGGGAAGCGCACCACATGTTGGGGCCGGTGGGAGGGACGCCGCCGGCGCGCTCGATGAGCTCGTCGTGGTTAAGCATGGAGTGGAAGCCGGAGATGGAAGTGAAGGCCATGGCGTCGTCGGTGGTGAGGACGTGCTCTGTGTGGGCGGTGTCGCCGACGGAAATTTCTTCGTAGGTTTTGCTTTCGATGAAGCCGAGATTCATGGGGGACTCCTTTGCTGCTCCAGCGTAGGGCATTTTGGGGCCTAGGTGCCATCGTATTTTCTGAGGGCGGAGACCGACGTGACTGGGGTCACGGATGGCGGGGGGCGTGAGTGGGACGGGGTCAAGGATTGGGCTGCTGGCGTTCGCGGTCCAGGACGTGGAGGATGTATTCTCCGGCGCCGTAGCCGACCATGGGGAGGGCGCCGGTGGGGTCGCCGAGCTGGCCGGGAAAGAGTTTGCAGGGGACGGAGACATACATTTCGGGGATGATGTTGTGGTCGGCGGCGGCTTTGGAGACGATGCGCTGGAGGAGGTCGGCGGCTTCGGCGGGGCGGCCCTGGCGGCGGAGGATTTCGGCAAGACTGAAATCGACGAAGAGAAACTCCTGCTGCTCGTACCAATACTCGAAGATGGCGGGATCGGTGTAGGTGCCGCGGACGCGGCGGTAGCCGCCTGAGGGGACTTTGAGGAGGTCCATCCTGTCCACCGTGTCGCGGATGAGAGCGGGATCGGTGACGATGCCGAAGTTGATGATGGCCAGCAGGGCACCGTCGATGTCGTTCTTGATGCCGGGCTCGAGGGTTCCGTGGAGCTTGCCGTCGCGGATAAAGGCTGCGGTGAAGCCTTTGCGGAGCTGGGCGGCGTGGGCGAGGGCTTCGGTGCGGGCGGGCTCGTCGCCGGCGCGGCGGGCCACTGCAGCGAAGTTTTCGAGGCCTACGATGGCCATGGCGGTGGACCAGGCGAAGTGCTTCTGGTCTTTCTGGTGCTCCTCCCAGATGCTGGTGTCGGCGGCGACGATCTGGCCGGGGTCCGGGGCGGGGCCGTAGGGTTCGAGGTTGGCGAGAAGGGGTTTGACGACGAAGTCGCGGGCGCTCTGGTAGAGGGGGCGGCGAAAGCTGGGGGTGGTGAGGAGGGCGGGGTCGTTGTAGCGGCGCTCGTACTCGCCGAGGACCCAAAGGGCGAGGCCCCAGTCGTCGAACTCGATGTTGGTGGCGCCTTCCTGGGTGAAGAAGGGCTCTTCGGAGCCGTCGCCGAAGTAGCGGACCACGGAGATCTGGTAGTCGGCGCCGGCGGTCTGGGCGCGCATTTTTCCGGTGGGCTGGGCGTTGAAGTAGGCCAGCAGGCCGGCGCGGGCTTCGGCCTGGTGGCCCATGCGGGCGAAGGCTACCAGGGCGTAGGCCATGTCGCGCACCCAGGGCGTGAAATAGACGCCGTCAGGCAAGGCCGCAACGATGAGGCCGTTGCCGTTGCGGCCGGAGCGGTTGGGCTCGCGGCTTTGCGCCATGCGAAGCATAACCTCGCTCTGCCGCCACAGGTGGCGTTCCTGCTCGCCCGCGAAGTGGACAGAGGGCTGGACGCGCCATTGCTCGAGCTCCGCAATCTCGCGTTGGGCCAGCGCGCGCGGGGCGAGGCCGGCGCGCCAATGGTTGAAGTCTCTGGCCACCTGTTCCGCTTCGCTGTCGCCTTCGAGGGAGATCAGGGCCCAGGACTGGCTGGTGGCGAGAAGCTGCCGCGGGTCTGGCGGAGTGGGGCGACTCGGGCCGAGGGGAATGAGGAGCAGGGATTCGTCGATGCCGTCGAATTTGAGCAGTTGCATTTCGACGCCGGAGATCCGGAGCCGGGTTTCCGACTTGACCGGGTGGCTCCATTCCACATGCAACGCGCCTGATTGCGCCTGGTCGGAGGCGGGTTCCCAACTGACGATTAGCGCTGCCTGGCGCAGGCCGAAGGGCATGAAGATGAGTCCCTCGACGTCACTGCTGCGGGCGCGGATGACGTGCGAGTCTTGCTCGTAGTCTGCGGAGGCGCCACGAGCAGGTCCGTTTTGGCTGTTTTGGGCGCTCCAGGCGAGTTCCTTGATGAAGTTGGCAGTTTCGATGCCCTCACTGAGAGGGTTTTTCGGGTCCGGGCGGACGAAGCTGTAGGGGTGGGCGTAGAACTTGCTGACCGTGGCGTTCTCCGGGGACACGACAGCGAAGCCGAAGCCGTTGCCGGTGACGAGGTGGGAGGCGGAGGCGGGCAGAGGGGCCAGGAGGCCGGCGCAGAGCACGGGAGCAAGTGAACGGGCGAAGTTCATGGCCAAATAAGTTTCGACGACGCGGGGGGATTGTGCAACTGGCCCAACGACACCCGCAGATCAGCCTGCGTTCAGGGCTTCGCAGGTTGAACTTTGCAGGCACCGAAGTCCTTTGGCGGCTTGTCGACGAAGAACTGCGGCATTGCGCCGGCGGTGCTCTTTTCCTTCTTGCCGGAGACGCGGATGCGCTCCCCGGGCTTGATGCCGCCTGTTTCTCCGATGAGGATGTACGTCTGTTGATCGCCTTCGCCCACCAGTTGCAGACCGTTCGGACCGGAAGAGGCGCAGCCTGTGATCCTCTGACCGTGCGGTCTTACGGCGAAGTAGACCCCAATCCCGATGGCAGCACCGATGGCGGCGACACCAACGCCGATCCAGACGATGTCGGATTTGGTCGGGATGGAGTTGTCAGGGCGGGGCCGGGTCGCGAGTGCCGACTGTGTTGAGGTTGCCGCGAGCAAGGCGCAAGCCGCGACCTTGGTGAGGATACTGCGCTGTCCTGCCGTCATAGAGCCTCGTTTCGAATGCGAGCGTATTGGCTGGCCGGTGGGGAGAACCAAGGGAAGAATAACCGGTCGATCGGACCGACCCGCGGCAGGTGGCCCAAGCCTTGAGTGAGCACAGGCGTCAGGGTTCACCATCCTTCCGCAGTCTCAACGCGGAAGGGCCGAAGTCCACGAACTCAGACTGGCCGCGGCCGAAGTTTCTGTCAAGAGAAATCCGGCGGGTAGGCCACCGTTCGCGTCACCACAGGAGTGAGGGCGGGCCACGCGGCTGCGCTATCTGGATGCGTATTCCTGGTCTGTGACCGGCTCCAGCCAGACCACGCCGACGCCCTGCGCATCCGCTTCCTGCGGGGCGAGGTGGACCATGGTTGTACCCGGGCCGGCGCCGTGCCAGTGGCGATCGTTGGGCGCGAAGGAAACCGTGTCGCCGGGATGAATCTCGCGGACCGGCTGGCCTTCGGACTGCGCAAGGCCGGTTCCGGTGAGCACGTGCAGGCCCTGTCCGACGGGATGGGTGTGCCATGCGGTGCGTGCGCCCGTCGAAAAGCTCACGCGGAAGGCGCGCAGGCGGGACGGCTCGGCTCCGACGGCGATCTCGTCGATCCAGACGTTGCCGGTGAACCATTCCGGACGGCCTTTGCGGCTGGGCCGGTCTTTGCTGGTCTGTATTCTCATGGGCACCTCCTCTTGCATGGTACGGATCGACGGGTGGGGTTTGACAGGTGTCGGGATCGAAACCTGGGGCACTCGACGGCATTGTCTATGCGCAAGTATTTTGCTCTATGCGCAACTATTTCGGCGTAAGAGCTGCTTTTTGTTGCGCATAGGCTTTCTTGGTTGCGCATAGAAATCGTTTTCTTGGTGTGGATTTGCTTTGCGATCTCCCGGGCTACAGAATCGAGGATTCGGCAGCCAACAAGTCGGCGCTTCCGGCGATGGGGTTGTGGAACCCACCCTTCGCAAAATGCGCGAAGGACGGAACCCGGCTGCTTTGTGGTTTCCCGGTTGTCAGAATCGAGGGGTACCCGGCGCTAGGGTGTCCGACAATTGAGGTACGACCTCCATTCAGACCTGTTGGATTTCTCTAAATAGCCAGTCGCGCCGGACAGCATGCCCAACCAGAACCTTGGCCTTCTTTTTGACCAAACTCTCCGTCAGATCTGAAAAGTCAATTGAACAGTGTTCTGGATACGGGGTCCCATCCGCGGTCACAGGAAGTTCTTGTTCCTCGCACTCTGCACAGGTAACGGCCATGACTCCCGCAGAGCGGGAATCGGTTGCGCTCGTAAAGCGCTCCCATGAGGCCCTCGGTTGAATCTTGCTGCCGTCGTCAACCGATAATAAGCTCTCGTCTTTGGGAGTAGGACGAAAGGCTTGGGAGGTAGGTCTCCCGAGCTGCACGAAGCTTGGGTGGATCTGGCGGAGCAGAAGGGTCTCAGGATTCACTCGGCTGCTCCTCGACCTTTTGCATATCGAGCCGTCTCAATTCCTCATTGAGCTGGTTCCAACCCGTGCGATCTCCGAGCGGAAGCTTGAGCTCGGTGCAGGCGTTGTCCTTGAGATTCAGCGCCTGGTACTCACCCCATTGCCCTTCGAGGTCAATCTCAAGCGAGACCGCCCAGTCGTTCTGGCCCCATTCGGCCTGAATTCCTCCTTCGGCAGTGGGATACAAATAGGGGAGCGGCATATCTGAGTCGAAGAATAAGTCGAAGGCGTTCGCAAGCCAATCGAGCCTCTCCTTAGCGGGTGCGCGTCCCGCGCCATTGAGCCAGCCGTCGGAGAGTTTGGCTAATTCCTCTAGACGCAAGGCTATATCCAACGAGTCCAACGGTGTGACGTGTTCGACGGATTCGAAGCTCTTCAGACGGTTCTCTCGATCTTTCCTCACTATGCCCTGGATCAGGACATATTCATTTCGGCCCTTCTTATAGTTCCCTAAAGCCTCCAAGATCGCATCTTGGTAGAGGTCGCTGAGTCCTCCCCTCAGTTTTGTGCCGTCATTAAGCTCCATTTCAAAGCTGTTATGGCGCTTATCAACCTCAGAGATTCGGACGCGCAACGAGTCCTCTTCCGTCCATTCTTCCACCTGGGCGTAGCGCATTAACTGATTCCGCGTGTCCGGAGTAAGAGTGGCGTAGCCACCTTCACGCTCAAACGAAATCGACTCGCCCGCACGTAAGCCCCGTCCAAAACGGTCAAAGTAATTCAGGAGACTTGGAGGTAAACGTGGTTTCACTCCCTGTTCGGCCGACGCAATAGCCTCGACGATATCCGTCCTCGCCTGTTCGAAATGGGTCAGATTACTCGACGTGGGAAATAGGCTGGCGAAGACGAGACTAATGGTCAGGATTGCGCAGCCCTCGTCCAGGGACGTGAGGCGCAGGTCCACTCCCTCTGCAAAGTTGCGGGGGATTCGTACCCTATTTGGGTGATTCTTCCGAAATTCCCATTTCGCGACTTCGACCAGCATCTCTTGCAAAGCTGCGAAATCCTTTAGAAGCTCCAAAGGCACTGTGGCACCCTGGAAGCGTTCGCCCTTGAGTTTAGGCTTCAGGAATTCCTGCTCCACTTTGCCACCCCATTTCGCACGTTTAACAAGAGCGGCCGGACAGGCCGGAATGAGTCCACTGACCTGTGTCTCACAGCGGTCTCCAGTCTACAGACGCATCCCATGCCACGGCAATCGTTCGCTGACCCCTTCGACCTGGAGGTATCGCGTCAAACAACACCTGTTTTAGACGGTCGGGAACGCATTAAGGCCTCTCCTGGGGACTAACGTAAGAAAAACGTATCAACGCCGAACGGCCACCCCTCAGGGGTGGCCGTTCGGCGTTGATGCGGCGGGTGGAGCTGCGCGTTAGCGCTCGCTCTTCCAGTTGATCAGGTCGCCAAGGGTCGTGGTGGAGCTGGAGACGGGGGCCTTGTGGCCGCCGCCGTGGCTCTCGGCTTTGTAGTGCTCGACCTGGGCGCGGCTGGCTTCGTGGCCGGTGACGGCGCGCAGGCTCAGGCCCACCTTCTTCTCTTCCACGTTGATCTTGATGATCTTGAAGTCGTGCTCGAGACCGGTTTCGAGCTTGCTGTGGCCGCCGGGCTCGTCGCCTGCTTCGGAGATGTGGCAGAGACCCTCGACGCCTTCCGCGATTTCGACGAATGCGCCGAACTGCGCGGTGCGCAGGACCTTGCCGTGGACGATGTCGCCAACGCGGTGGGTGGCGAAGAAGCTCTCCCAGACGTCGGGCTGAAGCTGCTTGATGCCGAGAGAGAGGCGGCGGTTCTGCGGCTCGACGCCGAGAACGACAGCCTTGACCTTTTCACCCTTCTTGACGACTTCAGAGGGATGCTTGACGCGCTTGGTCCAGCTGAGGTTGGAGACGTGCACCAGGCCGTCGATGCCGTCTTCGATTTCGATGAAGGCGCCAAAGTCGGTGAGGTTGCGGACGCGTCCCTCGACGACGGTTCCCGCCGGATACCTTTCGGTGAGGTTCTCCCACGGGTTGTCGAGGAGCTGCTTCATGCCCAGCGAGATGCGGCGGTCGGCGGGGTTGACGCTGAGGACGACGGTCTCGACCTCGTCGGCCGGCTTGACCAGCTTGGAGGGGTGCTTGAGGCGCTTGGACCAGGTCATCTCAGAGAGGTGAACCAGGCCTTCGATGCCCTGCTCGAGCTCGACAAACGCGCCGTAGTCTGTGACAGACAGGACGCGGCCCTTGACGTGGGCGCCGACCGGGTAACGCTCGGCGGCGTCGAGCCAGGGATCGGGCGTGAGCTGCTTGAAGCCGAGCGAGACGCGCTGCTTTTCCTTGTCGAACTTGAGGACCTTGACCTGGATCTCGTCGCCGACATTGACGAGGTCGCGGGGGTGGGTGAGGCGGCCCCAGCTCATGTCGGTAATGTGGAGCAGGCCGTCTATGCCGCCGAGGTCGACAAACGCGCCGTAGTCGGTGAGGTTCTTGACGGTGCCGGTGAGGACGGCGCCCTCGCCGAGTTGCTCGAGGGTGGTGGAGCGCTTGGCGTTCTGCTCTTCCTCGAGGATCTCCTTGCGGCTGACGACGACGTTGCCGCGCTTCTTGTTGAGCTTGATGACGCGGACTTCGATGTGCTGGCCGAGGTAGCCGTCGAGATTGCGGACGGGACGGATTTCAAGCTGGGAGCCGGGCAGGAATGCCTTGAGGCCGATGTCGACGGTGAGCCCGCCCTTGACGCGGCTGACGACCGTGCCGGTGATGGGTGTCTTGTCGTTGGCGGCCTTCTCGATGACGTCCCAGACGCGCAGGCGCTGGGCCTTCTCGAAGCTGACCAGGTAGCCGCCTTCGGACTCCTCGCGCTCGATGACCACGTCGATGACGTCGCCGGGATTGAACCTGACCGCGCCGGTGTGGTCGAGGACCTGCTCGATGGGCACGAGGCCCTCGGACTTGAGGCCGACGTCGACGACGAGGTGCTTGTCAGTCTGCTTGAGGACGGTGGCGGCGACGATCTTGTCGCCATAGGCTTCAACGGCAGCGGCTTCAGCGGCCTGCTCGCGCTCGAAGGCTGCCAGGGCGGCGGAGAAGTCGTCCATGGACTCGACGCCGTGGGACTCGAGACCGTGGGCTTCGTGGGCGGCGGGCGCTGCGGCGGCCTGGACGGCGGGCACGGGCTCCGCTACAGGCTCGACGGCAGGCGCGGGGGCGGGGGCGGCCTGGACTTCGGGTTCCGCGGACGCGGCAACTTCGGTTTGAACCGGGGCGGGCGGCGCGGGCTCGGCGGCGGCGGCTTCCACAACGGGTGTAGGAAGTTCCGCGGGTGCGGCCTCGGCGACGGGCTCGGTTAGGGCATCGGCGTCCAGCGCGACGGGTTCGACTGCTGCTACGACTTCGGCGGTCTCGGTGTTGGACGTGGATTCGGACAACGGCTGCTCAAGCTCCGTCGCAGGTTCGAGGGTGGGGGTTTCGAGTTCGGTGTTCAGGGTTATGCTCTCGGGTTCGGGATTGAGGACGTTTGCCATCACTGCTGCTCCGGAATTCCTGCCTCCCGCGACGGATCATGCCTGCCGCTGGGAGTGGCTTGCGCGCCGCGACTGCCGCGGGCGGCTTGCCATGAGACCGCTTCACTCGCCATTGTCCTTTGTGACGGCACCGGTGCGCGTTCACAAGGGACAGTCCTGCCAGCCTGTTGCACTGGTCGAACGAGCGACTGGTCTCCTTGGGAAACACCCGGCAGGCAACGGCTTGCTGGAGGGCGGCCGCAGCTCACTGCGGGAATACGCGCAGCAGGCTACGCTCATGAGTTTAGCAACCCAGCTTTCCCGCGTCAATGCAACGGTTTGGGGTGGGGGCGGCGAAAGGCGCATTGCAATTGGAAATTCACATTGCCGAGGTCGAAAGCAATGGGGTTGCGGGCGGGGGTGGGGACGGGGACGCGGTGGGAGAGCGTCCCGCAGCGTGGGAACCGGGGAAGGGGTGGCGCGGC
>Ga0209517_10006675_pt1 | contig 14150 bp, 13 predicted proteins | sample PeaSoiMetSII2010_FD_187695 | JGI IMG/M metagenome (GOLD analysis project Ga0209517, IMG submission 187695) | Peat soil microbial communities from Weissenstadt, Germany - SII-2010 (SPAdes) (version 2) | ecosystem: Environmental > Terrestrial > Soil > Wetlands > Peat | place: Germany...
GCTTGCCGGGTTCTGCCCCTGGTGTTGCACGCAGTTCCCACTATTTGATACATCTTAAATACGTAACCTAGTATTACTAACTAAGTGAGCCAAATGTACCGGTTACGCAGGCATTCGGGAATCCCCCTTTTTGCATGCCATCTTTGTGAAAGGGGGTTTTTTTGTGCCTTGCGCATGCCTATTGTGTATCAACTGAATATCGGCGGCGAGAGACCGGTTGATATAGGGTTGATTTCTACAGTCGCAATTGATAACAGTGCGTACTTTTGATATAAAAGAGGACTTCAGGCCACTGAAACATGGAGATCGACCGGTTTTAAGGGAAGCTTGCTTGATGAATATGACGGCCCTCAAGTCTTTTGCAGTTTATCTCGCCAGTCTGGTCTTTGTCTTTGCCTCCCTGGCGCCCTCCGTACAGGCTGAGGGTGAGTTGAAACAGCCGGCGGACAGGGTCTTTGGCGACTGGCGGATCACACAGCTCAGCGCAGAACCTTCCACCTTGAACCCGATCACATCGACCGACGCCTATGCGGGAGCCATCGACAACTATATTTATGAATCGCTCCTGAAAAGAGACGACAAGTCTCTGGAACTTGTACCGGTTCTTGCAGATAAATGGGAAATTTCGGCGAACCATCTCATGTACACTTTCCACCTGAAAAGGAACATAAAGTGGAGCGACGGGCATGAGTTCACGGCAAAAGATATCCTTTTTTCATTCGACCGCATACGAGACCCCAAGGTGGATTCCGCCCACCTGCGCAACTACTACCAGGACATTGAAAAAGTTGAGGCTCTTGACGACTACACGGTCCGCTTTCATTACAGGATACCTTATTTTCTGGCCCTTGAGTTCTGTGGGGGTATGCCGGTAGTGCCTGCGCACCTGTTCAAAGAAGGAGAAGATTTCAATCAGCACCCGATCGGACGCAAACCGGTCGGCACCGGCCCATACAAGCTGCTCCACTGGGAAACCGGAAAAGAAATCGCGCTGGTTCGAAACGAGGCCTATTGGGGTGAAAAACCGGCCATCGACCGGATCATTTACAAAGTCATCACGGATCAGTCCGTCGGCCTTCAGGTCTTGAAGCAGGGGGGCCTGGATGAGATGGACCTCAGGCCGATTCAATGGGAGAAGCAGACTCAGACCAAGCGATTCGCGGAGAACTTCCGAAAGCTTTCCTATTACATCCCGAGCTTTAGTTATATCGGGTGGAATGCCCGACGGCCAATTTTCTCGGATAAAAGAGTCCGGCGGGCGATGACCATGCTGGTTGACCGGGAACTGATCCTGAACAAAATCCTCTTCGGGCTTGGGACAATCGTTAGCAGTCCTTTTTATGTAAACAGCCCCGAGTACGACAAGAACATAAAGCCTTATCCGTATGATCCGAAAGCTGCCTTGGAGCTGCTCAAATCCGCCGGATGGGATTACCGTCCGGGTGAGGAGGTTTTGCAAAAAGACGGGAAACCATTCGAATTCGAATTCCTGATCTCGTCAAGTTCCAAGTTAGGAGAGCAGATTGCGACCATGCTCCAGGAGAACCTAAAAGAGATCGGCATCACAATGTCGATCCGCAAGCTCGAGTGGGCAGTTTTCATTCAGAGAATCGAGGAGCATAGTTTCGACGCCTGTACGATGGGCTGGGCGCTCGGATGGGAGTCCGATCCCTATCAGATATGGCATTCTTCGCAGGCAGTGGACAAAGGCTCAAATTTCGTGGGGTTCAAGAATGAGGAAGCGGATAAATTGATCGAGGAGGCGCGCAAAGAATTCGATCCGGACAAGAGACGTGAGATGTATTACCGCTTCCAGGAAATAGTTCACGATGAGCAGCCCTACACCTTTCTTTTCACCAACGAGGCGCTGGTGGTTGTCTCCAGGAGGTTCCGCAACGTAGAGGTTTACCCTTTGGGGATTTCGCCGCTGTACTGGTGGGTGCCGAAAGAGGCTCAGAAATATAGTGACTAATGAAACGGCAAGCGCACTCGTGATGGATAATTTTCTAATGTCTTCAAAAAACATGTTTGTGGCACAGGGTCTGGACCGCGCTCACAATCGGCGCAAAGACCCGGATTGGATTGCCCGGAGGATGCACAACCCCGGATCGTTTTTCGTGGCTGTGTGGCAGTCTAAAGTTCTCGTTGCCGAAGGCGAGGCCCCCGGGCCTGTTCTGCTGGAGTGGAAACATTTGGAGGGGCACGCCGAAGCAGATTCCACTTTTTTTCTTGGCGAAGATAACGGGCACTCTTATTTTGCTGTTGACATGGATGAAAAAGCCCCAGGCGCTTTTGGCCATGTGGGGCGGTTTAGGGATCTTCGAGCCGTTGCGCCTTTGCTTTCGCGAGATGACGGAGCGCTTCTGGCTTACGCCAAAACTCTGGCGTACTGGAATCAACGCAATCATTTTTGCGGCGTCTGCGGAGGCCGAAACGAAATCAGGGAAGGCGGGCACTGCCGCGCCTGCGTGAATCCGCAGTGCGGGGTCGTGCATTTCCCTCGCACTGACCCGGCCGTAATCGTTCTGATAAGGTCTGGTGAAAAGTGCCTGCTGGGAAGGCAGCACATTTGGCCTGAGCGCATGTACTCCGTTTTGGCGGGATTCGTGGAACCGGGCGAGAGCGCCGAGGGCGCCGTGGCGCGCGAGGTTTTTGAGGAGGTCGGGCTTCGTGTTAAAAACATCCGGTATCATTCCACACAGCCGTGGCCGTTTCCCTGCTCGCTGATGCTGGGATTTACGGCTGAAACCCAAGATCAGCGGATAAAGCTTGGAGATGAAGAACTGGAAGACGCGCGCTGGTTTGGACGCCGCGAACTGCGTGAAGCCGTTGAAAACGGAGTAGTAAAGCTATCCACGCCGATTTCGATTTCCTATCGCCTGATCGAGGACTGGTTTGACGCCGAAAGCCCGTTCTGTTTGCGTGACTTTGCGGACCTGGGGTTTGTGATTCGAAAAGAACAATAGATAATTTCCGTTCGGAGTTTCAGGATGGACAATAGACAAGGACGGCGTTGCCCGAGATGAAAGCCTATCTGATCAAGAGGATGCTCCAGATCATTCCGACCCTTCTGGGGATAACTCTTATAACGTTTGTCATTATCCATCTGGCGCCCGGAAATCCCGCGATGCTCAAACTGCAGATGGGCAAAGGGCAGGCGGAGCTGGGCAATAAGGCTTTTTCCCAGCAGATCATCGAGCAAACAAAAGAACTCTACGGGTTGGACAAGCCCCTGCCGTTGCAATACATTCTGTGGGTAAAACGCATCTTCACCCTCGATTTCGGGTTCTCATATAAAGACCACCGCAATGTGTGGGATAAGATTTCCGAACGGCTGCCCATAACGATTCAACTCAACATAATCTCGATCTTTCTTGTCTATCTGATCGCAATACCCTGCGGCATCTATTCCTCGACTCATGAGGGGTCGTTTGCGGACAAGATATTGACAGTCGGATTCTTCTTCCTCTATTCGCTTCCGAGTTTCTGGGTCGCCGTGCTGCTCATAATGCTCTTCGGAGGGGGGGATTTTTGGGACATTTTCCCGGTCTACGGCATATCGTCGATAGGCAGCGAGACGATGCGTCTGCTGCCCTGGCTGATCGACCGGATGTGGCACCTGGTGCTTCCGGTCGCCTGTCTAACATACGGCGGGCTGGCTTACCTTTCAAGACTGACGCGGGCGGCTATGCTTGAGGTCATTCGGGAAGACTATGTAAGGACGGCCAGGGCAAAAGGTCTGAGCGAACGTGTGGTGATCTTCAAACACGCCTTCCGTAATGCTTTGCTCCCGCTTATAACGCTGCTTGCCTTTCTTTTACCTTCCATGTTCGGCGGAAGCGTGATCATAGAAAGCATCTTTTCGGTCCCCGGGATGGGGCAGCTTGGGTTCGAGTCCGTACTCAGCCGCGACTATCCCGTTATAATGGCGATTACCGCGATCTCGGCCTTTCTCACACTGATCGGACTGCTTGTTTCCGATATTCTGTATGCCGCGCTAGATCCGCGTATCAAGCTGGAATAAACGAAGTCAAACTGGTTTGGAATAATGACTGATCCGGCACAAACTCTGGATTTTCAAGTTCTGGAAACACAATCAGAGGCAAAGGGGGAGGTCCCCAATACCTACTGGAAAATGGTCAGCTACCATTTCAAAAAGAGAAAGCTGGCCGTCCTTGGGTTGTGGATAACAATATTTCTGTTTTTTGTCGCCATTTTTGCGAATCTGCTCGCTAGCGACAAACCTATCTTGTTTTACCACCAGGGCAAGGTCTATTTTCCCGTCTTTTCTGGCGCGGAAAAGGTTGGTTCCTTTGTCTGGAAGGACCTGAAGAAAAAAGCTCCTTTTGTTTACCAGCACGTTGCCGGAAAAGAAGAGGCGATAGCTATATGGCCCGTGGTGAAATATTCACCGACTGAATACAACCTGCTGGAGTACCTCGCTCCCCCCGACTCCAGTCACTGGTTCGGCACCGATGACAGCGGCCGGGACGTGCTGAGCAGAATGATCCACGGGGCGCGCATTTCTCTTTCGGTGGGTTTCGTTGCCGTAGGAATAGCGATGATCATAGGGGTCCTGTTGGGGGCGCTCGCAGGCTACTTTGGCGGGTGGCCCGATATAGTTATAAGCCGTGCAATCGAGATCATGCTCACTATTCCCACATTTTTCCTGATTATCGCTATAATTGCGTTCCTGCCGCCGAGTATCTACAACATCATGGTTGTCATCGGCCTGACTGGATGGACCGGATTCGCGCGATTCGTGCGCGCCGAATTTTTCAAGCTCAAACAGCTCGACTTCATTACGGCGTTGCGCGCTCTTGGCGCTTCACACAGGCGTATAATCTTTCTACACATGCTTCCTAACGCAATGGCCCCGGTCCTGGTCTCGGCGGTCTTTGGAATTGCGGGGGCCATCCTTACCGAGTCGAGCTTGAGTTTTCTGGGGTTCGGCGTGCCGCCGCCGACTCCGAGCTGGGGCGAGATTCTTTCCCAGAGCCGTGACTATATTGAATTTGCATGGTGGCTGACCGTTTTCCCCGGGTTTGCGATATTCATGAGCATCACCGCCTACAACCTTGTCGGTGAAGGACTGCGGGACGCGATGGACCCGAAACTGTTCCGGTAACTGCCGGCCGAAGCCGGATATGAGAGGGTGGGAATAACAGCCCTGATCGGATGAGTGGTTGATCTAAGAGAATAGCGAAATGCTCCAGTTGCACATTGAAGACGAGAGCGGGATACTTACAGTCAGCAAGCTTAACCAGCATGTGAAGGCGCTACTGGAGGAGAGGTTCCCGTTTGTCTGGGTTAAAGGTGAGATATCTAATTTTCGGGTCCCGGCTTCGGGACATTTTTATTTCACGCTCAAGGATGCGCAGAGCCAGATCAACGCGGTCTTTTTTCGAGCGCAAAACCGCTTCCTGCGGTTTGTCCCCGAATCGGGAATGCAGGTCATTTGCCAGGCCCGTCTGAGCGTCTATGAACCCAGGGGCGAATACCAGTTAATAGTAGAGGTCATGGAGCCCCTCGGGGTTGGCGACCTGCAGCTCGCTTTCGAGGCCTTGAAGAGGAAGCTCGAGGCCGAAGGTCTGTTCGACGCGGCCCGAAAGAAAGTCCTTCCGCTTTGCCCGCAGAATGTCTGCCTGATTACTTCAAAAAGCGGCGCTGCAATCAGGGACATCCTCAAGGTGCTCCAGAGAAGCCCTTATCCAGTTTCGGTCACACTTTTCCCGGTGGCCGTGCAGGGACCCGAGGCTCGGCTTGAAATAGCTGAAGCTATTGGATCGGCCAACCTGCTTACCTGGCGCCACGAGTGGGATGTTGTGATTGTCGGGCGCGGAGGGGGAAGCGTAGAAGACCTGTGGGCGTTTAACGAGGAGGTTGTCGCGCGGGCGATTTCCGGGTCTTCGATTCCGGTAATTTCAGCGGTAGGCCATGAAATTGATTTTACAATAGCAGATATGGTTGCGGACCTTCGAATGCCCACACCGACCGGTGCGGCCGAGTGGGTGGTAAAGAGGCTCGAGCAGTTCCATCGCGACCTGCATGGCGGCAGGGATCGGTTGGTCCAGATCATAAAGGCAAGACTCGAGAATCTGGCCTTGCGGCTCAAATACCTGGAGAGCCGGATAACGCATCCCAAAAGGCGCCTGGAGAATCTGAGGCTCACTCTCGACGATCGCCTGCAACGCCTGACTCTTGCCATCCAGAGGCGCCTTGAGAAGATGCGCGTTTCGTACAGCCATCTGGGCGGCAGGCTGCTGTATCTTAATCCTGAGGCCCGCATCCAGAAAGGCCGAGCGGAGCTAAACCGCCTGTGCAAAGAGCTTACGCTCCATCATCACCGGATTTTAGACGGATACAGGCTCAGGTATGAGCATAACGTCTCGCGTCTAGGGGCGCTTAGTCCGCTTTCGGTTCTTCTGCGCGGGTATTCGATTACGTATAGAATCGCGGATGGCAAAGTGATCAGAAGCTACACTGAAACCGGGCCTGGAGATAGTGTTGTTGTGCGGCTTGCCGACGGCCGGCTGGAGTGTATGGTCGATAAGGCCGAAAACGTTCAGACCGAATAGGAAGGGTGACTCCGTGGCTAAGAAAAAAAGTGATCTGTTTGAAGAGGCTCTGAAAAAGCTTCAGGATCTCGTGGAAAAGCTGGAGAAGGGGGACTTGCCCCTTGAAGAGGCAATGGAATGTTTCTCCGAGGGGATTCGAACTGCCCAGTTTTGCCACAAGAAACTCGAAGAGGCCGAAACCAAGGTACAGGTGCTCCTTAAAGACCAGCAGGGCGGGTGGGAATCCGCGCCTTTCGAGGCCGCTCAGACGAACGCGGGACAGAAGGGGTAACTCTGGGGCTTGGGCGAGTTGCGCCGCAAACACGCTTAATTACTTGTAGCTGGAAGTTGCAAATCGGCCATGTTAGTATTATATTTAGTCTTTTAGTTTTTCGATTTTTTACAAAGTTAATCCGTATTGTAGGTTTCTATGGGTGAATTCGACTTTAAGGCTTATTTGAGCCGGCAAAAGCAGCTTGTTGAGGAGGCTCTGGAGAAGATTTTTCCGGTCGCCTCCGGGCTTCAAAAAAGAGTAATCGAAGCTGCCCGCTATAGCCTGTTTGCCGGAGGAAAGCGGCTGCGTCCGATCCTGTGTCTGGCAGCGGCAGAAGTGGTAGGCGGCGAAATTGAGCCGGTCCTTCCGGCTGCTTGCGCCCTCGAGATGATTCACACCTATTCTCTGATCCATGACGACCTGCCTGCCATGGACAATGACAATTTCAGGCGAGGGGTCCCTACCAATCACAAAGTGTTCGGGGAAGCGATCGCCATTCTGGCAGGAGACGCCCTGTTGACAGAAGCTTTTGAATATTTCGCGCTCAGCGGTGTGAGTCTGAACAAAGTGACGGAAGTGATCCGGATTGCCGTCAAGGCTGCCGGCTACAGGGGAATGATCGGAGGACAGGTAATCGATCTTGAATGTGAAAACCGAAAGGTGGACCTCGCGACAGTTGAGTACATGCACATCCATAAAACTGGAGCTTTGCTTTCGGCCTCACTGGAGATCGGGGCTATTCTTGGCGGTGGTGGGCAAGACCAGACAAGTGCGTTAAAGAATTACGGCCATCACATCGGGCTTGCGTTTCAGATTACCGACGATCTTCTTGACGTTGAGGGAGACCCCGCACTCATGGGCAAGACACCGGGATCGGACGCCGCCAAAAACAAAATGACTTATCCCGCCCTGCTGGGCATTGCTCGATCCAAGGATGCAGCAAAGGAGCATGTGGAAAGTGCATTTGAGGCGCTGGCGGGTTTTGACGTAAGGGCTGAACCGTTGCGGGCCATCGGGCGGTACTTGTTGGTGCGTAGAGGATAATTCGGATAAAATATCTTGACTTATCTCAGGGTTTTTCATTATTTGGTATAGATTGATAAGGCAACGAATCTAATAAGAGGGATTAAATTGGAAAACAAAACGATGGGCAAAGGGTGCCTTTCCAGTATCGAAATTCCCCATCAGCTAAGAGGCCTGTCTCACCAGCAACTTTCCGATCTGGCTGAAGAAATACGTGCTCGCATCATAGGCACTGTTGCCGAAAACGGCGGGCACCTTGCTCCCTGTCTCGGTGTAGTGGAACTGACAATAGCCCTTCATTACGTATTCGATGCGGCATACGACCGTTTCATATGGGACGTAGGCCATCAGGCTTATGCACACAAGCTTCTGACCGGACGCCAAAAAGACTTTGGTTCCCTGCGTCAGTACGGCGGAATAAGTGGTTTCCCCAAGCGCTCCGAGAGCAGGTATGACGCTTTCGGGACAGGCCACTCCAGCACTTCGATATCCGCCAGCCTGGGCATTTCGGTCGCCAATCATCTTAAGGGAAGCCAAGCTCGGACGATTGCCGTGATCGGTGACGGCAGCATGACCGGCGGAATGGCTTTCGAGGGACTCAACAACGCCGGGGACCTCGCCAGAAACCTCATTGTGGTCCTCAACGACAACGAGATGTCCATTTCGCCCAATGTTGGAGCTCTTTCTTCATTTCTGAGCCGCAAGCTTTCGGGAAAAACCTTGATGTATCTTAAGCGGGAGATGGAGGATGTCCTCAAATCAATCCCCGGAATCGGCCCGAATATCCTCCAGGTGCTGAGGCGCAGCGTTGATTCGCTGATCAGTTTTTTTACGCCGGGAATGCTGTTCCAGGCCCTCGAGTTTCAGTATATCGGCCCCATAAACGGGCATCGTCTCGACAAATTGATAACGACATTCGAAATAGCGCGCAATGTGGACGGTCCTGTTCTTATTCATGTGCTGACCAAAAAAGGAAAGGGCTACGAGCCTGCACAAAAGGACCCCACGAGGTTCCATGGGGTGGGGCCCTTTGATATAGCAACCGGCAAGAGCATCTCTAATGGCCTCTCCTATACCAAGATTTTCGGGAAGGCGATGAAGAAGCTGGCTGACACCAACCCCAAATTGATCGGCATTACGGCCGCAATGATCGAGGGTACCGGGCTCGACTGCTTCGCCAAGACCTTTCCCGAACGGTTTTTTGACGTCGGTATCGCAGAACAGCATGCTGTAACCTTTGCGGCCGGCCTTGCCACGGAGGGTTTCAAGCCGGTGGTGGCCATCTACTCCACTTTTCTCCAGCGAGCTTATGATCAGATATTGCACGATGTCTGCCTTCAGAACCTTCCGGTGGTCTTTGCAATGGACCGTTCCGGGATAGTGGGCGAAGATGGGCCGACACACCATGGTCTGTTCGACCTGTCGTATCTGCGCTCCATGCCTAATATGGTGGTGATGGCCCCAAAGGATGAAAACGAGCTTCAGCATATGTTGAAGACGGCGGTCGATCACGACGGTCCGGCTGCCGTGCGCTATCCCAGAGGAAACGTTATCGGCGTAAAGCTCGATGACGAACTCAAGTCACTGGAGATAGGGAAGGGCGAACTGCTGCGGCCGGGGAAAGATTTGGTCATCGTGGCCATCGGTTCCACGGTGCTGCCTGCAATTGAAGCCGCTGAGCGGCTCGATTCGGAAGGGATCGAAACGGCGGTCATAAATGCCCGGTTTGTAAAGCCTCTTGATCGTGAATTGATCATGACCTGGGCTGAGAAGACGGGTAGGGTTATTACTGTTGAAGAGAACGCACTCATGGGTGGCTTTGGAAGCGCGATCCTGGAAATGTTCGAGGAAGAATCGTTTTTCCCGAAGGCATTAAAGCGTTTGGGCGCATCGGATTGTTTTGTTCCTCATGGAAGCCAGACCATATTGAGAAATCTCTGTGGAATAGACGCCGACGCCATTGAGAGTGCTGCCCTTAAATTGTTAGATTTCAGTCATGGCCAAGTCCTCCGAGCGATTGGACAAACTGCTCGTCGATAAAGGTTTTGCCCCTACTCGCCAACGCGCTCAGTCGCTTGTTCTGGCTGCAAAAGTCCTGGTGAACGGCCGGGTTCTGACCAAGGCCGGACATCAAGTCCCCGAAGACTCAGAGATTTGTATTATAGCGGACGCAATCCCTTACGTAAGCCGGGGCGGTCTGAAGCTCGAACATGCGATCCGTGCGTTTTCAATCGAAGTGGCCGGCCGGATTGCTATGGATGTAGGCTCCTCAACGGGAGGCTTTACTGATTGTCTGCTCTCATTTGGAGCACGCAGGGTCTATGCAGTTGATGTCGGATATGGCCAGCTTGCGCTCAAACTAAGGAACGACCCGCGTGTGATCCCACTTGAAAGGAACAACATCCGGCACCTGCCTGCCGAACTCATACCCGAGCCTGTTCAGATAGTCGTCATCGACACATCGTTCATCTCTCTCAAGCTGGTGATTCCATCCGTGCTCAATTTTCTGGAATCCGAAGCGGTGCTCGTCGCACTCATAAAACCGCAGTTCGAAGCCGGCCGCGAGCAGGCATCGAAGGGCGCAGGAGTCATTCGGGACCCCCGCATACACGAGCAGGTGTGCGATGCGCTGGCTAAATTTACAGCCGGGCTTGGATTTGAGGTGGTTGGAATAACTCCATCTCCCATACTGGGGCCGAAGGGAAACCGGGAATTCCTGATGGCGGCGGTTGCGCCCAAAAATCGGTAAGAAAACGGCATGCGCATTCATCTGGTATTCGTCGGCAAGACGGCCTTTGGCGACATAGAGTCTGCAATAGGCCGTTACCTGGAAAGACTTCGGCATTACTGTCCGGTGGAGATTCACTACATAAAGGCAGAGAAGATCACAGCGGCTGCCGGGGAGCGGTTCGTCCGTGAGCGAGAGAGCGAGCGCATCCTGAAATTGGCAGGGCGCCAGGGACATCTGATCGTGTGGGACCAAAAAGGGCGCGATCTCGATTCCCTCGGGTTGTCAAAGCTGATGGAAAAACTGATAGCCTCGGCAATATCGGACCTCTGGATGGCAGTGGGCGGACCGGTCGGGCTATCCTGCCAATTGCTGAAAGGCGCCCACGACGTGCTCTCTTTGTCGAAGATGACCCTTCCTCACGACCTCGCCCGCCTGGTGCTCGTTGAGCAGCTCTATCGCGCTTTAACGATTATAAAAGGTGAGCCTTACAATAGGTAAGCCAAAGTGCGCAGACGGCCAAAAGCAAAAGCCGAGGCAATGCTCGAAGGCCTCAGCTCCGCCTTGGCGCTAAACGGCGACAACTTCGGTGACCTCGGGGATTTCCTGCTTAATGATTCGTTCGATACCCGACTTCAAAGTCATCTGGCTCATGGGGCAGCCCCGGCAGGCCCCGGTCAGCCGCACTTTGACAACAGAACCATCAACCGCTATCAACTCAACACTTCCACCGTCTTTCTCCAGCATGGGTCTTATCTTGGCAAGCGCCTGCTCGACCTTCTCACGCATTTGTTTCCTCCGGTCAGGATGATTGTCAGCTTTGAATCATACCGGCGCAAGATAACATATAAAATAAGAAGGGAAAACAAAATCCTGTCTATAAAGCGGGTGGTTTCCCCTGGCTTATTCATTCTCCGGCCTGTCTGAACCAAAACTATTTTCGTAATAAAGCCGCTGGGAATGGAATTGAAATTTAGTATTGTTTTCAGTAGAATGCAGGACTGATTGGAATAGATAGGTGTTTTGCAAACTCATTTGGAGGTAGACCCTATGGCTGGTTATCAACTTTCGGAGCGCATTTCACCCGATCAGCTCAGCAAGTGTGTCGATCACCTGGCGGAGCGAATAAACCGTGACTATAAAGGCAAGAATCTTGTCCTGATCGGTATTCTTAAAGGGGCCTTTATTTTTATGGCCGATCTGGCAAGGCGTCTTGACCTTCCCGTCAAATTGGACTTCGTGCGCTTGGCCAGCTATGGGGATAAGACCCAGACTTGTGGAAACGTCAGGATAACAAAGGACGTAGAGCTTCCTTTACAGGGAAGCCATGTGCTGGTCGTAGAGGATATAGTAGACTCCGGTGTCACTCTCAAGTGGCTCCTTGATCATGTCTCGAAGCTGTGCCCTGAATCCGTAAAGGTGTGCGCTCTTTTGGATAAACTTGAGCGCCGCGAGGTGGAAGTTCCCATCGATTATGTCGGAATGACGGTGGCCAATGCATTTCTGGTCGGCTATGGACTGGATTTCTCCGAGAATCACAGGAACCTGCCGGCCATCTATGAAGTCGTGTTCGACACGACCGTCTCGGGATAATATTCGTCTGTGGAAGGGAAAAGATAGATGTCCACAATGGTGATAACCTGTGAGTCCTGTGGAGCAAAGTTCCGAATAGATTCCGACAAACTAAACAAACCTCGCAACAAGGTGAGGTGTTCCCAATGCAAGAACATATTCCTGGTGGAACTGCCCGATGAAGACGACCTCATTCATATCGAAATCTCCGATGAGGAAAGCGCTTTCATTCCCGGGACCATACATGATGAGATTCGCAAGGCCCCTGCGCCGGCAAGAAGGGAATCGCGGTCCTCAAAGAAAAAGATCTTGCTTGCCGTAGCTGTCGCAATCCTGATAATCGTTATTGTTGCGTTAGTGTTCGGGCCGGGAGGCTGGCTTCCGGTTTTATCGAGCAAAAGCCCCGCCCCAACAGAACCTGCAAAACCTGTCATCACGATCACTGACAGCGTTCAGGCTTACTACCTGGAAAACGTGCACTCCGGGCAGGTGCTCGTAATTGAGGGCGAAGTGCTCAACGAATCCAACAAACCCGTCAGTTTCATAATGATCGAAGGAAAGCTGTTCAACAGCAAGGATACGGTCGCACAAATCCAGCGCTGCTATGTAGGCAATTCTTTCACGCGCAAAGAAATAGCTAACCTCAATCTATCTGAATTGCAGGAAAAAATGATGAACCAGGAGGGCAAAAACCTCAAAGACATCGGGATTCCTACGGCCGGCAAGGCGCCTTTCATGCTCGTTTTCCATGATCTTCCCGAAGTGAGTACCCTCAGCAACTACAGTGTCAATGTGATCAGTTCGAAATTTGACTAGTCCAAAGGCCTTTTCAGACTCCTTTCTCGTTTATGATCCAACTTATTGAAGTAACGAAAAGAATTGACAAGTGCACGGTTTAAGTGTAAAAAGGCCCTTGTCCAAGCTCCTGAAAAATAGGCAAAAAATATTCCCTAGAGGCCTCAATCATGCTGGATGTGAAATTCGTGCGAGAAAACTTCGGGCTGGTGCGACAGATGCTGAAAAACCGCCAGTCCGACCTGAATCTTGAGCCCTTTTTGGAACTGGATGAAACAAGGCGGCGCATTTTGGTAGATGTGGAGCAGAAGAAGCACCGGCGAAATGTTGCGTCCGAGGAAATATCCAAACTGAAGAAAGAGAAAAAAGACGCCTCGAGTCTCGTAGAGGAAATGAAGGAACTGGGCCGGCAAATCAAAGTACTCGATGAGCAGTCGGCCGAAGTGGAGCATAAGTTCAGGGACCTTCTCCTGATCATCCCGAATATACCCGACAACTCGGTGCCTGTTGGCAGCGATGAGAAAGACAACGAGCAAATCCGTACCTGGGGGGAAAAACCGGCCTTTGATTTCAAGCCCCGGCCTCACTGGGAAATCGGGGAGGGGCTTGGCATTCTTGATTTCGAGCGTGGCGCAAAAATTACCGGGGCGCGGTTCACTCTCTATTGGGGCGCCGCCGCTGCATTGGAACGCGCTTTGATCTGCTTCATGATCGACATTCATACAAAGCGCCACGGCTATACCGAAGTCCTTCCGCCCTTCATGGTGAACAGCACGAGCATGAGGGGCACCGGACAGCTTCCCAAGTTCAGCGAGGATTTGTTCAAGATCGACGGATGGGATTATTGGCTGGTTCCAACCGCGGAAGTGCCCGTTACCAATATTCACAGCGAGGAGATTCTCGAGGAGTCCGTTCTGCCCCGGTGCTATACGGCCTATACTCCCTGCTTTCGCTCCGAAGCAGGCTCGCACGGAAAAGACACCCGCGGTTTGATAAGACAGCATCAGTTCAACAAGGTTGAACTCGTCAAATTCACCCGCCCTGAGGATTCATACTCTGAGCTTGAAAGACTTCTCAAGGACGCGGAAACAATTCTTCAGGAACTGGGAATCCACTATCGGGTCATTCTGCTTTGCACCGGCGACATGGGCTTTTCCTCATCCAAGACTTACGATATAGAGGTGTGGCTTCCCGGCCAGGA
>Ga0209517_10006676_pt1 | contig 14147 bp, 11 predicted proteins | sample PeaSoiMetSII2010_FD_187695 | JGI IMG/M metagenome (GOLD analysis project Ga0209517, IMG submission 187695) | Peat soil microbial communities from Weissenstadt, Germany - SII-2010 (SPAdes) (version 2) | ecosystem: Environmental > Terrestrial > Soil > Wetlands > Peat | place: Germany...
GTCCAATACGCTCGGTGAGGATCCCTCACTGCCGATCGAGCAGCAATGGTACGGCGGCTTGAGCGTCGGCGGCATCGAGCGCTTCGTCGAGAACATCACCAAGCAGGCGCGACCGGTCACCAGCCCCTTCACGCTCCATGAGCAGGTAATCCGCGCCGGCGAGATGGCGCAGCGCACGCCCAAGGGCCCGATGTACCTCAACGTCGCGCTCGAGCACATGCTCCACGATTGGACGCCGCCGGAGAACGATCGCGACGTGCCGTTCGCGCCGCGCGTCGAGCCCCATGCCGGCGAAGTCGAAAAGGTTTCAAGCCTTCTGCTCGCCGCAAAAAACCCGATCATCGTCGCCGAGCAGTCCGGGCGCGATCCTGCGGCGTTCAAGGCGCTGGTCGAGCTTGCCGATCTGCTGGCGATCCCGGCGATGTGGGGCCGCGTCGCCAATTTTGCCAATTTTCCGACCGATCACCCGCTCTATCTCGGGGTGGCCACCTACGAGCATCTCAAGGACGCCGATCTTGTCCTGTTGGTCGGCGGCCGCGCGCCCTGGTACCCGCCGCACACCAAGCCGACCAAGGGCAAGATCGTCTCGATCAACGAGAACCAGTTCAAAGGCCACATGATCTATCAGCAGCTGCACGCCGACGCTTATCTGGAAGGCGACATCGCCGCCGCGCTGCAGGCACTGACGAAATCCGTACGCGCCGCGAAGATCGACGCCGACGCCGTGAAGAAGCGCCGCGAGCATTGGACCAAACAGCACGACAGCTTCGTCGCCGGCCTGAAGGCGGAAAAAGCCAAGGCCAACGGCGGCGGCAAGGCGATCGACCCGCTGGCGCTCATCGCCACACTCGCCGAAGTGATGCCGGCCGACACCATCTATGTGGACGAGACCATTTTGCACGGCCCGACGCTGCGCCAGCATCTGCCCTTCACCACGCCGCAAAGTTTCTTCCGCGGTTTTGGCGGCCTCGGCCAAGGACTGGGCACCGCGCTCGGCGTCAAACTCGCGGCGCGACAACGCCCGGTGGCGCTGCTCGTCGGCGACGGCGGCTTTCTCTACAACCCGGTGATCCAGGCGCTCGGCGCTTCCAAGCAACACGATCTGCCGATTCTGATCGTGATCTTCAACAACAAGGGCTACATGGCCATGCAGAAGGGCCACGTGCATCACTATCCCGACGGCGCCGCCGAGAACGCCCACATGCATCTCGGCTCGCGCCTCAATGGCTTCGATTACGACGCGCTGGGCGCGCATTTCGGCTTGCACGGCGAGCGCGTCGATGCGCCGGACAAGCTCAAGGCCGCGCTGCAAACCGGATTGAAGAAAGTGCAGGACGGGACGACGGCGATCCTCAATGTGATGGTCAGCAAGTAGTTGGATTCCACAACACCTGATCGATACGCGACGCCCCCGTCGCCAGCATCACCAGGCGATCAAGGCCGAGCGCGATGCCGGACGCTTCCGGCATCGCCGCCAAGGCGGCCAAAAAATCCTCGTCGAGCGGATAGCGCTCGCCGTAGATGCGTTCTTTCTCGGCCATCTCGCGTTCGAGCCGGCGGCGTTGCTCGGCGGCGTCGGTGAGCTCGGCGAAGCCGTTCGCCAGCTCGACGCCACAGACATAAAGCTCGAAGCGTTCGGCAACGCGCGGATTTTTCCGCGACGTGCGCGCCAGCGCCGCCTGCTCGGCGGGATATTCGTCCAAAATGGTCGCGCGCCCGATGCCGAGATTGCCCTCGATGCGCTCGACCAGCACGCGGCTGAAAATATCGCCCCAGCGGTCGTCATCGGCGATGCGGATGCCCGCGCTCTGCGCGGCGTGGGCGAACTGCGCGCGGTCGGGCTTGCCGTCCGGCAACGTCGCCAACAAATCGATGCCGGCGAATTTTTCAAACGCCTCCGCCACCGTCAGCCGTTCCGGTGCGGCGAACGGATCGGCTATGCGGCCGCGGAAGCTGAACTGTTTTGTTCCCGCAGCCTCTGCCGCTCTTGCCAAAATCTCGGCGCAGTCGGCCATCAGCGCCTGATAAGGCGCGCCGGCGCGATACCATTCGACCAGCGTGAATTCCGGCGCATGCAGCGCGCCGCGCTCGCGGTTACGGTACACTTTGGCGAATTCGACGATGCGGCGTTCCCCCGCTGCGAGCAGCTTCTTGCAGGCGAATTCCGGCGAGGTGCGCAGGTAAAGCGGCAGTCGCGCGCCGTCTGGCGCCAAAAGCGTCGTGGCAAAGGCGTGCAGGTGCATCTCGTTACCCGGCGACACCTGGAGCGCGCCGGTCTCGACTTCGACGAAATCCCCAGCGGCAAACCAGGCGCGCAGCGCGCCGACGATCCGGCCCCGCGCCAATAGCGCCGGCCGGCGGTCGGCATGGACCTTTGGGTGCCAAAACGGCGAGGAACGGGTGTCCGGCATATCCTTGTCCGCCAAATCTTTGTCCGCCAAGTCCTTGCCCACCATGTCCTTGTCCGCGGCCTTAGGAGAAAATAACTAGCGGGAAGCCTGAAGATCGGTATGGTGCGGCCAGATTCGAGCCCGAAAACATTGAGGAAGCCGTGAGAGTCATCGCCAGTTCGCTGCGTAAAGGCAATATCGTCGAAATCGACGGCAAGCTCGGGGTCATCGTCGCCGCCGAGAACATCCACCCCGGCAAGGGCACGCCGGTGACCCAGATGGACGTCCGCCGCATTGCCGACGGCGTGAAGATGTCGCTGCGGTTCAAGACCACCGACCAGGTCGAGCGCGCTTTCGTCGAGGACCGCAAGCACCAGTTCATGTACCAGGACGGCGAAGGCTTCCACTTCATGAACATGGAGAGCTACGACCAGGTCACGCTGCAGACCGACATCGTCGGCGATCAGGCCGCCTATTTGCAGCCCGAGATGGAGGTGACCATCGCCATGCACGAGAACGTTCCGGTGTCGATCGAGCTGCCGGCCAAAGCGGTGCTCGAAGTGGTCGAAACCGAGCCCACCATCAAGAGCCAGACGGCGGCCTCCTCGTACAAGCCCGCGGTGCTGTCGAACGGCGTGCGCACCATGGTGCCGCCCTTCGTCTCCACCGGCACCAAGATCGTGGTCATGACCGCCGACGGCAGCTACGTCGAACGGGCCAAGGATTGACGCGCCGCGGCGTTACTGTGGCACCGCTTTCTGAACATCCATTCATCGCCGGCGCCCGAACCTTAAATCCGCCGCACAGCGGAAACGCCGCTCAGTCGTGCCTAAACAACAGGGCACGGCCTTGGCAGGACGCGCGTTGATAGCGATAGTGCGCAAGCATTGAGCCTGGAACCCGTGCCGCAAAACGTCCGTTGCCTGTCGCGTCTGCCGCCGGCCGTCGCCGCCCTGCTTGCCGGCGCAATGCTGTGCGCGTCCGCGCAGGCGGCGCTGAGCCAGTCGTGCATGCCGCACCGGTCGTTGCCGAAAATCGTTCTTAAAAATATGGGCGAGTGCGACTTCAATCTCGACGCGCTCGAGTATCGCGGCACGCCGGTCGAGCAGGCCAAGTGCCTGATGCGCGGCCTCGACCAGACGCGCAATCTCGGCCCGCCGCTCGAAACCCTGCCGGACGCCTTGGCAAGCCGCATCGGCCGCGACACTGGCCTGCCGTCGCGCGAGATTTTGAGCGCTTACCTGTCGAAGCAGGATTTGGAATGGGATTTCGCCGCGCATCTATGGCAGCCGGTGTCGCGCGCCGAGGACAACAATCCGGAGGCGCCGGCGGCGCGCTATTTCGTCATCCACGACACCAGCGGGCCGAACTACGGCCACCGCTCGTTTCCCGACGACGTCGACTCGACGGCGAGGTTCAACAATCTGAGCAACTACTATTGCGCCGATGGCTGGGGCAAAGCCCACGTCGTCGTCAATCGTTCCGGCGACATGATCGTCGACCACGATTTCGGCATTCCCTGGCGCGAGACCAAATTCGAGCGCGCGGTAGATTTCGTCGGCACCTTGAAGGGGCTGTTCCTGCACGTCGAGATGATCCAGCCGCGGCGCAGCGCGTCGGGATTTGGCCGCCATAACGACGCGCAGCCGCCGAGCCCGAGTTTTACCACCGCGCAATACGACCGGCTGGCGCTGCTCTACACCATCGCCAGCGTTCGCGCCGGGCACTGGCTGGTTCCGGCATTCCACGCCGCCATCGATGCCGACATCCGCAACGGCCACGACGATCCGAGGGGTTTTGACGTCGAGAGCTTTGCCAACAGCCTGACCTTGCTCATCGAGAAACTGCGCGGCGGAGAAACGGCGCAGGCGGCGCACGAGTAAAGCGCAAGGTTTCGGCTCCATGCGCGAAACATTGCAAGCCTGCTGTCTCATCGGCCTTATCTTCGCTTCGCCCGCCGTGGCGCAAAACGTTGCGTCCGACGAGATGAAGAGCCCTCGCCTGTCGGCAGCCGACGTCGACTGGAGCGCGGTGCGCGCCGCGCTCGCCGATCTCGAGCCGCTGAAATCCGGTAGCGACGGCGGCACTGCGGCGCCAGACGTGCTGACTCAACTGAATTCGGCAATCGCAAAAATTTTTCCGAAGATCGCCGCAAGTCCCGTCCCGGTGCTGCTGCCGTTCGATACCGCGGCTTATCTGCACGACGCGGCGCTTGGTGCTGCGGGCGACGCCGGAAAATATTTGTCGGGCTTTTCCGCCGCGACATTGTTCTTTCCCGGTCCCTCCGGATTTGACGCCGTGCTGTCGTTGCGGCCGCAGGACGCGCCGGACCTCGATCTCACCTTCGCCCGTCCCGTGAACGTGCAGATTTCCGGCTCGGCGCTGCTTTACGGTCTCGATGGGTCCGTCGTTGCCGACGAGACCGCGGTGCCGCAGCTCGACGGCCAATTTCCCGGCATCCGCCGCGTGCTGATCGAGAGCCATCTGCGCTACAGCTTCGTGCGCTATGGCGTGCCTTATTTCGTATCGATCGAATGTTTCGACGGCGCGAACAGTTCACGGCGGCTGTCGTGCCGCGAGGCCGACAAGGTCGCCATGCGCTTCCTCAAAGCCCTCAATGTCGTCGGCGGCGCGCCGCCGGCCAATGCGGCGAGTATTGAGCAGCAGCCGATCGAGCGGCCGGAAGCGGTGTCGCCGGACTTTACCTATTTTGCGCCCGGCGACATTTTGCCCGGCACCGGCTCGCGCGGCAAAAGCGGCCGCGCCGATTTCACGGTCTACGCCAAAATCCGCTTTCCCATGGCGCAAGCGCCCGCTTACGCCAATTCGCAATCGTTCATGAATTGGGGCAATTGCGATCTCACCGGGCGCATCGGCCTCGGCGGCCGCGACAAGACTGCGGCCTACCGCTGCCGGGTCAACGACAAGACGCTGCTCACCGACGAATCGAAGAATTACGCCTATCCGTGGCGCGATAATTTTTGCGAGCACCGCGACTACTACGTCGGCCAATGTCCTGCCGGGCTCGGCCACCAGGGCCAGGATATCCGGCCGGGCTTTTGCCTGGAGCATGTCGAGGGCGCCGGCCGCTGCGATCCCTATCAGCAAGACGTCGTCGCGGTCGCCGACGGCGTCATCATGCGCTCGCCCGGCGACCGCTCGCTCTATCTCGTGGTCGACAAGCCCGGCGAGCATATCCGCTTCCGCTATCTGCACATGAACCCGCAGATGCTCGATGCCGCCGGCATGGTCAGCGGCCGCGAAGTCGCCGAAGGCGAAGTGCTCGGCGCCGTCGGCAATTACGGCCGCGCGCCGGGCGGCACCACCTATCATCTGCATTTCGACGCCCAGGTGCCGACGCGCGACGGCTGGGTCTTCGTCAATCCGTATATGACGCTGGTTGCCGCCTACGAGCGCCTGATCGGCGCGCGCGGCCAGGTCGTCAACGATGTCATGTTCGCGGCGTCACCGGCCGCGATTGATGGCCAGGCGCCCGCGGTCGATGGGCAAGGCGCCCCCGCTTCGACACCCACGTCAAAACACGCCGAAACCGCGAATTTGTCGACCGCGAAACGATCGATCGACGATGCGCAAAAAATCGAAAGCGAGCCAAAGGGTGAGCGCCAAAAGGCCGCCGCCGAGCATTGCACGACCTACCTGCATCACGGCCATCGCCGGCACATCTGCCGCAGCGATGTTGCCGAGACCCACGAGCGCAATAGACACACCATTCGATCAGGGGGTCGCCGGATATCGCGCCAAGGCCGCGGCGCACGGCATCACGGCTGAGGCGCGCGTCTTGCGGCCGCCAGCTATGCCGTGACTTCTGGCCCGGTTGCCTAACGGCTCGTGATCCGGTTGGATGCGGCCCAACCTGCCCCAAACCCCAACCGTTGAGGAAATGCCCGCCATGACGCCGTCCCAATCCGCGACCGCACGCGCCAAGACCAATGCCGCCGACCCGGCAGTCGCAGGCCTCGAGCGCCCGACGCCGGCCGGCGCCAATGCACCCGGCTTTGGCAGCGACGTGATCGCAGAGGCGCTGCGTTCCCTCGACATTCCCTACATCGCGCTCACCCCGGGCGCGAGCTATCGCGGCCTGCACGACAGTATCGTCAATTATCTCGGCAACTCCTCGCCGCAGATGCTGCTCTGCCTGCATGAAGAAGCCGCCGTCGCCATCGCCCACGGTTATGCAAAGGTTACCGGCAAGGCCATGGCCGCTGCGGTGCATTCCAATGTCGGGCTGCTGCACGCCTCCATGGCCATGTTCAATGCCTGGTGCGATCGCATGCCGATGCTCGTGCTCGGGGCCACCGGACCGGTCGACGCAGTGAAGCGCCGGCCCTGGATCGACTGGATCCACACCGCGCGCGATCAGGGCGCGCTGGTGCGCGAATACACCAAATGGGACGACCAGCCGGCGTCGCCCGGCGCCGCGCGCGAAGCGATTTTACGCGGCACCTGGATTTCCAACACCGCGCCGCAAGGTCCGGTCTACATCAATTTCGACGCCGAATTGCAGGAGATGAAAGTCTCCGAACAGCTGCCGGCAATCGACGTCGCCCGCTTCATGCCGCCGGTCTCGACGGCGGCACCGGCCGATCTGGTGAAACAGGCGGCGGCGATGCTGAAAGGTGCCAAGCAGGTACTGATCCTCGCCGGCCGTGCCTCGCGCAGCGAAGAGGCCTGGAATGCCCGCGTCGCGCTCGCCGAGGCGCTCAACGCGCGCGTCGTCAGCGATCTGAAAATCGGCGCCAGCTTTCCGACCGATCATCCGCTCTATGTCGGCGCGCCGCGTGCGGTCGCGCCCGAGAGCGTCGAGGGCTTGAAGAACGTCGACGTGGTGCTGAGCCTCGATTGGGTCGATCTCGCCGGCGCCCTGCGCTATGCCGGCCCCAATCCATCGGCGAAAGTGATCCAGATTTCGCTCGACCATCGCATCCACAACGGCTGGAGCATGGATCATCAGGCGCTGCCGCCGGTCGATCTCCTGCTCTCCGCCGATCCCGATCTGGTGGTGCCGGAGCTGGTCGCGGCCATCGGCAAGAGCACAAAGCCGCACGCGCTGCCGAGCGCGCGCACGATGTCCGACAAGGAGCCGTCAGGCTTCACCAACGAGCACATCGCACGCGCCTTGCGCAAAGCGCTCAAAGACCGCCCCGTCACCTTCACGCATTTGCCGCTGTCGTGGGACGATACCTGGGCGACGTTCAAGCACCCGCTCGATTATGTCGGCTCCGACGGCGGCGGCGGCGTTGGCGGCGGGCCGGGCATTTCGGTCGGCGCTGCGCTGGCGCTCAAGGGCTCCGGCCGCTTGCCGGTCGCGATCTGCGGCGACGGCGATTTCTTGATGGGCGTCACCGCGGTGTGGACCGCGGTGCATTACAAGATCCCGCTGCTGTTCGTGCTGGCCAACAACCGCTCGTTCTATAACGACGAGCTGCATCAGGAGCGGATGGCGCGCATGCGCAACCGCCCGGTCGAGAACAAGTGGATCGGCCAGCGCATGTCCGAGCCGGAAGTCGATCTCGCCGCCATGGGCCGCGCCCAGGGCGCCATCGGCTTCGGCCCGATCACCAAACCCGCCGATCTCGCGACGGCGTTGGAGAAAGCGATTGCCGAGGTCGACGCCGGCGGCGTCGCCGTGGTCGATGTCCGCGTCGAGCCGGGCTATACCGCCGTCATGACGCAGGCGATGACGCGCGCCGGAAATTAAAACGCCGATGGGCCAAAACATGGCCGCCGTGTCGACCAGCAATCGCGTGACGCCGCTGCCGCAAGCGGATCGCGGACCCGCGCTGCTCACCGTCGACGACATCGTCATGCGCTTCGGCAGCGCCGAGGATGGCGTTACCGCGCTCGACAATGTGTCGTTCACGGTGGCGCCCGGAGAATTCCTCGCCGTGATCGGCCCATCCGGTTGCGGCAAGTCGACTTTGTTCAACATCATCGGCGGGCTGCTTGGCGGCTACGACGGCCGGGTCGCGGTCGCCGGCGAAAAAGTCTACGGCCCGCATGCCTCGATCGGCATGGTGTTCCAGGAGGAATCGACCTTCCCCTGGCGCAATGTCGTCGACAACGTCGCCTTCCCGCTGGAAATCGCCGGCATGGCGAAACGCGAGCGCGTCGAGCGGGCGCGGCATTTCGTGTCCATGGTCGGGCTCGACGGTTTCGAGAAGCGCTACCCGGCGGAGCTCTCCGGCGGCATGCGCCAGCGCGTGTCGATGGCGCGCACGCTGGCGTCCGAGCCGAAGATTTTGCTGATGGACGAGCCGTTCGCGGCCCTCGACGAGCAGACCCGGCTGCTGCTCGGCGACAAGGTGCTGCAGATCCAGCAGCAGTTGAATCAGACGATGCTGCTGATCACCCACAACATCACCGAGGCGGTGCAGCTTGCCGACCGCATCCTGGTAATGACCTACCGCCCCGGCCGGGTGAAGCGCATGGTCGACATCAAACTGCCGCGGCCGCGCACGTCGGAAATCGTGTCGAGCGAGGCCTTCGGCCGCTACGTCGCGCAAATCTGGAGCGATCTGCGCGAGGAAGCGAGCCGGGGCCTGAGCGACGACGAATCCCGCGCGCTGCACAGCGGCGAACACTAGGAGAATGAACCATGGCCTTGTTTTCCTGTGGCTGCTGTATGGGACGCCGCCAGTTTCTCGCCGGCGGATTGGCCGCCGCGACCGCACTGCCCGCGCGCCGCGTCTTTGCGCAAGCGCCGGCGGTGAAGCCGGCCGGAAAGCGCATCGACATCCATCACCACTTCCTGCCACCGGCCTATATCAAGGAAGAGCACGAGCGGATCAATTTCGGCCACGGTGCCGTGTCGGCCAATCAATTGCTGTCGTGGTCGCCGAGCCAGTCGCTCGAACAGATGGACGCGAACGGCATCTCGACCGCGATCGTTTCAGTCAGCACGCCCGGCCCGTGGTTCGGCGACGTCGCCGCCGGCCGCCGCCTGTCGCGGATGTGGAACGATTACGCCGCCGAGGCGATCCGCAATTATCCCGGCCGCTACGGCCTGTTTGCGGTCATCCCCCTGCCCGACACCGAAGGCAGTCTTGCGGAAATCGCCTATGCACTCGACACCCTCAAAGCCGACGGCATCGGACTGTTGAGCTCCTACGACGGCAAATATCTCGGCGATGCGTCCTTCGCGCCGGTGTTCGAGGAACTCAATCGCCGCAAGGCCATCGTCTATACCCATCCGACCACATCGGCCTGTTGCAGCGCCGTGCAGCCTGGCCTGCCGCCACAGGCGATCGAATATCCGTTCGAAACCACGCGCACCATTTCCAGCATCCTGGTCAACGGCACGGTGTTCAACAATCCGGACATCCGCTGGGTCTTCTCCCATGGCGGCGGCGCCACGCCGATGCTGGCCGGCCGCATGGTCGAAACGCTGGGCCGCCATCCCAACGCGGCGAAAGTGATGCCGAATGGCGTGTTGGCGGAACTGCGCAAGCTCTACTACGACACTGCCAGTGCCGATACGGAAGGATCGATGGCGGCGCTGCGCGTCATGGCGCCACTGAGCCACATCATGTACGGCTCCGATTATCCGTTCGTGAAAGTCGCCGAAGGCGTCAAACACCTGCAGGAAGACGAAATGTCGGACGCCGACCGCGCCGCGATCGACCGCGGCAACGCGATGGCTCTTTTGCCGCGGCTCGGAGCGTCGTAATGGCTTCTGCCGGCGCACGCCGTTTTCTGCCGTCCGTTGTCGGATTTTCCTCGATCGTCTTGATCTTCGTCGTCGTGGAAATTCTCATCCGCGTCGGCTTGATCAACCGCTTCATCGTGCCGCTGCCCTCCGACGTCGCCAAAAGCTTCGGCCGGGTCATCGTCGAGGAAGATATTTTGCACCGCTTCCTGCTCACCGGCTGGGAGTGCCTGGCCGCGGGCGTGTTGCTGACCGTGTTCGGCGTCGCCATCGGCGTGTTGCTGCATCGGGTGCCGCTGTTCCGCCGCGCCTGCGAAACCTGGGTCGCGGCCATGGCGTCGGCACCGCTGGTGCTGGCCTATCCGCTGTTTCTGGTGCTGTTCGGCCGGAGCGCGCTGACCATCATCATGCTCGCCTTCATCGCCGGGCTGGCGCCGGTGATCCTCAAGACCATCGAGGGGCTGTCGACGACGCGGCGCGTGCTCCTCGATGTCGGGCGCAGCTTCAATCTCACGCCGGCGCAGCAGTTTTGGAAAATCTACTTTCCTTCCGCGTTGCCGACGATTTTCGTCGGCATCCGGCTCGGATTGATCTTCGCCCTGATCAACGTGGTCGGCGTCGAGTTTTTGATCAATTTCGGCGGGCTCGGCCATCTCATCAATGAGCTCGCCGAACGCTACGATCTGCCCGGCACCTATGCGGCGATCTGTTTCGTCGTCCTGGTCAGCGTCGTGTTCTTCATGGCGACGGAAAGGGCCGAACGATGGCTGACATCGGCCGCCTGACCCGCGCGCGAGCCGCCACGCCCTGGCTGACGCCGGTGACGCTGGTACGCGTCGTCATCGTGCTGTCGGTGCTGGTCGTCTGGCAGGTCATGGCGGTTTCGGGCTGGTTCTACGGCGACGTCGTGCCGACGCTGCGGATCGTCACCGTGGCACTGGTCAAGCTGCTTTCGAGCGGCGACTTTTATTGGAACCTCTGGGCGACCATCCAAGAGGTTGCCATCGGTCTTTCCATCGGCGGCATTGCGGGCATCGTCGCCGGCCTCGTCGTCGGCGCCAACAAATTCCTTGCCAAGGCGTTCGAGCCGTACCTGTACTATCTCGGCCCGACGCCGAAGATCATCTTCTTTCCGGTCATGATCATGTGGTTCGGCACCGGCTATGGCTCGAAGATCGCGATGGGCGCGGTGTCCTGCTTCTTCCCGATCGCGCTCAATGTCGCCGCCGGCATGCGCCAGATCGATCAGGTGCTGATCCGCGTCGGCCAGAGTTTTCGCGCCAATCCGTGGCAGATGGCGCTGAAAATTTATCTCCCCGCCATGCGCCATCCGATCATCAACGGCTTGCGGCTCGGGCTCGGCGTCGCACTGATCGGTACGCTGCTCGCCGAGACAAAAATCTCCAACCGCGGCATCGGCTTCATGGTGATCGACGCCTATACCAAATTCGACATGCCGCGCATGTACGCCATCCTCATCGTGCTGTTCGTGCTGGCGATCGGCGCCAATACGCTGGTCGCGCGCTTGGGCGGCCTCGACGACATCAAACAAAAATAGTGAGAGCCGGCGCGCGCCGGTTTCGTAAGGAGGACACCATGAACGAAGCAGTCCCGCTCAAGACCCTGAAGATCCAGCCGCTCAATCTGCCGACGAACCGCGATGCCTTTTATGGCGGCAAGTGGCACAAGCCGATCTCCGGCCGCAGCGCCGACGCCATCAATCCCGGAACGGGTGAATCGCTCGGGCCGGTGGCCGATTGCGGCTCAGCCGATATCGACGCCGCGGTGAATGCGGCCAAAACCGCGTTCCCGGCTTGGCGCGACACGCCGCCGCTCGAACGCGCGCGCATGCTCAAGCGCATTGCCAATGTGCTGCGCGAGCACGCCGAGGAACTGGCCATGATCGACGCCGCGGACTGCGGCAATCCCTATACCGAGATGGTGCGCGACGCGACGATCGCAGCGGCCCAGATCGAATTCTACGCCGGTCTCGTGACGGAAATGAAAGGTTCGTCGATCCCGATGGGCCCTGACGTGGTCAATTTCTCGGTGCGCGAGCCGCGCGGCGTCGTCGGCCGCATCATTCCGTTCAACCATCCGTTCATGTTCTGCGCCGGCAAAAGCGGTGCGCCGCTGGCGACCGGCAACACGGTGGTGATGAAGCCGCCGGAACAGGCGCCGCTGTCGTCGCTGCGGCTTGCCGAGCTGATCGGCGATATTTTGCCGCCGGGCGTGTTCAACGTCGTGCCGGGCGGCCGCGAGGCTGGCGCCGCGCTCGCGTCCCATCCTGGCGTCGCCATGATCGCGCTGATCGGCTCGGTGCCGACCGGCCGCGCGGTGATGAAGGCGGCGTCCGACACCCTCAAAGCTGTGATGCTGGAACTCGGCGGCAAGAATGCGCTGATCGCCTATCCTGACGCCGATCCGGATGAAGTCGCCGACGGCGTCATCGGCGGCATGAATTTCACCTGGTGCGGGCAATCCTGCGGCTCGACCAGCCGCGCCTTCATCCACGAGAAGATCTACGAAGCGGTACTCGCCAAGGTGAAGGCCAAGATCACCCACTATAAGCCCGGCGTCGCCACCGACCCGGCAACCACCATGGGCTCGATCATTTCCAAAACCCAGTACGAACGCATCTTGGGCTTCATCGACAGCGCCAAGCAGGAAGGCGGCCGCCTCATCTACGGCGGCGGCCGGCCGGCCGATCCGGCGCTGGCGAAAGGCTTCTTCATCGAGCCGACGGTGTTCGCCGACGTGCAGCCGACCATGCGCATCGCCCGCGAGGAGATTTTCGGCCCCGTGCTCTCCATTTTCAAATGGAGCGACGAAGCCAAGATGCTCGAACAGGTCAACGCCGTCGAATACGGCCTGACCGCCTCGATCTGGACCAACGACCTCTCCACCGCGCACCGCACCGCGGCCGCGGTGCAGGCCGGCTTCGTCTGGATCAACGAGGTGTCAAAACATTTCCTTGGCGCGCCGTTCGGCGGCTTCAAGCAGTCCGGCATCGGCCGCGAGGAATGTTTCGAGGAGATGCTCGCCTATACGCAAGAGAAGAACATCCATGTGCGGCTCAAGCCGGCGAAGGGATGACGGCATCGTTTTCAGCCGTTATGTCGCGCCATCCGGCATGAACGCGGCGCCCATGATCATGCCAACGACCGCCGACGATGTGATCGGATGAAGCGGTGCGATGGGTGCCGCAGCCAAGAGCCTTGATCCAGATCAAGGCTCGAAAGCTAATGGGATGGCCCCTTATGCAGGGTCGGGGATGAATTTTGGCGCAGCATCCTCAAACACAGGCATCGCGCCGCCGGAGCTCGCCATGTCGTCAGCCATCAATCCTCGACTTTCGCATTGTGGCATCTATGTCAAAGATGTCGGCAAACAGGTGGAATTCTACACTCGCGTTCTCGGCCTCGTCGTCAGCGATCGGGGTGTCAGTGAAAGGCTGGGGAATGAGCTTGCGTTCTTAACGGCCGCCGCGGATCATCACCACCAGGTCGTATTTATTTCCGGGCGCGCGCCGCAAGACGCAACCACCGTGAACCAGCTGTCGTTCAAAGTCGGCAGCCTCGACGAATTAAAAGCGATGTACCGTCGCGTCCGTGACGCCGGCGTGAGCGACATCCGGCAGGTCAATCACGGCAATGCCCTCTCCTTCTATCTGACGGACCCCGAGGGAAATGGCATCGAGCTCTATATGGACACGCCCTGGTACGTACCGCAGCCGCACGGCGCGCCGATCGATCTGTCGCTTCCGAGCGCGCAAATCATGGAGCAAGCCGAGCGGCATTGCCGAGAAACACCAGGGTTCATGACGCACGACGCTTGGCAAGCGGAAGTGACCGGCAAATTGGAGCACCGCCCCTGATCCGTGGCACGAAGATGCCCTGCCCGATTCAAGACTGATCCCGGTTCACAACGGCCGCCGAATAGAGCAACATGAGCGTGGGAGATGTCCCATCCGCTCCAACGAGCCAATCAACCCGGACGGCGTCGCGGGACGCCGAGCCGTCGGGAGTGAAGCCATGAGGAAACGCAAAGGCGGCGGCGCGCCGCCGCTCGAATTCGTCGCCGGCAACGGC
>Ga0209517_10006678_pt1 | contig 14143 bp, 11 predicted proteins | sample PeaSoiMetSII2010_FD_187695 | JGI IMG/M metagenome (GOLD analysis project Ga0209517, IMG submission 187695) | Peat soil microbial communities from Weissenstadt, Germany - SII-2010 (SPAdes) (version 2) | ecosystem: Environmental > Terrestrial > Soil > Wetlands > Peat | place: Germany...
GCGCTGCAGGATTACGAGTTCGACAGGACGCACGGGTTGCACTCACTCGTCGTGGCGTGGGGACCGAAGAACGCGCTGGCCGCCGCGTTTCTCACACACATGCTCATGTGCGGACTGCTGCTGGCGTTCGGGTTTCTCTGTGGATTTCGCATCGCGTACCTCCTCGGCTGGTTCATCATCCTCGGCTGTCTGGTGCTGGAACACTGGATTGCCCGCCGCCGAAGCTTGAACTGGATCAACCTCGCCTTCTTCCGCCTGAACGCGCTCGTCAGCGCGGTTTTTCTCATTGTCACCGCTGCCGAAGTGATTTTTCAGGGCGGCTTCACGCTGCGGTGAATTTTGGTTCCGGAGGGACGAGTTACACGAGCCCCAACTTTACCAGGATTAGAAACAGGGACTCGCATAACTCGTCCCTCCGAAAAACTTAGTAACGTTCCTCCGGTTTTGCTTCTGAAGCAGGCGTGGACACGGTAAAATCAAACCAGCCCATGCCCGACGGAAATAAATGCCCGCAATGCGGCGCGGTGTTGCCTGCCAATGCGCCGGCAGGTCTTTGCCCGGCCTGTTTGCTCAAGGCCGGGGCAATGGCGGATACCGTCACCGATGCGAAACAGCCGCCGTTCCAGCCGCCGACCGTCGCCGAACTGGCCGCGAAATTTCCCCAGCTCGAAATCCTTGAATTGATCGGTACGGGCGGCATGGGCGCGGTTTATAAAGCACGGCAAAAGGAGTTGGATCGCGTCATTGCGCTGAAAATTCTTCCGCCCGGCATTGGCGACGATCCCGCATTTGCCGGGCGCTTCGCCCGCGAGGCCAAAGCGCTGGCGAAGCTCAATCATCCGGGCATCGTGACGATTTACGATTTTGGCCGGGCGGACGGCCTGTTTTATTTTCTCATGGAATTTGTGGACGGCGTGAACCTGCGGCAGTTGCTTCATGCCGGGCGCGTTTCGCCGCGCGAGGCGCTGGCCATCGTGCCGCAGATTTGCGACGCGCTGCAATTCGCCCACGACCAGGGCATCGTTCACCGCGACATCAAGCCGGAGAACATCCTGCTCGACCGCCGCGGCCGCGTGAAGGTGGCGGACTTCGGGCTGGCGAAACTTGTAGCGGCGGCCAGTGACCGCACGGATTCTGCCGGGGAAGAGCAGCGACGGTCACAGACCGCCGCTACAGAAGAACTCACCGCCGCCGGCAAGGTCATGGGCACGCCGAATTACATGGCACCGGAGCAAAAGGAACATCCTGACGCCGTGGATCATCGCGCGGATATTTACGCGTTGGGCGTGGTGTTTTACCAGATGCTCACCGGCGAGTTGCCCGGCAAAAAAATCGAGCTGCCGTCGTCGAAAGTTCACATTGACGTGCGGCTGGATGAGGTCGTGTTGCGGGCGTTGGAAAAGAAACCCGAACTCCGCTACCAGCAGGCCAGCGTGCTCAAAACGCAGGTTGAGACGATCGCCCAGACGGAAAACTCCGAATTCCAAACCCCGAACTCCGAATTCGAGCCGCCTTCACCGGTTGTTCCGGCGGTCGCTTGGGGCGTGTTGTATGCCGCGTTTCTGGTCTGGCTCCTGACTTCTGGCTCGGAATTGCCCGCACGCGTGGCGAGCCATTTCAATTTCTCCGGCAAAGCCGATGGCTGGATGCCGCGCGGCGCTTATCTCTTTTTTGTTGGCGCGCTACCGGTGTGCTTCGCCGCGTTCTTTTGGTTCGTGTCGCGGGCGACAGTTCATTTTCCAAGACTGGTCAATCTCCCACGCCGCGATTTCTGGCTCGCACCGGAACGTCGCGAATTCACCGCCGCCCTGCTGCTGAACCGGCTGCTGTGGCTGGCGCTGATTGTGACCGTCTTCTTCGGCGGGTTGCACATTTTGACAGTCAAGGCCAACCATCAGACCCCACCGCAATTGCAGATGGGCGGTTTGCTGGTGCTGGTCATGGGCTTTTTTCTCGCGCTGATTGTTTGGATTGCCAGCTTGCTGATGCGTTTTGCCGGAACTGGCGTCGGGAAATCAGGACAAAAGCGCGTTGCGAAGGTGCTGCCCGCCGTGAACTGTCCGGTCACCATGGAAAAATGGTTGGCGCTGATGGACACCGGCGAATACGCGAGAAGCTGGGAGACCGCCGCGCCGTATTTCCAAGGCAAGATCAGCAAGGAAGCATGGGTCGGCAAATTGGAAAAGATCCGGCGTCCGCTGGGTGAAATCCTGTCGCGCAAAGTGGTTTCAATGGAAAATACTGTCTTCGGGACGCGTTACGAAGCGAAATACAGTAGCTCATTTGAAGGCCTGCCGGCCGCGGTGGAAACGGTGACTTACGCCAAACAAACCGGCGGCGAATGGCAGCCCATCGGGTATCTCATCCACCCGGTGGGATCCAGCAGGAGACGAGGTGATGAGCCTCAGACTGAAAAAACGAATGGCCCGAGCGGCTTCGGCAAATGGGCCTTTGGGCTGTTTCTCCTGGGAACGTTGGGCGTTTTTCTGTTGGCGGCAATCGTCCCTCAAGTGGACAAAGCACCGCCAGCGGCGTTGTCATTTGGCGCGTTTGCCCTGGTGCTTGCGCTGGTGCTGGGAATCATGAGCTGGCGGGAACGGTTTGGCAAGTTCACCGTCATTGCAATAGGAATGGTATTCGTCATTGCCGGCGTTTTTATGCTCGTGATTCTTCCCGCGAGGGAACAAGCGGCGCGGGCGAAAATGCAGACGCAGATGGAAGAGGCCCGGCGGCATTGGGCGGAATGGACCGCTCACCTCGCACAGTCGGATAATCTACTGATGCCGGACAGCTGGCCGCTCTGGCTGGGGCATAGCCGGAAGCCGTCCGAGGCCGAGACAAACTTCCAGCGCACCACGGCCGAGTCGGAGGCAAATTTCCAACGGGCCGTCCGGCTTGCGCCCGACAACGCCGGCGTCTGGAACAGTCTTGGCTGGGTGCAGTTTACGCGCGGCGACTGCGCGGCAGCGGAAACATCATTTCAAAGGGCCATTGCGATTGCACCCGGCCAGCCTGGCGCACTGAACGGTCTGGGCCAAATTTATTTGTCGCAGCGTAAATATGACGACGCGGAAAAATTCCTGCTCCAGGCTGCGCCAAAAGCACCCGCCGCGTGGTTCGGACTGGCGCGGCTGTATTTACTCGAGGGCAAATTCGAGCGGGCCGAAAAGTGGGCGCAAAACCTCGTGGATTCCGGCCAGGCGGACGAAACCGCCCAAAAAATGCTTGCAGCGGCGAAGCAAAAGCATTTGAGCGAAGGTTTGCGATTGATGATTGAACCGCCGCCGGGTTCAGCGGAAGGAAAATCAGTTTCCACAGACGAAGATTTGACTCTTGCCGAACAACCGCCCGTCGTCGTCGAGACATTTCCCGTTTCCGGCGCGCGCGACGTGGCACCGGGCGAAACGGAAATCCGCGTGCGGTTCAGCAAGCCCATGGCCGACGGTTCGTGGACCTGGTCCACCGCGTGGGAAAAGTCCACGCCCGCATCGGCCGGGTCGCCGCATTATCTGGCCGATCAGTGCACCTGCGTCATGCAAGTCCGGCTGGAGCCGGACCGCACTTACGCGTGGTGGTTGAACAGCGACAAATTCAAGAATTTTGCCGATCAGGCCGGCCAACCAGCGGTGCCCTATCTCCTGATTTTCCAGACCAAACCAAACTGAAAACAACACACATGAAAACAAAAACATTGCTCACAACCCTTATCGCCGGTGCGCTCTGCTCGCTGGCGCCAGCCACGAGCCGCGCGCAGGACATTGACAACTTCGCGCCGGTGGTCGTCAAAACGGTGCCGGAGGCGGGCAGCAAGGACGTTCCGCCCGGCGAATACGAAGTTAAAATCACCTTCAGCAAGGAAATGACCGACCAATCGTGGAGCTGGGCCACGGCCTGGCAAAATTCCGATCCCCAATCGCTGGGCAAACCACACTACGAGGCCGACCACAAAACCTGCGTGATGAAAGTGAAACTGGAGCCGGGCAAAACCTACGGCTGGTGGATCAACAGCCAGAAGTTTCACGGTTTCCAGGACACACAAAATCACCCGGCCATTCCCTACCTGCTCACGTTCAAGACGAGGGACCATTAACCGCCGACTTGACCTCCGAACATTCCAGCCGGTCTTCGTCCGCGCCGGGCGACATCTTCGCCACGACGCATTGGACAGTCGTGCTCGCAGCCGGCAAACGTTCCACGCCGCAATCCGACCACGCGCTGGAGGAGCTTTGCCGCACCTACTGGTTTCCGCTGTACGCCTATGTCCGGCGCCGTGGCCACACGAAGGAGGACGCCGAGGACTTGACCCAGGCCTTCTTCGCGCGGTTTCTGGGAAAAAATTATTTCGAAGGTCTCAGCGCCGAACGCGGCCGCTTTCGCGCCTTCCTGCTGGCGTCATTGAAACATTTCCTCGCCAACGAATGGGACAAATCGCAGCGCCAGAAACGCGGTGGTGGCGCGGCCCCGCTGTCCCTTGACTGGCAGACCGCCGACACCCAATTTCAAATCGCCGCCACGAAGGAACCGAGTCCCGACAAGGCATTCGACCGCGAGTGGGCGGTGACCCTGCTCGCCAGGGTCATCGGACGGTTGCAGGCCGAGTGCGAGACGGACGGTCGTGGGAAACAGTTCGCGGAACTGAAAATTTTCCTCACCGCGGGCAAGGGCGCGCTGTCCCATGCCGAAGCCGCGCAAAAACTGGGTATGGAAGAGACGGCGGTGCGCGTGACGGTGCATCGGTTACGGAAGCGTTACCGGCAATTGCTTCGCGACGAAATCGCGCAAACGCTGGCCGATGCCGCCGACGTGGACGAGGAAATGCGCGCGTTATTCGGCGCCTTTACTGAATAAGAGAACCCTCGGTGGAATGAGACGCCGCACGGACCTCTTCCAAAACCATCTGCCGACACAGCCCGCCCGGCTGAGACCCGGTCTGGCGGTTTGAACAACTCACCTGTGCTCTGTCGTCACGGATTCCCACCACCACAAATCATCCGACTTGGGATCTTTTTGTTGAGTATGACTCGGATCATACTGCGCCAGGACCCATTTGTCGGTCCACTTTTTGATGGCGGCATGACCATCGGCGTATGCCAGGCCGCAGCCGTTGGCATGGAGAACCGCCGGCATGTCCTCCCACTGGTCACTTTGAGACGGGGCTCCTGCAGGCATTTTACAGACCATGAAGCCGTCATTGATGGTGCCTTGACTCTCTTCACAAAACACCCAAATGTCCACTGGATGGCGAATGTCATAACTATGCTTGTACACGCGCCAATTCGGATCATTTGGGTTTACACCATCGGAACTGCTCACTGGATCCATCCAACCACTCATGGAATAACTGCGCATGCTATCGGGCTGCTTCGGGGCGCCATTGGGCGCGGGCGTGCCCTGATGCCGGAAATCTGCCGGGCATTTATAAGCCGACACGTTGTTCACGTAAGGATACATCACGCCATGCCTGATGAAATCGGTAATATCAATGTTGGCGCCGTAGGCGCTCGTGACATCTCCGAGGCACCAATCGGCCTTTGCCTGCCCATATTGAAACCCGTCTTGGGTGGGAGTGGTTGGTTGTTGTGACTCGCCCTCGTTCGGGGGGATTTTGTCGTTCATGTCGGCGACGTACGTGAGCCACCCGATTTGTAATTGTCTGACACCGTTGACACATTGCATTCTTTGGGCCCGTTTCTTGGCGGATGCAAGCGCCGGCAGCAACATCGCCGCCAGGATCGCAATAATTGCGATCACCACCAACAGTTCAATCAATGTAAATCCGGGAACAGCAGGCCGGCGGCAAGTGGTTCGGGCACAAGGCATAAACAATCCTCTGGTCTGTGACGGCCGCATGACAATTCTCGACCGCAACTTTAAGAACGGCGGTTTCATATGACCAAACTTAACGGTAAGCCGGCTTTATGTCAACAGGAAAACCGGAAACGCGGAAGTTTACCCGGCTGGCTTTTCCGCGTTCGGAAACGCACGCCCATCAACCCGGCGGCAAGCGCAAAACGAGGGCATGTTCACCCGAATGCTTTTGTGATCGTTTGGTGGGGCAAAGCTGCTGAAGAATTGTTTTTTTCCGAGGCAATCCGCGTAACCCGCGGTCAAACTCTGCTTTGCCAAAACTACGATTGCTGCTAATTTGCCGTTCGTGATTTTTTTTACTCAACGCAGCGAATTGCGCGACATTTATGACAAGGTCGCCGCCGGCGAACGAATTTCCGACGCCGACGCGCTGCGGCTGTTTGAATCCAAAGATCTGAATGCCGTCGGCGCCATCGGCGATTTCGCGCGGCAGAAAAGGATTGGCAACCGCGCCAGCTATATCGTCAACCGCTACGTCAACTACTCGAATTACTGCATCCTGTCTTGCCAGTTCTGCTCTTTCGCGAAAAAGAAGCGCGATGCGGATGGCTTTCAATTTTCGGTTGAAGAAATCGTCCAGAAGGCGCGCGAGGCGCTGAAACTTGGCATTACGGAACTGCACATCGTCGGCGGTCTGCATCCGTCGCTGCCGTTCAGCTATTACACCGACATGCTGAAAGCGCTACGCGCGCTCAACGACGAAATGGGGAGTGCACACGCCTCGCGTGCCGGTTCGGGCGCCACGCCCGAACCTTCGTCCCACTCGAATTCGCAAGAGGATTTTCGGCGAGGCGCCGAAAATAACACGCGCGGCGCGTGTGCTCCCCGACTTCATTTAAAATGTTTCACTGCCATTGAAATACTCCATCTTGCCTGGCTCGCCAAAAAATCAGTTGAAGAAACATTGCGCGAGCTGAAGGCCGCCGGACTCGATTCGCTCACTGGAGGCGGCGCGGAAATTTTTCGACCGGAAGTCCGTTCGAGCATCGCCAAAGGCAAGGAATCCGCCGAGGAATATCTGGATGTCCACCGCACGTGGCATCGGATGGGCGGACGCAGCACCTGTACGATGCTTTACGGCCATGTCGAATCGCTGGCCGACCGGGTGGACCATCTGCGGCAGTTGCGCGCGTTGCAGGACGAAACGCACGGTTTCGTCGGCTTCGTGCCGCTGGCGTATCAGCCGGAGAACAACGACATCCCGGTGAAAAATCCGCCGACTGGATTCGATTCGCTGCGCACGATTGCCGTGAGCCGCATCTACCTCGACAACTTCGACCACATCACGGCGTATTGGATCGGCCTCGGCCTGAAACTCGCGCAAGTGGCGTTAAGTTATGGCGCGGACGATTTGCACGGGACCATCATCGAGGAACACATCTTCCACATGGCCGGGGCGACCTCGCCGCAGTTGCAGACCGAAGCGGCCATGCTCAAAGCCATCCGCGAAGCCGGCCGCACGCCGGTCCAACGCAATACCTTTTACGAGGCGATCAAAGTTTTGGAAAATCCGCCTGCGCCCGAAACCGCTGAAAATGCCGCGCGCTCGAAAGTGCTGGAAGACAATCTGGCGACGGCGTGAGATCAATAAAAGTTGGCCCAATGTGGGTTTACATCCCCCAAATTCCAAAGTCCCTCTGAGACGAAAGCGCCAGAGGGCAGGCGCACTCCAGGACGCTTCGCGCAATTCACAAATTTCTGAAATGACTCGCGCTACGGACGCTGACAACGCAAACTGTCAACTGCATGTCGTTCGATGGCACAAAATTTCGCATCGGTTCAGTGAAAACCTCCGGCGCCGCGCGGGTCCGTTTTCTGGCGCCAGCCTTGCTTTCGATAGTACTGCTGGCCGGTTGTTCGACGGTGGCAACCTATAAATCCCAAACGGACGCCGGACCGGCGCGGCCGGTTGACTATCCCATCCTGGTCTATACCGAGGACGAGACGGTCCCCCGCCCCTGCGAAGTGATCGGAACGATTTCCGTCCATGGAGGCAGCTTCACCATGTTTGGCGGCTCAGTGGAGAACGAAATGAAAAAGGTGCTGCAAACTGCCCGGGAAAAGGGCGCCGACGCCGTGCAGATGAAGTCGGTTGAAAGGCCTTGTTTTTCAAACGCGAATTACCGCCTGGTGGCCGACTTGCTCCGCTATACCGACCCGTGGGAAACCGTTGCCATCACGGAACAGGAGTTCGCCAATTATCTCAAGGCCAACCGGCGGAACCGCGACCCGATTGAAGGGGTCTGGGACGGGCGCGAAGGCGCCCCGGTTCGCATCGGCATCATGAGGAACACGTCGAAACCGGGCCGGGATTTTATCGGGTTTATTCTCAACACGGAAAATCCGACCTGGCGGAAAGGCTACAAGAAAATTGACATCAAAGGCGGTCCCCAACCCGGAAGCTACGTCCTCGGCTACTACTTCGACGATTTCAGTAAACAGGAAACCAGCATTATCCTGGGCCGGAAAACGGCGTTCGCGCTGGCCGTCCCGACCACGGATGAAAAAACCGCCATCATCACCTATTCCAGGAACCGGGCTATCCCTTGAACTGTTCACCGACTGACACGCCTGCCGCTGAGGCGCCCCAATTTCGCATCGGCTCAGTGCAGTACCTCAACGCCGTGCCGCTGACGCGCGGCATCGAGGACCGGGTCATTTTCGCCACCCCCGCTGAACTCGCCGAAATGCTCCGGCGCGATGAATTGGATGCCGCGCTCGTCAGCACGGTGGAGGTTTTGCTCACCGACCGCTACGACATTCTCGATGGCGTTGCCATTGCGTCGCTCGGCGAGGTTTATAGCGTGCTGCTGGCGCATCGCCGGCCGCTCGCAGACCTGAAAGAGATCTATTGCCACACTGCATCGCTGTCGGGCTTGTACCTTTTGAAAGTCCTGCTGGCCGAACGCGGGCTGAAACCGGAGTTCCAGCCGCTGCCCGACCCGCAAAAGGCGGCGCAACACGACGCCGTCCTGCTCATCGGCGATCCGGCGATTGATTTTCAGCGCGCGCCGCACGAGCACGAGATCTTTGATCTGGGCGCGGCCTGGTTCGAACTGACGAATCTGCCGTTTGTGTTTGCCGTCTGGGCGTTGCGGCGGGGCGTTGAAAATTCCGGGCTGCGGCGGACCCTCCGGGGAGCGAAGATGTTCGGCATGGAAACGCTGGACTCGATTGTCCGCGACCGCACCGAGTACGACTACGATTTTCGCAAAGATTACTTCGACTGGCACATTCACTACCAGTTGGGAGAAGACGGCAAGCGTGCTATTGCCAAATTCGCCGAACTGCTCGAAAAGCGCGGCCTCGGCCCGGTGTACGAGCCAAAGTATATTTTGTAGCCGCCGAGGTGACGAGGCGGGAAGCCGGGCCGCATTGATGTCCGCCTGCTTACGTCGGCGGCTACGTTTCCTTTTCCAACCTCGCCAGCACTTCCGGGTCGCGCACGTCCACCCAGCGGCCTTGAATTTCCAGCCCGGCCAGCTTTTGCCCGGCGGCAATCATCGCGCTGATGGCATCGGTCAGTTCGTACTCGCCGCGCGGCGACTTTTGCAAACGCGCCGTGAAGTCGAACAGCGACGGGCGGAAAATATAAATGCCCGCGTTGTACCAGACCGGCGCGCCGGCCTTGAGCCAGCCGTCGCCGCGCAATTGTTCCAATTGTTCCGGTGACGGTTTTTCCACGAGCCGTTTCAGGCAAAATTGGTCGTCGAAGAAATTCAACCCGCCTTTCGTCACGTCCTCGCCGCGCGTGACGGTGATAACACCCGCAAAATTGCCTTCGTGGAATCGGCGGATCATTTGCTCGTACGTCGCTTTCATTGTTTCCGTGAACGATACGGTCAGTGATTTCGGTTGAACCAGAATGTCGCCATAAGTCAGCAGGAACGGCGAGTCGCCGACGAATTCTTTTGCCACTTCCGGCGCCTTGCCCGTGCCGTCCTGGACAACTTGGCGTCCGAACGCGATGCGAGCGTTCCATTTTTTGCCGTCGCCGAAATGCTTCTCAATCACCTCGGCGTGCCAGCCGGTGACGATGAAAATGTCGCGGACGCCAGCGGCGATGATGCCAGCAACGATATGTTCGAGGATGGGCTTGCCCTGGACGCGGAGCATGGGTTTGGGCAACGCGTTGGTGAGTTCCCGCATGCGCGTGCCCTTGCCGGCGGCCAGGATGACGGCTTTCACGCGCCGAATTTAACCACGGACCTGTCCTCCGTAGCAATCCTGCGCAGGAGGATGTACACGGCGTAAAGCCGCGTGGCGGGAAGCGTGAATCGCGGTGTTTTTGGGAACCGGTCGCAAATTGTGACCGGTTCTTTGAGGTGCGAATTTGGCGCCTCAAAACGGCGCACGGAATGACGCGCCCGGCCTAATTCTTCGCCGTCGCCAGCTCTTCCTCGAAATCCACAATTTCCTTTATTTGCACCAGGAACCAGCGGTCAATTTTCGTGAGGTTGAAAATCTCGTCCACGGTGAAGCCGGCGCGCAGGGCGTGGCGGATGAAGAAGATCCGTTCGGCGTTGGGCACGCTCAGTTTGCGGCTGATGACGTCCTTGGGCAGGATGTCGCGGTCGCCGTAAACCTCGTTGCCGATGCGCCACGGTTTGCCGTCACCGCCCAGGCCGTACCGGCCAATCTCCAGTGAGCGCAGGCATTTTTGCAACGATTCCTTGAACGTCCGGCCAATCGCCATCGCTTCGCCCACGCTTTTCATCTGCGTGGTCAGCGTCGGGTCGGCCTGCGCGAATTTCTCGAAGGCGAACCGCGGTATCTTGGTGACGACGTAATCAATCGTCGGCTCGAAGCTGGCCGGGGTTTCGCGCGTGATGTCGTTTCGGATTTCATCGAGCAGGTAACCGACGGCGAGTTTGGCGGCGATTTTGGCAATCGGAAATCCCGTCGCTTTCGATGCCAGCGCCGAACTGCGGCTCACGCGCGGGTTCATCTCGATGATGACCATGCGGCCGTTGTCCGGGTTCACAGCGAACTGGATGTTCGAGCCGCCGGTCTCCACCCCCACGGCACGGATGACGGCGAAACTCTGGTCGCGCATGATTTGAAATTCCTTGTCCGTGAGCGTCTGGATGGGCGCGACGGTGATGGAATCGCCGGTATGCACGCCCATCGGGTCGAAATTCTCGATGGAGCAGATGACGACGCAGTTGTCGGCCTTGTCGCGCATGACTTCCATCTCGAATTCCTTCCAGCCGAGCAGCGATTCTTCGATGAGGATTTCCGAAACGGGCGAAAGTTCCATGCCGCGTTTGGCCAGCGCGTCAAACTCGTCGCGATTGTAGGCGATGCCGCCGCCGGTGCCGCCGAGCGTGAACGCGGGCCGGATGATGACGGGAAACTGGCCGATCTTTTCCACCACCGCGCGGGCCTCATCCGGATTGTGCGCGGTGCCGCTGACCGGCACATCGAGGCCGATGGACAGCATGAGGTCCTTGAACACCTGCCGGTCCTCGCCGCGTTCGATGGCCTGGGCGTTGGCGCCAATCATTTCGATGCCGTATTTCTCCAGCACGCCGCTCTGGTGCAAAGCCATCGCCGTGTTGAGCGCCGTCTGGCCGCCGAGCGTGGGGAGCAGGACGAGTTTATGCGGGGTCTTGGATTTGGCGTCTGGGTTCTGGGGAATGCCCATTTTCTTCATCGCTTCCAGCTCGCGGACGATGATTTTTTCGATGCATTCGGGCGTGATGGGTTCGATGTAAGTGCGGTCGGCAAACTCCGGGTCGGTCATGATGGTGGCCGGGTTGGAGTTGACGAGCACGACGCGGAAGCCTTCCTCCTTGAGCGCCTTGCAGGCCTGCGTGCCGGAATAATCAAACTCGCACGCCTGGCCGATGATGATCGGGCCGGCGCCAATGATGAGGACGCTGTGAATGTCAGTGCGCTTGGGCATCTCTGTCTATTTTTGATTTACGATTGATGATTTATGATTTTCAAAATCTGCTCGTTGGCTAAAAAAGTTTTGCCTGATTTCCCGCCGCCGGTTTCAGCCCCAGCTTTTTGTAACTTAATTCCGTCGCCACGCGGCCTTGCGGCGTGCGCTTGAGATAGCCTTCCATGATGAGATACGGTTCATTAACTTCTTCCAGCGTGTCCGGCTCCTCGCCCACGGCCACCGCCAGCGAACTGATGCCGACCGGCCCGCCGCCGAATTTCGTGATGACCGCTTCAAGCAGGCGCTTGTCCATTTCGTCGAGGCCGTTCTGGTCAATTTCCAGCATCGCCAGCGCCTTGTCGGCAATGGCGGCGGTGATGCGGCCTTCGTGTTTGACCTGGGCATAATCGCGCACGCGGCGGAGCAGGTTGTTGGCGATGCGCGGCGTGCCGCGGCTGCGCCGGGCGATTTCGTGCGCGCCGGCGGGTTCGATCTCGACATTCAACAACCGCGCCGAGCGGACGGTGATGGTTTCCAAATCTTCGGTGACGTAATAATCGAGCCGCTCGCGAATGGGAAAGCGCGTGAGCAACGGCGCGGTGAGCAGGCCGCTGCGCGTAGTCGCGCCGATGAGCGTGAAGCGCGGGAGATTCAGCCGCACGCTGCGGGCGTTCGGCCCCTGGTCAATGATGATGTCGAGCTTGAAGTCCTCCATCGCCGGATAGAGATATTCCTCGATGGTTTTTTGCAGGCGATGGATTTCGTCAATGAACAGCACGTCGCCTTCTTCGAGGTTGGTCAGCAGGCCGGCGAGGTCGCCGGCTTTCTCGATGGTGGGGCCGCTGGTGGATTTGATGTTCGTGCCCATGGCCTTGGCGAGGATGTAGGCGAGCGTGGTTTTGCCCAAGCCGGGCGGGCCGCTCAACAGGATGTGGTCGAGCGCTTCCTTCCGTTTTTTGGCGGCGGCGACGGCGATTTCGAGCCGTTCCTTGACCTTGGGTTGGCCGGTGAATTCGGAAAACAGCGAGGGTCGCAGCGTCAGTTCCAACGCGGCGTCCGGTTTGTTCAAGGTGGAGATGGGACGTTCCGCCATCGCGCGCCAGCATGGGGAAACTCAAATCCAGCAGCAAGGGCAAAGCGCGGATGGCCACCACGGGGAATCAGGCGCCGGACGAAACAGCCGGCGAAAAATTACTCTTCTCCACAGTTGCAAATGGTGGCCCGCGGGTGCATGTTCAGCAGGAGTCAGATGATATCATGCCGCTGGAGGCCAGATCCGTGTCCGCTGCCGTGAACCCTCGGGGGTTTACGTTGGTTGAGTTGTTGGTGGTCATCGCCGTAATCGCCGTGCTGGCGGCGTTATTGTTGCCGGCCCTGGCCGGCGCCAAAGCACAAGCCTACCGCATCAGTTGTGTGAACAACGAGAATCAATTGGTCACGGCTTGGACGATTTATGCCAGCGACAACAACGACGCGTTGGCGTTGAACGGCGGCGACAGTGCCGTTGCGAGCACGCGACCGCACCTGTGGGTTTATGGCGGCAACCACGGTTCGCCCGAGACGCTGACCAACCAACTCTACCTTTCCGGGGCGAATTACGCGCTCTTCGCTCCGTTGTTGCCCGGCGAGCAAATCTATAAATGCCCGGCCGACCTTTCAATCTGGCCGTTGTGGACGTTCGCATCGACAATCAAATTCGTTCCCGAAATACGGAGCTATGCCATGAACTCTTACATTGGCATCACCCCGGCCAACACCATCAGTCCGCTGTCCATCAGCGCTAATTTCAAGACCTATCTGAAGTCTTCGCAAATCGCCAGGGATTCGCCGGCCGACCGGTTCGTTTTCATGGATGTCAATCCCGCCAACATTTGTACGCCTGGCTTCGGGGTGGACATGACCCTGACCTATTGGATTCATTACCCGTCCGACCTGCATGGGCGACGCGCCGTCATCGCCTTCGCGGATGGACATGTGGAGCCGCACCGCTGGCAGGATGCCCGGACCATGCCGCATCTCGGTAGTGGAACTTACATCGGGCATAGCACCCCGGCCGCCGGTAATCCCGACCTGAGGTGGATTGCCGAGCGGACCACATCCAAAAAATAACCGCCTTACGGCTGCTCCCGTTTCCGCAGCCGTTCCACGCGAGGATCAAACTGCCTGCATTCGGGCACAAGGACAAGTAATCGAATGGTGGACGATTCCTGATAAGAAAGCCTTCGGCATCCACAGCCAAAAGGCAATTTCAGAGGAAGTCTTTGCCAAAATATGGTTGGCCAGTTTGCGCCCTTCCGGTAGTTTTAACAAACTTATGCTGAAGACCAAATCGTTTATCCGCGGCGCAATGTTGTTGGCGTTGTTGACCTTAGGAACCAACACTTT
>Ga0209517_10006679_pt1 | contig 14140 bp, 14 predicted proteins | sample PeaSoiMetSII2010_FD_187695 | JGI IMG/M metagenome (GOLD analysis project Ga0209517, IMG submission 187695) | Peat soil microbial communities from Weissenstadt, Germany - SII-2010 (SPAdes) (version 2) | ecosystem: Environmental > Terrestrial > Soil > Wetlands > Peat | place: Germany...
CCGCCTTGAATATTGGCGCTTTCCCAGCTTCCCGACAATACAGACGCGCGGTGTGGACGGCTACAGCAACGCGGTGATCGAATGAAGCTTTCGCAGTGCGTCAATTGACGGTGGCAAAATGACGTTATGGGTCAGGAACGACATTTTGGGCGCTTTGGCCGATGTCCGTTCTTCCCCCGTTAGCGACCGTGATTAGCGACTTGCCCTGCGGTCGCTAAGGGCCAAAAGCAGCCGCGCGCACCGCAACATATGCCCAAACAGAAAGACCGCCTTGCGCGGCGGTCTCTCCGAAATCCGATCAGGTATTTTGATTAGGCTGCGAGCGCGGCGGTGTTCTTCTTCGACCCGCGATAAGCAAAGAAGCCAAGACCGACGAACCCGCTGAGCAGCATCAGCCAAGTCGACGGTAGCGGAGTTTGGAAATCCAGCACGAGCTGACCCGTCGAAAAGTCCTCTCCGCCCCAATTGACCTTTAGTGTGTTGCCGGCGATCGAGATGACGGGGATTCCACCGGGCAGAGAGGTGGAGGGATCAACCTCGTAGGACGGGAATGGCGTCACCGTTTCGTTGATGAAATATATTCCATTGAAACCGGGTGGAGCACAACAATACTGTGAGGGATAAGCCGGATCATTTACCACAATTTGGGAACTTGAAATCGTCACAGTGAAGAGGTTAAAAAAAGGAGGAGTGGATTGCGAGCTGTTCGTGACAGTGATCGTGCCGATTTCTTCATTCAAAGATTGGGCGCTCTGCATGTATCGCGCATCGATCGTGTCGCCGAGAAGAGTACTTGCATGGCCGACGCCGCAGATGAGCATTAGCACAGAGATCGCGCCAACAAGTTTTATCGCCGGTGTTATAGGGGCAACAAGTGCGGTTGCATAAAGCTTATTGATACGCTCACCACCAAAAGCGGCCTCATGCAGTGCAGCAAATCAAGTGGTTATTCGATCACCTCGTCGGCGCGGGCGATTACTGTTTGCGGAAAGCTGATCCCGAGCGTCTTGGCGGTCTTGAGATTGACATACAGCTCGAACTTGGTTGGCAGTTGAACGGCAAGTTCATTCGGCTTCGCGCCCTTGAGAACGCGGTCAATATACGTCGCCGCCCCACGGAACAGATCGGCGTTGTCCATCCCGTAGGACATCAAGCCGCCTTCGCTGACGAAAAAGCCGAAAGGATAGATGGCCGGCAGACGATAACGCTCCGCCAGCGCGATGATTGTCTGACGGTTGACCACGATAAACGTGTCAGGAATGGTGACTAGCCCCGAGCCGGCCTCGCCACTGAGCTTGATTATGAAAGCTTCTGCCTCCGCGACACTGTGAATCGGCGCCTCGACCGGCAAAATAGAAAGCGCAGAGGCAGCAGTTCGGAACGCTTCAACATAATATTTTGCGTAAGGCGCGGTCTCCGGATTGTACAGAACGCCGACGCGTGAAACGTGAGGCGCGACCTCATGCATCAATTCGACCCATTTTCCGGCCACCGAACCTTCGATGTTGATGAAACCGGTGATATTGCCGCCCGGATTGGACAGGCTCGCGACAAATCCACTGCCGATCGGGTCCGAAACGACCGTGAATATAATCGGAATCGTCTTCGTCTCACTCTGCAACGCTGCGGTCGACGGAGTAGTCACGGCGACAAGAGCGTCAGGGTTCAGGGCGATCAACTCCTTGGCGAACAACTGCACACGATCGAGACTGCCGGCACACCAGCGATAATCGACATGGATGTTCCTACCATCGACCCAGCCGAGTTCGCTGAGACGCTGGCGGAAGGCGGTAATCCAAGTTTGCTGCTGCGGGTCGGTTTCGGCTAGTAAACTGAGGACGCCGACGCGCTGCAATCGTCCGCCTTGCTGCGCGCGCGCCATGAACGGCCAAGCCGCAGCAACCCCACCAATAAGCGAAATAAATTCCCGTCGCCTCATTAATCGCCCCCAAGCCCGAAAAGCGCACATTACCATATTGCGTGGCGGCCGTTGTGCATCACGGTAAGAGACGAGTGCCTACGTCCGCTATGGGTCGACCGCGTCATTTCGGCCGCGGGTTTGGACGTCCGCTTCGCCCCCGAAAGCGACCATATCGCTGCATTGCGGCAACCGTCGCGGCAGGCCACAGACCGGCATTTTGAGGCGTGATATTCTTCCCCTGTCGTCACCCTGCTCGCTACCGCCGACGAGGTGATCGAATGAAACTTGCCCGCCGTCGTTTTCTGCATCTGGCAGCGGGCGCAGCCGCGCTCCCGGTCGTGTCGCGCATCGCGATAGCCGATACGTATCCGTCGCGGCCGGTGCGTTGGATTGTCGGCCTTCCGCCAGGCGGCGCGGTTGACATCATCGCTCGCTTGATCGGTCAAAGATTGTCGGAGCGGCTCGGACAACCGTTCGTGATTGAGAATCGGCCTGGCGCCGCTACCAATATCGCCACCGAGGCGGTCGTGCGTGCAGCACCGGACGGCTACACGCTCCTGATGACCGTTTCGGCGAACGCAATCAACGTGACACTTTACGACAAGCTGAACTTTAATTTCATCAGCGACATCGCGTCGGTCGCGGGCCTCTACCGGGTGCCCCTCGTTATGGAAGTAAACCCAGCGGTTTCGGCCAACTCGGTTCCCGATTTTATTGCCTACGCCAAGGCCAATCCGGGCAAGATCAACATGGCGTCGGCTGGCAACGGGAGCGCGCAACATGTCGCCGGCGAGCTGTTCAAGTTTATGACCGGCGTCAACATGGTACACGTCCCGTATCGCGGCAGTTACCTGCCCGATCTGCTCGGCGGACAGGTGCAGGTAGTGTTTGGTCCAATATCTCAGTCGATCGAGTATATCCGAACCGGCAAACTGCGCGCCCTCGCAGTCACCGCCGCGACGCGTCAGACGACGCTGCCGGATATCCCGACGGTGGCCGAATTTGTACCGGGCTACGAGGCAACCGTGTGGTCCGGCCTCGGCGCGCCCAAAAACACCCCCGCTGAGATCATCGACAGGTTGAACAAGGAGATCAATGCAGTCCTTGCCGATGCCGATTTAATAGCGCGACTTGCCGATTTAGGCGCTATTCCGATGCCGATGGCCACCTCCGAATTCAGGAAATTCGTCGCGGACGAAACCGAGAAGTGGGCAAAAGTGATCAAGTTCGCGGGCATCAAGCCGGAGTGATCCGGCCGATTCCATCACGCTATTTTATTCTGGAGGCTCGTCATGAAACTTCCCCGCCGTCGATTTCTACATCTGGCGGCGGGCGTTGTTGCTCTGCCCGCCGTCACGCGCATCGCAAGAGCGCAGTCCTATCCGTCACGGCCGGTGCGCATCGTCGTCGGCTTTCCCCCCGGGATTACGCCCGACATTGTCACTCGCCTGACTGCTCAATCGCTGTCGGAGCGGCTCGGGCAACAATTCATCGTCGACAACCGGCCAGGCGCTACCAGCAATATCGGCACTGAAATTGTCGTCCGTGCTCTCGCCGACGGCTATACGCTGCTTACGGTGACTGGGACCAACACCATCAACACGACGCTCTATGAACACCTCAACTTCGATCTCATCCGCGACATTGCACCAGTTGCCGGCCTCATCCGGTCGCCCAACGTCTTGATGGTGAATCCGTCGGTTCCAGCGAAGACCCTTGCCGAGTTCATCGCCTATGCCAAGGTCAATCCCGGCAAGCTCAATTATGCGTCGTCCGGCAGCGGCGGCGCGGCCAATGTGGCCGGAGAGCTGTTCAAGGCGATGGCCGGCGTCGATCTGGTTCACGTCCCGTATCGCGGCAATTACTTTCCCGATCTACTTAGCGGGCAAGTGCAGGCATCGTTTAGTCCAATACCTCAGTCGATCGAGTTCATCAGAGCCGGAAAGTTGCGCGCCCTTGCGGTGACCGGCGTGACGCGCTCCGATGCGCTGGCGGATACGCCCACTATTGCTGCACTTGTTCCGGGCTACGAGGCATACGTTTGGGACGGGATCGGTGCACCCACGAACACGCCGGCGGATATCATCGACAAGCTCAACAAAGAGATCAACGCTACCCTCGCCGATCCCGCGATGAAAACACGATTTGCTGACTTGGGCGCTGAGCCAATGCTGATGACGCCCGTCGAATTCGGGAAATTCATCGCTGCAGAAACCGAGAAGTGGGCTAAGGTGATCAAGTTCGCGGGCATCAAGCCGGAGTGATCTGGCGATACTGGGCTAACGTTCCATAAGCTTCCATTCCGCGAATGTCGCTTGTGTGAGGCAACCAATATCAAGGCCGGATGAACCTCTCGCAATGCGGTAATTGACGGTGCGGAGAGTCCGCTATGGGTCATTAGCGCCGCGGCGCGGCCATCAGCCTGTCGGCCAGCAACATGACCGACGGTGGAATGTCGATGCCGAGCGATCTAGCCGTCTTGAGGTTGATGACAAATTCAAACTGGGTCGGCTGCTCGATCGGCAAGTCGTTCGGCTTCGCACCTTTGAGAATCTTTGCCACATAAATTGCTGCACGCCGCATACCTTCGGCCCGAGTCGCGCCATAAGACATGAGGCCTCCCGCCTCGACGGCTTCAACGAATGGGTACATGGCTGGCAGACGGTTCTCATTGGCAAAAGTCACGATGGGCTTGCGGTTGATCAAAATCGGACCGTTGTACAAGCCAAGGATCGCATCGGATCGAAAGTGTTCACCATAACGATGGGAATCTTATTTGTCGCATGCTTTGCGGACAGAATGTTGTTTGCACCCGACGCCAAGATAGCATCCACGTTGAGGCTAACCAATTCTGCGGCATATTCTGCTGAGCGCTGGGCGTTTGACTCTGCGAAGCGGCGCTCAATTATGATGTTCTTGCCCTCGACAAAACCATTATCCGTCAACGCCTCAATGAATGCTTTGCCGGCTGTCTGCGTCGGGATTGTCGGGTCATTGCCAATAAAGCCGAGGCGATAGAGTTTGGCAGGTTGCTGTGCGCGCGCGGCGAGCGGCGAAGCGGCCGCTGATCCGGCAATGGCTTTGATGAAATCGCGTCGTCGCATTGCCCACCCCAAGGCTCAAAACTGCGCCGACAGTGGCTTAGAACGAAGGGATTACAGCAGGGATCGGCGACCGACGGAATGGGGTCGGAGGTCACATTGCACGGCAGCAATCCTGAACCGCCGATGTCCGCTTTGGGTCATCAACGTCATTTCGGGTGCAGGTTCGGACGTCCGCTTCTCCCCCGAAAGCGACCAAATTGCTGCATGACGGCAAGTGACGTGACGGGCCAAAACCGGACTCATCACTGCAACATGATCGGCGACACGCTTACCTGGGGTGAACCACGCTTACTCGGCGGGTGCCGGTGCTTTTTCGAGCGCGTGATCGTGTCCGAGCGCGAGCACGATGACCATCGCCACGATCGCAAGACCGGCAATGAGCAATAGCCCGCCGGTGAAGCTACCGGTCGCGTCTTTGATCCAGCCCATCGCATAGGGCCCGAAGAAGCCCGAGAGATTGCCGACCGAGTTGATCACGGCGATGCCGGCGGCTGCCGCCGTGCCCGACAGCACGGCAGTCGGCAGCGTCCAGAACACCGGCAGTGCCCCAAACACGCCGCAGGCGCCGATCGAGAAGGCAACGACGGTGAGCGTCGGATTGCTGGTCAGCGTCGAGCCGGCGATGCCGGCGGCGGCGATGACGAGCGCGACGGCGGCATGCCCCTTGCGTTCGATCTTGGTGTCCGAACGCCGCCCGTACCACACCATGAACGCGGCGCCGACGGCGTAGGGGATCGCGGTGATCCAACCGGTCATCGCATTGGTCAGCCCGAATTGCTTGATGATCTGCGGCAGCCAAAATCCGACGCCGTAATTGCAGGCCACCAGGCCGAAATAGACCAGCGCAAGCGCCCAGACTCGCGGATTGAAAATGGCCTGTCCAACCGAGATCTGATGCACCGCCTCGCGCTGCCGGCGCTCGGCCTCCAGACGGCTGCTGAGCCAGGTGCGCTCGTCCGCCGCAAGCCATTGCGCGTCGGCCGGCTGGTCGGTGAGATAGAAATAGGTGACGCAGCCGAGCAGCACCGCCGGCGTCGCCTCGATTACAAAGAGCCATTGCCAGCCGTCGAGACCGGCAACGCCGTCCATGCCGAGGATCAGGCCGGACACCGGCGCCCCGATCACCGATGACAGCGGAATAGCGGCCATGAAGGAGCCGATGATGCGACCGCGATAGGCCGACGGAAACCACAGCGTCAGATAGAAGATGATGCCGGGAAAGAAGCCGGCCTCGGCAAAACCGAGCAGCGCGCGGACCGTGTAGAATGTCATCTCGTTGCTTATTCCGGTCACGCGTGCGATGTCGGGGATAAACGCCATCAGCCCGGAAAACATGCCCCAGCTGACCATGATGCGCGCGATCCACTTGCGGGCGCCGAACCGGTCGAGCAACAGATTCGATGGCAGCTCGAAGACGAAATAGGTGAGGAAGAAGATGCCCGCGCCGAAGCCGAACATGGTCGCGGTCAGGCCGAGCGCTTTATTCATCGTGAGCGCGGCAAAACCGACATTCACGCGGTCTAGATAGGCAACGAAATAACAAACAATCAGGTACGGGATCAGCCGTGCCGATACCTTCCCGATAGCGCGGGCCTCCACGCTCTGCATAGCTCTCCTCCCCAACCCGGCCGATGATCCGACGCGCAATATCTTGGTTTCGCTGCCGGGCGTGCGCACACTTTTAAATTTACAGCAAATTCGGCACCTGTGGTAGATTCAACGGATAGATGCCGCGCCGCCCTCAAACTGTGATGTCCGCTTCACCTGGTAAGTTCAACCGGTCGACGCAACACTGCACGCCGGAGCTCTCCCGCATGACGCTGGAGTAATTCCTCCATTTAGAGCCAAGATCTTAGACACCGCTCTCGTTCCTCGAGCACTCGGACGACGTCCGACCCACATTGACCGCTCTTCCGACGCTCCCAGAACTTAGCCTTCTGCTCGGCGTGAACCATGTCTATGCATGCCCCTCCATATGCATGCCCTTTCAACGGGCAAGCTTAGAAGGGAAGGTGTTGCGTCGATCAGTTGAATCCGCCCCCCGAAAGCGGACATTCGGTTGCAACGCAGTAACGGTCGCTATGGGCCATAAGCGGACTCATGCACCGCAGCAAATAGCGTCCTATTCGATCACCTCGTCGGCGGTGGCGAGTATTGACTGAGGGATGGTCAACCCGAGCGCTTTCGCGGTCTTGAGATTAATCACCAGTTCGTACTTGGTCGGCGTTTGTACCGGAAGATCGGATGGCTTTTCACCTTTGAGAATGCGATCGACATACGCAGCCGCGCGTCGCAGCGGCTCAGTTGTACTTGGACCATAGGACACCAAACCGCCGCCGGCGGCATAGTAGCGGAAGGGGTAGATTGCTGGCAGTCGGTAACGGGCTGCCAGTGTGATGATCAGATCGCGATGACCCGTCACCGCAGCGCCTGGCAGCACGATTAAGCCACCATTCGGATTCCGCGCAAATGCTGTGATCGCGCGATCAATCTCGCCAGCATCGCGCGCGTCGATCGCGTTCAACTCCACGCTGAACGATGGAGCCGCAGATTGCACCGCGCCGAACGCGCCGATCCCAGTAGCTACCCCTGGGTCCCGAAGGACCGCTGCCCGCGTCACACTCGGTGCAAGCTGTTTGAGGACTTCCAGCAATTTTGCGCTCATGCTATATTCAGTAGTGATGAAACCGGTCGCGTTTCCTCCCGGTTGCGACAAGCTCGCGACGTAACCAGCACCGACCGGATCGGTAGTTTGTGTGAAAACGATGGGTATGGTCTGAGTTTCCTGGAGTACGGGTCCAACTGCCGAGCCGCCAATCACTAAAATGACGTTAGGCGACAGTGCGACCAGTTCTGCTGCAGACCTGCGAATATTGGCTTGCGCTCCACCCCAGCGAACGTCAATCTTCACGTTGCTACCATCATTCAGGCCCACTTCCTGAAGTCCCTGCAGGCCCGCCTTAAGGCGGACCTTCCCTTCCGGATCGTCCGCAGTCAGGCTTAAGAGTACGCCGATCCGCGGCATCGACGGTTGTTGGGCGCGCGCCGCGAGCGGCCACGTCGCCGCAGTGCCGAGAAGCGTGATGAACTCGCGCCGTCGCATTGCCTTTCCCAGGACTGAGGACAGGTATCGTAGCGGGTCGAACCCGCCTAGCGAAAGTGGTTGGTTAGATACCGGCCAATGTCCGCTTCGGGTCAAAGGCGGCCCTCCGGCCATGTCCGCGTGATGTCGGCTATTCCTCCTATAGCGACCGTGAAAGCGGACATGCAACTATTGGCCAGGAACTAAATCGGCATCTCGTGGTATTAGCCGAGGGTGAGCACGAGAATATCAGACGCTCTTCAGTTCTGCGTAAACGCGGACGCAGCTCCGTCAGCAAGGGGCGCCTACATTTTGCAGATCGACCTGGCCGAAGCGGTGTTGGTGACAATGTCCGGCCTGCCGCCCAGAGAACTGCCGGCGGGAAGCTATTTGTATTGCGGTTCTGCCAATGGACCAGGAGGGCTTAGGGCGCGCTTGGCACGACACATGCGGCACGGCAGGTCGGTTCATTGGCATATTGATCAATTGACCGAGCGTGGCGCCATCGTCGGCACTTGGATCGTCCGCAATGGACGTGAATGCGATCTGGTTGCAATGCTTGCGCCGCTGCCAATGCCAATCCCGGGGTTCGGCAGCAGCGATTGTGCGCGCTGTCGCAGCCACCTGCTGCAGTTGCCCGACGAGGTAGCAATGACCGATGGCGTCTCCTTGCCTGTTGACTTACCTTTTTATGCGGCAAGGATCGGCGATCGATTTTAAGACCCGATCGAGCGGCACTGGTCGTGGTGGTTCCGCTGGTGGCCATGGCGGTCGAGGAGGCGGCGGCTTAGGTTTAGGCTTAGGCGGTTGAGCGACCTTTGCTACTTGCTTGTACATAGCACCCTCGATGGAGCGACACCCAGCATCCTATTGCAACCGAACCGCGGCTAGGATGTCTTATTTAGCGAGCTACGCATTTTCGGTCTAAAACAGTAGCAAGATCCGCGCCACCAATATCGACCTCACCGACGCCGAAACTGTGGCTGCTAAAGTTGATTTTCCCAATCGTTGCATTGGAGCTGCTAGTCCATTTGCCGTCAGAATTTTTCTGAAAGTCTTTGCACTTGATTTTAGCCGCGAGAGTACCTTCCGCCGCACTTGGACTCTTTGGTTGCGCATGCGCAAAGTCGGCCGGCGTGATGGCAGCGAAACATCCGACGATGATGTAAACTTTGAGTGAAATGAACTCGCGCCGTCGCATTCGTCGCCCCTTTTGGCCGAGCGCCACAGCCTACCACATGCTTCACTTGCTGAAGCATTGTGCACCACAGCAAATTTTCGTCATCCAAGTCGGCTTAGGGTCATTAGCTGCCGCGGCGCGCTCAAATCGTGATGTCCGCTTTACCCCCGAAAGCTGCCGCGGAAGTCGGCGGCCGGCGCGTCAGCTTTGGGCCAGGAACTGCCTCACGCAGTGCACAAAAACAGCGAGATTTTTCTCCGTCGGACCAGCGTGAAGCCGGTCACAGACCTGCCGATTGGGGCGTGCTATCGTTAGTAGTACGTTCGCGAGTTTGCCGAAGCTGGCGGGCTGATGAGCTACGGGCCGAACTTTGCGAATGTGTATCAAGACGTTGGCACCTATACGGGCCGCATCCTCAAAGGTGAGAAGCCCGCCGAGTTGCCCGTACAACGGCCGACTAAGTTCGAGTTGGTTATCAATCTCAAGACGGCAAAGGTCCTTGGTTTGACCGTACCGGCCGGCGTGCTCGCCATCGCCGATGATGTGATCGAATGAGGCAACCGCCTTTCGCTTTTGGCCCTTAGCGGACGCGCATGTCAGTGAGCGCTGCGGCAGCTTTCGGGGGTAAAGCGGACACCACGGTTTGACCGCGCCGCGGCAGCTAAGACCCAAAGCGGACACGAAGGGTGAACATGTCACAGGAGGCTGTCATCGAAACTCCCCCTCCGCAGCGACCTACGTCGGCAGCGGAGAGAAGTCCGGGCAAGAGGACCGGGCACTGAGGTATCTGTCGTGCCGCAGACAGATGCCGTCGTCGGACCGGACGGAGCCGAAGCCCGAACTGAGGCTCGTCAGCCCATTGATAGCAGCTTCAAGGTATTTGGCATCGTTACGGAAGTGCCAGCACTCGCGGCATTGCCTTTGAGGTTGTTGCAGTTTATCGCTCATCATGCATCCCCAAGGAGCTGTCTCGGCGATAATCTCGCCGGGTCCATCGGTCAATTTGCTGATCAGCGCGTGAGATTTTCCCAGTGCGATGCAAAAACTACCGCCGATAGGATAAAGCCGATAATTACGTTGACGATTGCGCCAGCGCTGAAGGCGAAGAACGGTTTCGTGCCAGCGCTCGCCAGCTCGCGGAAACGAGTGGTGAGCCCGATGCTGAGGAAACAAAAGATGAAGGCCCAGGTGCGCAGATCCTTGATAGGCGTGACCAGCGACGGCACAACGGTCTTGTTGTAGTCAGCAAGGCTGTAGCCCGCAGTTACCAGCGTGATGAGGAGCGAGGCAAGCAGGAAGCCGATGACGAACTTCGGAAACCGCCACCAGATTTCCGCCGCTTGCGGCTTACGGCCGGTTTGGGCGGCTTCCCATTGCGTGGTCGCGATGATGGCGAGCAGGAAGGCCCAAATGCCGATCCAAACATCGCGACCCACCACTTTGATTAGCGTATAGGCAAATACGGCTTGATCGCTGGTGCCAGCCACCGCACCGTGGCTCGCCAGATCGCCGTAAGTCTGCGCCGCTGCGAAACCGGCCGCATCGGCGAATTCCGAAGTGCCAATCCAGGCTCCGCCGACCCCGGCAGAGAGGTGCAGCGCCTGCGCAGCGAAGGGCAGCACGAAGATCATCACCACGGCCCAGATGATCACGGTGGTGATCGCGATTGGCGCGTCCTCCTTCTTGGCACCCACGGCGCCGGCAATCGCGATCGCCGCCGAGACGCCGCACACAGCGCCGCCGGCGCCGAGCGTCGCTGCGAGGCGCTTGTCGAGACCGAGCTTGAGTCCAACCCGGTAGATTACTAAGAACGTGACGACGGATACGATGGAGGCCTGCAAAATGGCGGTCGGTCCAGCCCAGATGATGAGCGTGAACGGCAGAGTTGCACCAAGCAGGACGATGCCGGTCTTGATGTAAAATTCGACACGAAAACCCGCATCTAGCCAGCGCGGCAGGCCGATGAGGTTCGACAGCACAAGGCCGATGGCGAGCGCTACGAGCGGCGGTTCGAGATTATAAGTGTTCGCCTTGTCCCACTGCCCGACCGCGAAGATCACAACTGAAAGCAAATAGAGGAAAACGAACGATGGAATGAATTCGCGCGCCTTGTGTCCAAGTGCTGTCAATGCGACGGTGAATACTCCGAGCCAGAGCAGAAACTGCACGATATAGCGATCATAATTGGCGGCGAAATGAGCGCCGAGTTGCGGCAGTGTCGACCACTTGGCTGGCGTCACGGCAATCCACCGGATACTGCCGCCATTGGCGAAGAAGACATAGGCTACGACAACAAGGCCGAACCCCAGCCAGATCGCCCACCAGTCTTCCTTCAACCACAGTTCGCGCCAGCGCAGTGGCGGTGCCGGTACCTGGTCCCGATGAACTTCAACTTGCGCCATCGCAAATGCCTTTCGTTTAACCAGCGCCGCGCCGACATGCGCAGCAGCGTCGAGCGAGATGCCCGATGCGCTATTAGTAGGAGAATTTTTTGCAAATCAGCAATATACCGAATAAAATAAGAAGAATATACCTTCAGCGCGGACATTATCGCGATATTTTTCCAAACATGCAGGAGTAGTGAACAAACGCGCAGTTCAATTGCCGTTAGCTAGAGACAGGCAGACCACGCGGGCGTCCGATCTCATTTGCGCTGCAGTTGTGAAGGCCACGCGCATCGCTACGCATTCCGATCAGTGGGCGCGTCACTTCCTGCATCCGTCACCACTCTTATATGGTGGAATTATTGAGTCTGGACGCCAGACTGTAGACCTTTACTGGCTACAACCTTTTTGACCGCTTCAATTACGGACAAAACTGCCGCTGACGGCTCTCCCAATGTCACCAAATTGAGTTCCTGCTCGACCGGACGATCAGTCGTCAACTCGGCCGCGCTACTCTCCCTTAGATTTTCGATTTGCGATAAGCCCAAAGCTTCCGGCAGTTGTTCCACTACTTTGTTGACCTGAGAGCTTATCTGCACACTGATCGGGTCCTTCACCGACATCTTGACGCCAAGCTGACCTTCGATGGAGGCCTGAACACCGCCGCCCTCGCGGACGACGACGATCCTGATCGGAAGATCGTTCCCGCCGAGTTGTTTCCAGTTCTTCAGTTCCCCAGTCAAGATGCGGCCCAGGGTTTTCAAGTCTGCATACCTGACCGGATTGCTCGGGTGCACGGAAAAAGCTACGCGCGTCTTTGAAATATTGAAGACCCGCAGCTGGTCATAGGCCAACTCCGGCCGCGCTTTTCTCAAACCGTCAATCATGTTGTCTAATGATGACGATATCATTGCGATTTGGTGACCCTCGAAAAGTCCGAAGATGCCGAGATTGGATCGACTCGGCAAAAGTATGATTGTCTGCCCGGATGCCGCTTCGATTTCGGCCTGATGCGGGACCATCACTTCGGATGTGAAGGTGGTCGCGCCTACCATACGAATTACTTCAGCGGTTCCCGGACCGACAGACGCGGCCAACAGCGCGGCGGCGGCAATTACGACCTTCATGGCGAGCTTCACCCAGCGGTTTTAGCTCGCCGACATTGGTGCCTGGCGATGAAAACTGTATTAATAGCAATCCTCCGATTTTCCCTGATCGTCGAGGACGGGCCCGATCCCTGCGGGCCACCCTTCTGCCGTTTTGGCTGTTGCCAACGAAACCTATTCATCCCAAATCGCGCGGATGGGCGGGGTCGTCGCCGCTTCCGCGAAGGGCGGTAGGGCATACATCGCTAACAGCGTGCTTAGCACGCTGTAATGCGTGACGCGCTCGGCGCAACGGCCGGGCCGAACGCGGGCGCCATAGATGATTGTTGGGATGCGGTTTTCAGCGCCGTAATCGTCCTCGTCGAAGGTGACGATCAGCAAACTGCTGTGCGTCTTCGCCCATTCGGCGAAGGCGCCAAGGTGGACCTTGAGCCAAGTGTCGCCGTCGCGCACCGATCCTTTCTGCATGTCGTTATCGAGACCGGGGATGACGAAGCTCACTGTTGGCAACCGCGTGAAGTCGCTCGGAAACTCATTCAGGTCTCGCTCAGTCGCGCGCGCGTTTGTGAAGGATTCCCATGGGTTGTGCCGGCGCGGCAAAGGTATAGTCAGCATTGTCGCGTACGCCCTGGGTCGAGCCGCTAAACAGCGCGAAATAATTCGGCTGGCTCGGATGCGAGACGGCGAAAGCGTTGACGAACAAGGCGCCACTCACCGCCAGGCTATAGATAAATGGTGCGCGGTTCGGATCCACGATCTGGTCGAAAGAATGGTTTTCCAATATAACCACGACGACGTGGTCGGGCCGCGGCAGGTTCTTTTCGGCGGCGCCCGGGGCTTGGACATGGAACCACAGTGTAGCCGCAGTCAGCGCCGCGGCGATCCAACGATGTTGCATTAACTGACAATCCCCCGATGAACTCTGGAACAGCGTGGACAATAATAGACCGCGGGGTGTCTCCCAAGCACTAGGCGGACTGCCCAATGCTCCCGTCACTTGCGTCATCTCGGGTTTTCTATTCGCCCTCGGCGATCAAAGTGAGCGATGAGATCATTGTGCAGTGCGTGAGTCCGCTTCTGGCCCGGAGCGACGGTTAGTGCATCGCAGCGGTTTGGTCGCTTTCGGGGGAGAAGCGGACGTCCAAACGTGCGCTCGAAATGACGTGAATGACCCACAGCGTCGGTTTGTTGCGAGGCTGCGTTGCAATGCACCATGTGTAGCGTGCGGCTGTTCCGACTTATAAATGCTCGATCAGTTACTCGATCACTTCGTCGGCGCGAGCGAGCAAGCGCGATGGTTTCGCGGAGGGAACCTTCGCCGGTCAGATCTCGTTATCGCCTGAGCCAAGATGGTGGAGACTGG
>Ga0209517_10006680_pt1 | contig 14137 bp, 12 predicted proteins | sample PeaSoiMetSII2010_FD_187695 | JGI IMG/M metagenome (GOLD analysis project Ga0209517, IMG submission 187695) | Peat soil microbial communities from Weissenstadt, Germany - SII-2010 (SPAdes) (version 2) | ecosystem: Environmental > Terrestrial > Soil > Wetlands > Peat | place: Germany...
TGCACTACCCGTGGCGCGATGCCCTTCGTCGCGAACACTTTTGCTGCCAGACTGTTCGGCGAAACGCTTTGCACGTACGTCCGAAAATCCGGGGTCTCAATGACTGCGTTATTGTGAATCGTCGACCCATTCGCGCGCTCACCTTCGTACGAAAAGAAGAAGAACAGCGAATTGCGGATCACCGGGCCGCCGACGCTGCCGCCAAACTGCCGATACTTCTCGTTCACCCGCTGCGGCTTTCCGAAAGGCCCGTTGTACCGGTTGAAAGCATCCAAGCCCGGGTCGTCGAACTTGGCGAGTGCGCTGCCATGAAACTGGTTCGTTCCGTTTTTCGACACCACTTTCACCTGCGTGCCCGAGTTACGGCCATCCACCGCCGAGTACGTGCTCGACAGCACTTGAATTTCCTTCACCGATTCTTCGTTCGGCGTCACCACCGCTGCGCCGCCCCATCCCAGGCTGTTCGCGCTCACGCCGTCCACTTGATAATTGTTCGCCGACACGCGCTGGCCATCGGCCACGATCTGCACTTGGTTCTCGACTTGAAAGATCAGGCTGTTCGATCCGCCCGGCCCTTGCTGGCCGGGAAGATTCTGAGAGTTTCCGTTCGCTTGTCGCCCGCCATCTCCAAAAACGCCCGGCGTCAGCCTCAGCAGTTCGTACGGATCACGGCCAACCGAAGGCAAAGAATCGATTTCTGTGCTGCTCAATGTTCCCGAAATATTGGCGTCTTCACTCTGAAGATTCGGCACGGAGCTTCCATTCACCGTCACCGACTGCGTGACGTCGCCCACCTGCAGCGTGACATCGAGTCCGCGCACCTGCTCCGCCGTTACCGCCACGTTTTCCGTCGTGCTGGCCTTGAATCCCGTGGCCTCGACAACCAGCTTGTAGTTCCCGGGAGCGAGCTCGCCGATGCGATAGAAGCCGGAATCAGAAGTCTCCGCCGTCTTCGACACGGCAGTGTCGACGTTCGTGAGCGTGACTTTGGCGTGTGCAATTGCAGCGCCTCCGGGATCGAGCACCGTTCCTTCCACTCCGGCGTTGTACTGCGCGCGCGCGGGCAGCGCCAATCCCAGCAGCACCAGGAGACACAACGCGGAACGACTCAAAATGCGCTTCATAAGAGCCTCCATCAGCAGGCGACTGATAATCCGGTCGCGGAAAAACCTAATGCAGAACCCGGGCGAGCACCCAAAAACCCCTACTAAATCGATTTAATTGCTTGGAAACATATTCCTGTGTCACTGCATTGTCAAGAAGTTTCAAATTTCGATTGTCTCCCGCGCCTGAATTTCCGCGGCGTTGCTTTGCTGTGCCCGATTTGGGAAACTCGCGCTCATGAAATCCGTGCGAAACAACTCCGCGAAAAAAAATTCCGCGAGCGCCGCCCAGCATTCGCGCGACAACGGCGCCGCCTGTCCACCGATCAGCCTCAAGGAGCTTGCGCACCGCTTAAATCTCTCTCCGACCACAGTCTCGCTCGTTCTCAATCGCTCGGCCGGCGCGAACGCAATTCCCGACGCTACCAAGAAACGTATCTTCGCTGCGGCCGAAGGCTTCAATTACCGCCCCAATCTGATGGCCCGCTCGCTGCGTTCCCAGCGCACCTTTTCTATTGGAGTACTTGTACCCGAATTTAGTGACGGATATTCTGCGACAGTCCTTAGCGGCATCGAAGAAATCCTCCTTCGCGAGGGCTACATCTACCTGGTCACTACCCATCGCCACAAACCGGCGCAGATCGATCGCAATCCCAAACTTCTCTACGAGCGCCGCGTCGAAGGCTTGATCGCCGTGGACACGCCCTACGATCAAAATCTTCCGCTGCCGGTGGTCAGCGTCTCCGGCCACAAGCACGTTCCCGGCGTCACCAACATCGTTCTCAATCACCGCACCGCCGCCGAAGCCGCGCTGCGCCATCTCGTCAGCCTCGGCCATCGGCACATCGCTTTTTTGCGCGGCCAGGCTTTCAGCTCCGACACTGAAGCCCGCTGGGACGCCATTCGCGCCGCAGCGCGCAAACTCTCGCTTCCCATCCATCCCGAAAATGTCGCGCAACTGGAAGGCGATTCGCCCTCGCCCGAAGTCGGCTACATCGCCGCGAAAAAATTGGTCGAGAGCCGCGAGCCGTTCACCGCGCTCTTCGCCTTCAACGACATTTCCGCCATCGGCGCCGTACGCGCATTCCGCGAAGCCGGCTGGCGCGTGCCGCAGGATGTTTCCGTGGTCGGCTTCGACGACGTCAGCGCCGCCGCGTATCACAATCCCGCGCTCACCACCATTCGCCAGCCGCTCTGGCGCATGGGCGTCCTGGCGGCCGAAACGCTGCTCGAACGCATTGCCGTCGGCAAAAATCGTCGCGCTCCCGGCACGGTGCATGTCGAAGCCGAACTCGTGGTCCGCGAATCCACCGCCCCCGCCCGCGCCTCCGCGCGGCGCAAACATCACGCCTGATGCCTTCGCACGCATCCGAATCTTCGCGCCCCTCCGGCTCCTTGCGCCCGCGTGAGGCGCTGCAGGACGCTCAATTCGCCGCTCACATCGGTTTCATTTTCACCGGCTTCGTCAACACTCTGCTCGGGCCGATCCTGCCGATCGTCTCGCGCGCCTGGTCGCTCAACGACGCGCAAGCCGGTCGTCTTTTCGCCGCGCAATTTCTCGGCGCGATTCTCGGCACGATGGCCTCGAGCCGGCTGATGGCCGCGCTGGGCATTCGCCGCTGCGCCATGCTCGGCCTGCTGCTGATGTCGCTCGGCGTCACGGCCACGGGCTTCAGCGACGCTCGCTTCGGCGCTCTCGCCGTCGTCTGCTTCGGCTTGGGGCTAGGCCTCGTCGTCCCGGCCATCAATCTCTGGATCGCTCTGGCCGATCCAGCCCGCAGCGCCGCCGCGTTGACTTTGCTCAACGCCTGGTGGTGCCTAGGCGCCGCTTCGTGCGCGCCGCTCATAATCTTCGTAGCCGAACACATCGGCCTGGCGAAAACTCTCGGCAGCCTCGGCGTGCTGCTCGCGCTAACAGCAGTAGCCGGTCTCATCGCCTCCATGCGCCGCGCCCCGAATGTCGCGCCGGCCTCGCACGCGGCGCCGGCAACCGTCGCAGCCGATCCCGCTGCTCTCGCTCAATCCGCGCAGCCCATCGCCCCGGCTCCGGTCGGGCCGCTGCCGCGCTTGCAGCCATCCGCGCAGCGCACCTTCATCTTCCTGATCTGCACCTTCATGTTCTTCTACGTCGGCACTGAATCCGGCGTCGGCGGCTGGGCCGCCACTTACGCGCAACGCCTGAACCTGCTCTCCGCCGCAAGAATCGGCTTCGCGCAATCCATTTTCTACGGCGCGCTGCTGCTCGGCCGCGCCATCGTTCCATTCTTCTTGCATCGCATCAGCGCCGTGCGCCTGCTTCTGGCCGGCCTGCTAGTAGCCGCCGCCGGCGCGCTGCTGTTCACCATTACCGCGAGCCCGCCGCTGGTGCTCGCCGGAATCTGCATCGCGGGCATCGGCCTGGCGCCGATCTTTCCGGTGACCGTCTCGATCTATTCCGACGAGCTCAGCAGCACCGCAACCAGAAGCGCCAGCCTGGTCTTCACCATCGCCAACGTAGGCGGGGCGCTTTTCCCGTGGCTCATAGGCCGCGTCTCGACAAGCATGAACGGCCTGCGCTACGGCATGTTGGTGCCGCTCGCCTGCATCGCCGCGATGTTGGTCCTGCAATCGCGGCTGAGCGCCACGCTGCGACGCGCCTCCAGCTAATCCCGCTGTTGGGCGAGCAGTACCGCTTACTCGATCCGCAGAATGTCTCGGTAAGCCTGGAAACGATCACTCGCGCAGCCCGCGCGCTCGGCAAGCGCATGATCATTCGAGTAGCAGACGTAAGAAATAAGACGCGCGTAGCAGGAGCCCGCTCGTCCGATTTCGCTGCAACGCCATGACCCGAAAATTTCACGAACGGAGTCTAATTTTCTCTGTTCAGGTCTTCTGCATCTTCCTTTGAAATTTCAAATCTGAATTTTGAAATTTCCCTCCCCACTCCCCCATCCACCAATTCCACAGACACCCGCCACTTGCGCGGGCTGCTGCACCAGTGCTATCCCTGGTAATGCCATGACCACAAACCGAAGTCTCACCTCCGAACCTCCCGAAGCCCTATCCACTGGGCACTCCTCCCGCCACGCCCGCAAATGCTCCGTCTGCCACCGCCCTGATCGCGAAGAAATTGACCAGGCGTTTCTCCACTGGGTCAGACCGGATGCCATCGCCAGGGAATTCCAATTTGAAGACCCCCGTCCAATCTACCGTCACGCCCACGCAACCGGCCTTTATCTCCGCCGCCGTGCCAACGTCCGCTCCGCCCTCGAGCACATCATCGAAAAAGCTCAATCCGCAAAAGTCACCGGTGACACCGTCATCCGCGCCATCCGCGCTCTGAGCTGCCTCAGCGACGACGGCCGTTGGAGCGAGCCGCCCAAACGCACGATCGTGACGCGCCAGACGATTTCGTCGGCGCAACCCGACCCGGAACCCGGCCAGACTTCAGTCTCCCCCGGTTCACAATCCGGCGAAATTTCTAATCGGCCCTCAAACCGATTAGAAACCACCGTAACTTCAACAAAACAAACGGACGGACCCGTTTCTAATCGACAAAAAACAGCCTTGTTGCAGCGGCCCGGCCTGTCCCTGGAGGAGGCGGAAGCCGTCGATCTACTCTCCGGCCGCCAGACCTGAGAAATCCTCAAGAGAATTTCTGTTTTGGTGAAATTTGCGCCCGAGCGCAGTATCATGGGCGCCGATTTGTTCCCGCACATCTTGGGGTTTTGAAGGCGGTTCGTCATGAGCCATCGGTTCACGATTGGCGTTGAGGAAGAATTTCAGATTATTGATCCTGCTTCCGGGGAATTGCGCTCGCACGTTTCGCAGCTGATGGCGGCTTCTTCGCCGGAAGTGGGCGAGCAGATTAAGCCGGAGCTGCATCAATCGATCGTCGAGATGGGGACTAAGATTTGCAACGACGTGGGCGAGCTGCGGACGGATATTTACCGCATGCGGCGCGAATTGGTGGGGGCGGCGGACCGGGCTGGATTGCACGTGGCGGCGGCGGGGACGCATCCGTTTTCGAGCTGGATCGATCAGGTGATTTCGCCGGGGGAGCGGTACAAGAACATTGTGGACGAATTGCAGCAGTTGGCGCGCTCGCTGCTGATTTTCGGCATTCACGTGCACGTGGCCATGCCCGACCCGACCACGATGATCGACATCATGAATCAGGTGCGCTATTTTCTGCCGCACTTGCTGGCGCTTTCGACCAGTTCGCCTTTTTGGATGGGGCGAGATACGGGATTGAAATCATTTCGCACGACGATCTTTCGCCGATTTCCGCGTACCGGCGTGCCGGAAGATTTTGGATCGTGGAGCGAGTACGAAAATTACATCAAGCTGCTGGTGGATCTGCATTGTATTGATAACGCGAAGAAAATTTGGTGGGATGTGCGGCCGCATCCGATGTTCGGGACGCTGGAGTTTCGCATTTGCGATGTGCCCACGAGCGCGGAGGATTCGATTACCTTGGCGGCTTTGACGCAGGCGATTGTGGTGAAGCTGCACAAGCTTTACAAAATGAATCAGGGCTGGCGGCTTTATCCGCGGGCGTTGATTGAGGAGAACAAGTGGCGGGCGGTGCGTTGGGGGCTGGATGGGAAGTTGATTGATTTCGGGAAGCGGGCGGAAGTGCCGATGCGCGAATTGGCGCTGGAGATTTTGGAATTTGTGGATGATGTGGTGGACGATCTTGGCAGCCGCGACGCGGTTGAGGGCGTGCACCGGATTTTGCGGCGAGGGACGAGCGCGGAGAGGCAGTTGCAAGTTTTCAAGGAGACGGGTAGTTTGCAGGCCGTGGTGCGGCATTTGGTGGCGGAGACGCGGAACGGGACGGAGTTGAGGCAGGCGTCGTCGGCGGCGCGGGGGGAGTAGGGGACGCGGCGGTGCCTTTGGCTTTCCGTGGTGGGCGATTGAGCGGTGAGGTCCTTAGGCCAAAAGGCGGCCTCAGGATGACAGCGATTATTACTCGGCCTCAGTGTGACAGTGTTTTTGTCTGGCGGTAGAAAAACGACAGCGGAAACGGGAGATTACTTCATGAAGATTGGGTTGCTGTGCGGGCGAGAGTTCAGCTTTCCTCCGGCATTTATCGAGCGCGTGAACCAGATGGGGAAGACGGAGGGCGTGACCGCGGAATTCGTGAAATTGGGCGGGACGCGCATGGGAGAGGCAGCGGAGTATCGCGTGATTGTCGATCGCATTTCGCACGAGGTGGAGTATTACCGCGGATATTTGAAGCATGCGGTGCTGCAGGGGACTTACGTCATCAACAATCCTTTTTGGTGGACGGCGGACGATAAATTTTTCAATTACTCGGTGATGAGCAAATTGGGGATTGCGATTCCGAAGACGATTTTGCTGCCGCAGAAGGGTTATCCGGCGGATGTGGATATAAATTCGGAGTCGCTGCGGAATTTGACTTATCCGATGGATTGGGATGGATTGCTCGATTACGTGGGACGGCCGGCGATTTTGAAACCGTTTTCGGGCGGCGGATGGAAGCATGTGTACAAGGTGCATAACCGCGAGGAATTGATTGCGGCTTATGACGGGACTTCGCCTTATTGCATGACTTTGCAGCAGTTCATTAATTTCGATCAGTATGTGCGCTGCTTCACTTTCGGGAAGGCCGAGATCATTCCGGTGGCTTACGATCCGAAAGAGCGGAAATACAACGTGATTCACAATTATCTTTCACCGCAGCTGGGCGATCGCATCGTGCACGACGCGCGGACGATCAATCAGGCGCTGGGGTACGAGATGAATACGATTGAGTTTGCGGTGGAGAATGGCGTGCCTTACGCGATCGATTTTCTGAATCCGGCGCCGGATTTCGAGCGCGACCGGATCACCGAATTTTATTTCAATGAGGTGGTGGCGCAGATGGCGAAGCTGGTGATTGACCGCGCCGTGCATGGCTCACCTTCGAATCCGTGGCCGCGCTGGGAGGAGATGCTGGGGATTGGACGGCCGAATGGATTTGTGGGGGCGCCTGGCGCTAGCAGTGCTGGGACGCCGATGATTGCGCGTGCGGCAGGGGCGTGGGATTGATGGCTTCGGGGGCAGCGCCGATGGGAGCGGATGGCGTGGCTTCGCCGGCCGACGTGTGGCATTCGTTGTTGCGGCCGGATGTCGAGCTGCAGGCAGCTTACTGCGCTGAGATTGCGGCGAAGATGCGGGCGCGGAAATTGACGTTTGGCGAGCGGATTCATTCGCCGTTCCTGCGGCCGTTTTTTCTGGATGAGCGCGATGATGCGCGCGTGCGCGTGGTGGCGGAGACGATTGCGGGATTGGGCGAGCGCGTTGTCGAAGCTGCTATGAAGTCGCCCGAGTTGCTGGCGCAATTTGGATTGCGGCCGGAGGAAGAGCGGCTTGTGGCGATCGAGCCTGGATATGCGCGGGCCTCGACGGCTTCGCGATTGGACGCGTTTCTGCTGCCTGATTCTTTGCAATTTGCGGAGTACAACGCGGAATCGCCTGCGGGGCTGGGTTATTCGGAGACGCTGGGGGAAGTTTTCGCGGAGATGCCGGTGATGAGCCGGTTTCGCGAAACCTTTCGGACGCGGACTTATCCTTTGATGGCTTCGATTTTGGAGGCCTTGCTGGCTAGCTATCGCGATTGGGGCGGGACGGCGTCGCCGCCGCAGATTGCGATTGTGGATTGGCGCGGGGTGCCGACTTGGAGTGAGTTTGAGATTTTGCAGGCGCGGTTTGAGAAATTGGGCGTGCCGACGCTGGTGTGCGAGCCGAGCGATTTGATTTTTGACGGGAAGACGCTGGCGGCGCAGGGGAAGAAAATTGATTTGGTTTACCGGCGCGTTTTGATCAACGACATATTGGCGCGGCCGGCGGAGTGCGAGGCTTTGGTGAAGGCTTACGAGGCGCGGGCAGTGTGTGTGGCGAATACTTTCCGGTGCAAGATACCGCATAAGAAGGCTTTTTTTGCGGTTTTGACGGATGAGAGGAATCGCGAGATTTTTTCGATGGAGGAGCGCGAATTGATCCGGCGGCATGTTCCTTGGACGCGATTGGTGGCGGATGTGCGGAGTACGCGGGCTGGGGAGGCGATTGGGTTGCTCGAGTATGTGCGCGGGCGGCGGGAAAATTTTGTTTTGAAGCCGAATGATGAATATGGCGGGGCGGGAGTGATGTTGGGGTGGGAGATGGATGCGGCGGGTTGGGACGCGGCGCTGGAGAAAGCGGTGGCGGCGCCGGCGGGATCTTGGGTGGTGCAGGAGAAGATTGCTGTGCGGCGCGAAGTGTTTCCTTATGTGGAGGGCGGGGTTGTGACGATGCGGGATATGTTGGTGGATTTTGCGCCGTATTTATTTCGCGGGAAGATGAGCGGATTTTTGACGCGGTTGAGTTCGACGGGGTTGGCGAACGTGACGTCGGGTGGGGGGCAGGTGCCTTCGTTTGTGGTGGAGAGAATGGTTGGGACATAAGAGGGAAAAGTCAAAAGCCCCACGCGCAAAACCGGCTCATGGGGCACCCTGTGTTCGGAAACTTCGGGCTCCTCGCTGCGTTCGGGATCTCGTTTGGGCGATTGACGACAGAGTTGGCGATACGAACGGTTCGCTCGACGGGAATAAATAATCCAAATAGAATGATTGAATATGTCGCCTATTGTTCTTGATTCGGTGAATCCGGAATTGATGGATGGGGCGCGGAACGCCGTGGAGACTTGTCTTGCGGTGATGCCGGGGGAGCGCGTGGTTTTGATATTTGATGAGCCTTCGCGGGAGGTGGCGGCTTCGTTGGCGGCGGCGCTTGAGAATCGCGGGGCGAATTGGCAGGGATTTTGCGTGGAGGATTATTCGCCGCGGCCGTTGGTGGATGCGCCGGCGCCGGTTTTGGATGCGCTCGAGACTGCGGATGCGGGGATACTTTGCTTTCAGCCTTTGATTGGGGAATTGACGGCGCGGCGGCAGATTGTGGGGATTGTCGAGCGGCGGCGGATACGTTATGCGCACATGGTGAGCGTTACCCCGCAGATTATGCAGGAGGGGATGCGGGCGGATTACCGCAAGGTGGATCGTTTGAGCGATCGTTTGCGCGACCGGATGCGGTCGGCGAATTTGCTGCGCGTTTCGACGAAGGGCGGGACTTCGATTACGGCGACGTTTGATCGGTCGCTGGATTGGGTGAAGACCAGCGGGGTGATCAGCACGCGGTATTGGTCGAATTTGCCGGCTGGGGAAGTTTTTACTACGCCGAAGAGTGTGGATGGGACATTTGTTTGCGATGGGACTGCGGGCGATCATTTCAATGCGAAGTATGGGAGCTTGCGGGATACGCCGATGGTGCTGGAGATCGCCGGGGCGCGATTGAAGTCGGTGCGCTGCGACCGGAAGGATTTGGAAGAGGAATTTTGGAATTATTGCCATACGGATGAGAATAGCGATCGCATTGGGGAATTGGCGTTCGGGACGAATTTGGGGTTGAGCGAGATGATCGGGGTTTTGTTGCAGGATGAGAAGTTGCCGGGAGTGCATATTGCGTTTGGGGATCCTTATGGGTCGCAGACGCATGCGGATTGGTCGTCGGTGACGCATGTGGATGTGTTGACGCGGAATTGCGATGTTTGGATTGATGAGGATCAGGTGATTCGGAAGGGGCGGTATGTGTTGAGTTTGTTTGGGATGGAGTGAATCGGGCGACCTTGCGCGAGAGATTCTTCAGGCAAACAGCAATCTCAAATTTCAGATTTGAGATTTCAGATGAAACGCGAAGAGGGATTCTTTGTCCCCGTGGTTGAGGCATATGGCGCGCATTCTCGCGGGGGTTACGCGGGCGGGCGCAGCAAGCGGCGCCCCTACGGAACATGGGTTTGGGTCCGCGCTCGGGTTGAGGAGTTGGTTGGACTTGTGGTCGTCGGATGCCGGCGGGACGCCGGCGCTACTAGAAGAGACGGCTGATGTATTCGCGCATTTGATGTTTCCAATACGGCCAGTCGTGGCCGCCTTGTTCGCGCCAATCGTCTAGGTGATGCGGGATTCCTTTTGTGCTTAGCAGATGGGCTAGATGACGGCTGGGGCCGCTGTTTTCCCAGGGGCCGTGGCCTGTGGCCAGGTGGATGTCGCAGGTGGAGAGTTGATTTAGGATCCACGGATCGTTGAGATTGGGGACGTAATCTACCGGATTATTGAAATAGAAATTGTCGTCGTATAGGCCGTTCATGAAGCTGCGCATGTCGTATTGGCCGGAGAGGCCGAAGCAGCGCTTGATTACGTCGGGATGCTTGAGGAGCGTGTTGACGGCTTGATAGGCGCCCAGAGATGCGCCGAAGGTGGAGATGCCGATGCCTGGAGTGCGGCAGCTATCCCAGATGAACGGAACTACCTCTTCGCGGATGTAGGAATCGAACATGGCTTGGACATCGCTGCGGTGGAACGGGTGCGCGCCCTTGTTGTAGAAGCCTTCGCCGCTTACTGTGCCTGCAGAGAACCATTTCACTTTACCGGCTTCAATCAAATCGCCTAGCGCGGCGATCATTCCTTGGTTTTCGTATTCCCATTCATCGCCGCCGCTGGTGGGGAAGGAAAGGAGCGGGGGGCCCCAGTGGCCGTAGACGAGGACGGTCATGTCGTGGCCGAGCCGGGACGAGAACCAGCGATGGTATTCGCGATTTATGGGCATGAGCGGGGGGATATATTAATCGTTTTGGGAGTATACGCACGTACTTTTCGCAGCGAGACGGCCGCTCGAGACTGGCGAGAGAGATCCTTCATCCGCCTAGGCGGATTCAGGATGACAGTGAAAAGTTTCGCGCCGCAAACTGCGCGGCTTGGCAAAAATGCTTGGTTTCACCTTGATTGAAGTGGTGTGAGCCCGTATGCTACTACGTTCGTTGGGCCGGGTCAGGGGGACACTTCAGTTTCGTTGTGGAACTGTGCGCTGTTCCGATTTCGCCTCGACTTGGCTCGTTAAAAGCGGCTTGTGTGCCGATATTGAAGGCGACGAGTCGCTCGTCAAGAGCAGACCTTCGCAGTTCGTGCTCGTGGACCATGAAACATCAGCCGTCTGTACGGATGGAATCGCACCTTGGAACCTGAGGGTCTTCAATCTAGTGCGGCGGCGGGCCACGGCGCGCCAATCCTAGGGCCGGGGTACACGGCCGGCACCGTCACCGACAAAATCAGCGCGATCGTGCTGGGGCAGAGGCGGCGGCGCGGCTGGTTCTTCGGCTTCGCCATCTCGTTCGCGCTGCTGATGATGTTTCTGTACGCGGTGACTTGGCTGCTGGCGGTCGGCGTGGGGATATGGGGCATCAATATTCCCGTCGGCTGGGGCTTTGCGATCGTCAATTTCGTCTGGTGGATTGGAATCGGGCACGCCGGGACGCTGATTTCCGCGATTCTTCTTCTGTTGCGTCAGAAATGGCGCACCTCGATCAATCGATTTGCCGAGGCCATGACGCTGTTTGCGGTGGCTTGCGCGGGGATGTTTCCGCTGCTGCATATGGGGCGTCCGTGGCTTGCTTACTGGATGTTTCCTTATCCCAACACGATGGGGACGTGGCCGCAATTTCGCAGCCCACTGGTTTGGGATGTGTTCGCGGTATCGACTTACGCGACTGTGTCGCTGCTGTTCTGGTTTGTGGGCTTGATTCCGGACTTGGCGACATTGCGCGACCGGGCTCGCAGCCGGATCAAGCAGGTTTTGTACGGAATTTTGGCGATGGGTTGGAGAGGGTCGGCGGTGCACTGGCATCGGTATGAGATGGCATCGCTGCTGCTCGCGGGGCTGGCTACGCCGCTGGTGGTTTCCGTGCACACGGTGGTGAGCTTCGACTTTGCCGCGGCGGTGGTTCCCGGCTGGCACACTACGATTTTTCCGCCTTACTTTGTGGCCGGCGCGATTTATTCGGGCTTTGCGATGGTAATGACGCTTTCGATTCCGATCCGCAAATTTTATGGATTGGAAGATTTCATCACCATGCGGCATCTGGAGAATATGGCCAAGGTGATGCTGGCTACGGGATTGATCGTGGCTTACGGCTACATGATGGAGACGTTTACGGCATTTTACAGCGGGAACACTTATGAGCGGTTCGCGTTTGTGAATCGCATGACGGGGCCTTACTGGATGACGTATTGGTCGCTGATTCTTTGCAATATTGCGATTCCGCAATTGATGTGGATCAAGAAGATTCGAACGACGGTGTGGTCGCTGTTCGTGATTTCTTTGATTGTGAATGTGGGGATGTGGCTCGAGCGATTTGTGATCGTGGTGGTGAGTCTGCATCGGGATTTCTTGCCGTCGTCGTGGGGGATGTATTACCCGACGCGGTGGGATTGGATGACGTTTATCGGATCGATTGGGTTGTTTTTGACGTTGCTGTTTTTGTTCATTCGTTATTTGCCGGTGATTTCGATTTCGGAGATGCGGGTTTTGGTGGAGGAGGAAGAGAAGAAGTAAAGGCGGGCCGAACGGCGGAAGGGTCTGAAGCCCCTCCCCTACGAAGACATGCCGCAGATATTTCGACATAGCACGAATTTGATTTCGCGGCTGAGCATTTATGGCTCGGCGTTCATTATCGCTGCGCTTGGGTATGTGGTGTATGCGGTTAGCGGATCGTCTTACATGACCGACGTGAACGTGGCGAGGGATCAGCCGGTGCCGTTCAGCCACAAGCATCATGTGGGCGAATTGGGCGTGGATTGCCGGTATTGCCATACGTCGGTGGAGGAATCGTCGTTTGCGGGATTGCCGCCGACGCAGACTTGCATGACTTGCCATTCGCAGATTTGGACGAAGGCGCCGATTTTGGAGCCGGTGCGGGCGAGCTATCGCGATGATAAATCGATCGAATGGACGCGGGTGAATGCGCTGCCGGATTTCGTCTATTTCAATCACAGCATTCACGTGGCGAAGGGCGTGGGCTGCACGACTTGCCATGGGCCGATGCAGGAGATGCCGTTGACCTGGGCGGCGAATACGCTGCAGATGTCGTGGTGTTTGGGGTGCCATCGGGAGCCGGAGAAGTATGTGCGGCCGAAGGAGTATGTGTTCAGCGTGACGTATGAGGCGCCGGCGAATCAGGTGGAGTTGGGGCGGAAATTGGTGAAGGAATACAAGATTCGGAGTTTGACGGATTGTTCGACGTGCCATCGATGAGGGTGGGGCGGCGCGAGATTGAAGAATCCGGGTTTATTGCGGTGGGTGGTCCGCGCGTGATGGTGCCTTTGGGGGGATTAGTGCTCGTCAGAAGCCGGCGGGACGCCAGCGGTACGGGGATCGTGCCCTGACAAGAAAATGAGCGACTTATTCAAAATTTTAGGTGAGCAGCGGCCGCGCGATGGCGCGGCGAATCGTACTCGGCCTACAGCGCACGAGGATCATGAGGAGAAGTTTGCTCCGGTGGCACCGGTATCGGAGCAGCCGGTGGATTTTGCGGCTATTCGGGCGAAATTGGCTTCTAGTCATGGGAAGAGATTTTGGCAGAGTCTCGAGGAATTGGCTGGGACGCCGGAGTATGAGGTGTTTGTGCATCACGAGTTTCCGCATGATCCGGAGAAGGAGCCGGCTGAAGAGGCGGGGAGTTCGAGACTTCCGCGGCGGGACATTTTGAAATTGATGGCGGCTTCGGCGGCGCTTTCTGGTTTGAGCGCTTGCACGAAATTGCCGGCGCAGAAGATTGTGCCTTACGTGAAAGCGCCCGAGGAGATCATTCCGGGCAAGCCGCTTTTTTATGCGACTGCGATGCCGGATGCGCGCGGGGCGATGGGGTTGCTCGTTGAGAGCCACATGGGGCGGCCTACGAAGGTGGAAGGGAATTTGGAGCATCCGGGAAGTTTGGGGGCGACGGATATTTTCGCCCAGGCTTCGGTTTTGACGCTTTACGACCCGGATCGTTCGCAGGTGGTGATGCGTGAAGGGCGCATCAGCGATTGGGCGGCTTTCTTGACGGCTATCGCGAACGTGCGCGCGGATTGGCAAAGCTCGAAGGGCGCGGGGCTGCGGATTTTGAGCGATGCGAGCACTTCGCCGACGCTTGGGGCGCAGATGACGGCGCTGCTGGCGCTTTATCCTGAGGCGAAGTGGTA
>Ga0209517_10006686_pt1 | contig 14135 bp, 15 predicted proteins | sample PeaSoiMetSII2010_FD_187695 | JGI IMG/M metagenome (GOLD analysis project Ga0209517, IMG submission 187695) | Peat soil microbial communities from Weissenstadt, Germany - SII-2010 (SPAdes) (version 2) | ecosystem: Environmental > Terrestrial > Soil > Wetlands > Peat | place: Germany...
GCGCGGACCAGTGTGGGACTGCGGCTTGCCTGGACTTTCGGAAGAAAATGAATACACGGCCACCGCATTCTCAAAAGCGCTGCGGATGATCTTCTCCGTGCTGTACAAGCCGCGCCGGGAAATTCAGGCCGTCTTCGATGTCTCGCCGTATTTTCCGAAAGAGATCCGTTTCGAGAGTCAAATCGAGTCTACGTTCGAGAAGCGGCTTTATGCTCCTCTGCAAGAGTTCATCTTCCGGGTCTCCAGCAGAATGCGGACTATTCAGGCGGGAAGCATTCACGCCTACTTGGCGTATATCTTTGTAACCCTCGTCTTGCTTTTACTGTTCGGGGTTCGCAAGTGACCGAAGTCCTTATCAACTCGGCGCTGCAATTAGTGTTGCTAATGCTGGTTGCTCCCTTGCTCAGCGGCCTGATTAAGACGTTGAAAGCGAGACTTCAGACCCGCCGCGGACCGGGCATCCTGCAATCCTACCGGGACATTTTCAAGTTACTGCGCAAGGGGATGGTCATTCCAGAAACGGCATCGTGGATTTTCTCGACGGCCCCTTACATGGTCTTTGGGACGGCCACGCTGGTCGGACTCATGATTCCTATGACTACGACTCATGCCCCTTTCAGCCTGTTCGGTGGCGTGCTCGCAGTGGTTTATCTTTTGGCACTTGGTCGCTTCTTCCTTGCCCTTGGCGGGCTCGACACCGGAAGCTCCTTCGGTGGTCTGGGCAGCAGTCGCGAAATGACGATTTCCGCAATCGCGGAACCGGCCATGATGCTCGCAATTTTCACCGTGGCATTGGGCGCAAACTCCACGAATCTGAGCGAAATGGCGAAAGTTGCTGTAGGGCAGAGCTGGAGGTTCCTGGCGCCGTCGCAGATGCTGGCATTTGCGGCGCTCTTCATTGTGCTGATTGCCGAGACCGGACGAATACCAGTGGACAACCCGGCGACCCACCTCGAGTTGACCATGATCCACGAAGCGATGGTCCTCGAGTATTCGGGACCATATCTCGCCTTGATCGAATGGGGCGCTTCCATCAAGCAATTGGTGCTCATGACGCTGCTCGTCAATACGTTCTTCCCGTTCGGTTTGAGTTCTGACTGGACCGTCCAAACCGTCGGTGTGGGGCTGGTTTTTTATCTTGCGAAGTTGCTTGTACTCGCGTGCCTTATTGTCCTGGTTGAGACCACCAATGCGAAGTTGCGTCTGTTTCGAGTACCGGAGTTGCTCATGGTTGCTTTCATTCTGGGAGCACTCGCGCTCATTTCGACGTTTCTGTTCTGAGGCTAAGTATGACTTTTGCCCCCGATCCCGAGCTTGGCAACAGAATCATTACCCTGATGGCGGCGCTGGTCCTGGTACTGCAGATCGCCGCGGTCGGACAGCGCGGGATCGTTTCGAGCATACGCATCTTCGCGGTGCAGTCGTTTCTCTTGGGAGCGATTGCGGCCGTCATCGCTTATTTCAACCAGGCAAGCCACATCTATATTGCCGCTCTGCTCACGGTCTTCTTGAAAGCGGGACTGCTTCCCCGGTTGCTGGAGCGCCTGGTGGAGAGAATCGGAATCCGGCGCGAGATTGAGCCGCTGATCAACGTCCCGTTGTCGATCCTCATCTCAGGCGGTCTGACTCTGCTGGGCTACGTGGTCGCGGAGTCTTTCTACCATCCAGAAGAGACCTCTGCCCGGGCGGCGCTTGGACATAACACCCTCGCCGTTGCCATCGCACTTTTCCTGATCGGCTTCTTTGTGATGGTAAACCGCCGCAAGGCGCTGACGCAGGTCCTGGGACTGCTTTCGCTTGAAAACGGCCTCTTCCTGGCCGCGATTTCATTGACCTATGGAATGCCACTCGTGGTTGAGATTGGTATCTTTTTTGATGTTCTGGTCGCGGTCATGGTCCTCGGCATTCTTGTCTTCCGTATCGGCGAGACGTTCGACTCCATGGACGTCAGCAAGCTGCGGAAGTTGAGAGAATAAGCATACTTATGATTTTGCTCGCACTCCTTATTGTTCCTTTGGCCGCCGGTCCCTTGGCTTTCTTTCTGCGAAGAAGGCACATGATGGAGGTGGTCAATCTTGCGGCCTTCGCCATTCTGCTAGGCCTTGCCGCCGTGTTGGTTGCTCAGGTGCTTCGCAGCGGCCCGGTTTCGCTGTGGGATGGGTTCTTCTACGCCGACGCTCTTAGTGCGCTAGTTGTGCTCTTGTCAGCTTTTGTGTCCGTAGTCTGTGCCATTTATGCAGTCGGCTATTTTCGTCACGAAGAGAGAAGCGGAGTCCTGCAGGAGGCCGAGAAAGTGGGTGGCCGGTTTGCCCTCGACAAGTTGCGCGAGTATTACGCTCTCATGCCTTTCCTGGTTTTCGCTATGACGCTGGTCGCGCTTGCCAACAACTTGGGAATACTCTGGGTGGCGGTTGAGGGAACTACCCTGGCGTCGGTGTTTCTAGTCATGTTTTACGGACGCGAAACCTCTCTTGAGGCGGCATGGAAGTATGCCATCATCGGGGGCGTTGGTCTTTCAATGGCGTTGTTCGGGACGATTCTGACCTACTATTCCGCCTATGGGGCCCTCGGTACGGACACGCTTGCGGGTCTGAACTGGTCCGTCCTCGCGGGAAACGCCGCCCAGTTTGACAGGCCGACCATGCGGCTGGCCTTCATCCTTATTCTTCTCGGATACGGAACCAAGGCTGGTATCGCTCCTATGCATACCTGGAAGCCGGATGCCTATAGTGAAGCGCCGATCCCGGGGGCAGCGATGCTTGCCACCGGCGTGCTCAACTGCGCCCTCTACGCTCTGGTCCGGTTCTACATCCTTAGTTCGAAATGCCTCGGGCCGGAGTTTGGCTCGCGGCTCCTGATTTTGTTCGGACTGCTCTCCATGGGAGTGGCCGTCCCCTTCATCCTCGTGCAGAAGAACTTTCGGCGCCTGCTGGCATATTCGAGCATTGACCACAGCGGAATCATGGTGCTGGCACTCGGCTTCGGAGGACCTCTGGGTATCCTGGGCATGCTTCTGCACATGACGTTTCATTCGGTAACCAAGCCCCTGCTTTTCTTTTGTGCCGGAAATGTCCAGCAACATCTCAACACCGACCTTTTCCGGAAGGCGAAAGGCGGGTTGATCTATTCGATGCCCTTGACCGGAGCTGCATTTCTTATGGTGACGCTTGCGGTCACTGGCTCGCCTCCCTTCAGCTTTTTCCAGAGTGAGTTCACCATTTTGCGGGCCGGGTTTGCGCGAGACCATTTTGTGCTGGCGATGTTTTTCGTCTCCTTTCTCGTGCTGATTTTTTCCGGCTTCCTCGTGCACATCACCAGCCTGGTTCTCGGCGAGGACCCGGGCCTTCCGGCGGCAGACATGTGCCGCTGGAAGAAATACTCCGTCGCGGGTTTGGCTATGGTGATTGTCGTGATGGGCTTCTGGATACCGGCTCCGTTGTTTCGGCTGATTCAGGGTGCGGTGGGCATCGTGGTAGGTGGATGATGACGCAATCAACGTCCGCAATGTTTGAAGCTCTTCGGCAGAAGCTTGGCCCGCAGGTTCAATCCGTGCGTGCCGATCGCGAGGATGAAGTCTACGTCCTTCTCCGCGATGCCGACATTCAGCCCATCACAGAACACCTGCGAGGCGAATTCGGAGCCCGCCTGGTTACGGTCTTCGCTGAGGACCGCCGCTCAGTGGAAGGCGTTTTCTTCATCTACTATGTCTTCGAACAAAAGGGCAGCGCTCAATACCTGATCGTGCAGGCGCCGGTACAATCTGACACTCTTGAGTTTCCGTCGCTCTCCGCCGAACTGCCGTCCGTCAACTGGCAAGAGCGCGAAATCCAGGACTGGTTTGGCCTGAAGGCCGTTGGACACCCGAATCCCCGCCGGGTCGCCTTGCATGACAATTGGCCCGACGTTTACCCCTTGCGCAAGGACTTTCCCCTCGAAACCGTGTTACCGCCCTTCGAGGGAGAACGCCACATCTACCGGCCAGCTTTCGGTGAAGGCGTCTTGCAAGTGCCCGTAGGGCCGGTCCATGCTGGGATCATCGAGCCGGGTCACTTCAATTTCGCGGTGGCGGGTGAACCCATACTCTACCTGCAGCTGCGAATGTTCTACACCCATAAGGGCACGGAAAAACTCTTTGAGAAGATACCCATACACAAAGCCGTTTTCCTGGCGGAGAGCATTTCGGGAGATTCGAGTTTTTCCCACGGCACAGCTTTCTGTCAGGCCATCGAACGCGCGGCCAACATTGAGGTGCCGCTGCGCGGTCTCGCGATGCGGACCATCCTGCTGGAGTTGGAGCGTATCTGCAATCATGTCGCCGACATCGGGGCCATCGCGAACGATGTTGGCTTCGTCATTGCAAATGCCCATGCCAGCCGCTTGAAGGAGACGCTGGTCACCTTGAACGAGCAGTTGACTGGCAGCCGCCTCTTGCGCGGCATGGTCTGCGTCGGCGGCGTACGCAGGGGATGGGATGCCGCACAACTCGACTTGCTGCGCAGCACCTTGGACTCTTTTGCGCGCGAATTTCAGGACCTGATCAGTCTGATTGACAGGTCCGAATCCACCCGCGACCGTCTGGAGCAGACAGGAATTCTGCGGCCCGACAAGGCGCGGGACTTGGGCATCGTGGGCGTGGGAGGACGCGCCTCCGGGGTCGATCTCGACGTGCGGCGCGATCACCCTTACGCCGCGTATCCTCGCTACTCATTCCGTGTCCCGGTTTACCAAGCCGGAGACGTTTGGCACCGGATGCAGGTTCGCATCGATGAGGTAAACGAATCCATTGGCATCCTCCGCAAGGCTATGGCGGATGGTCTTCAGCGGGAGTTCCGTGTGCCAGTGCCCTCCATCCCGCCAGACCGCTGTGCTTTGAGCGCTGTCGAGGGTTGGCGAGGGGAAATCATCCATTGGATTCGCACAGGGCCTGATAATCATCTGCAACGCTGCAAGATCAAAGATCCCTCGCTCAACAACTGGCCAGCGCTGGTGGAAGCGGTCCAGGGAAACATCATTGCGGACTTTCCGGTGATCAACAAGAGCTTCAACCTTTCCTACTCAGGGACGGACCGGTAAACGATGTTCAAAATTCTTCAAAAGACGGTCAGCACGGGAACAGTCACCGCAAACTATCCGGCCGAGCCCATTAAGATCTCCGATCGCTTTCGCGGACGTCCGAGCTTCGATTTCGACAAATGGAAGGACGCGCGACCCGCGGCCGAGGTATGTCCAACCGGCGCGATTTCCCTGTCCGACAAAGGTGATTCCCGGAAAGTCACTGTCGATTACGGACTCTGTGTCTTCTGCGGCTTGTGCGCCGAAGCATCGTCCGAGCAGGCGGTGCGCATCACCCAGGAATTTGAACTGGCGACGTCGGACCGCCATAACCTGGTTCTCACCGCGGAATACACACTGAATGCCGACCGCACGCATCGCGGGTTGCGTAAAGTTGACCGTAAGTCGGTGAATGTCGAAACGGACGTCGAGAGCCTTGGGAAGAAAGCGCGCGCGACCATCCAGAAAATCCTGGGACGATCTCTCGCCATCCGTGAGGTGGATGCGGGGTCATGCAACGGATGCGAACTGGAGATTGTCGCTCTGAACAATCCGGTCCACGACATCGAACGCTTCGGAATCCAATTCGTAGCCTCTCCTCGTCATGCCGACATGCTCCTGGTCACCGGTCCTGTCACGCGGAACATGGAACTTGCGCTGTTGAAGACGTATCGGGCGATGGCGGAACCCAAGGTAGTCGTCGCAGTAGGAGCTTGCGGCATCAGTGGCGGCATCTTCGGCGTGAACTATGCGTCTTTGGGGAGCGTCGACAAGGTACTTCCGGTGGATGTTTATATTCCGGGATGTCCACCCCGGCCACAAGCTCTTCTGCATGGAATCCTCCTTGCGATCGGACGTTTGGCTGAACGACTCCACGACAACCGCGCGGGTTGACACGCAATATCGGACCTTTGGCCTGGTTAAGGGGTTCACAGAGTCTCGAGGTGAGCGAAGCGGGGGAACCTGAGGTGCTCAGGACACCCAAACTGAGCGGTTCGAAATATGACATGGCTGCCCAAGTCGGTGGTCTGCCTTAGCTACTACGACCGTTTTCGCTTCCGCTCAGACGCGTTCGCGGCCCGCACCACCTCGCTCTCACCGCCCCACGCCAGGTGGACCTCAGATTCTCGCGAAGGCCAGTGAGCATTACTCCCTGCCGTGACCGGTGACACAGACGGCAAATGCCTTTTGAGGTAAGAGAAAATGCTAGGGTCTCCGAAAGGGGACCACGTCCAATCCCGTTGGGGTTGGACCCTGTCTGGCCGTCAATTTCGCTCGGGGCTGCTTTCCTCATGTTGCTCGTCCGCTGGCAGGGAGCCCCACGATTGAACGTGTGGCAGTAAGAAACAGCGGGCTGCACTTCAGGAAGGTAAGTCAGGAGGTGTCTGTGAGTCGCGCTTTCCGGGCTTTCATGGTCATCTACGCAGGGGCAATGACTGCGCTGACGGTTGGATCAAGTTTCGAGAGTCCCTTAGGTTCCTTCTACTCCGACTGGTGGGGTCTGTGGGTTTTCATTGCAGCAGTATCACTGTCATATGTCGTATTGGCACTTGGTTATTTCAACTGGGAAGACAGGGAGAAGACACCCACTCGGCGGTGGCTGGCAATCGTATTTGGTCTAGCGGCCTCACTCCCTATCCTCGTTCTGTCCAAATCATTTGGCGAAACAACTCTCATGCGGTTTGTCATCAATACGGTAGCTGTCCTCGGTTACCTTGCGGTCTCCGCCTTTATGCTGTCTGAGTTCCGATTGGGCAATGATGAAAGCAGCCGCGTAGGGAGGATTCCGGTCACAGCCGCATTGATCGGTGGCATTGGGCTGGTGATCTCCAGTCTGTTTCTGCAGACCACGGCCGACCACGGCACGGGTTGGAACATCGTCACTCGGAGAGTCGATTGGATCACGACTGGCGTCAACGTCGGGCAGGGAGTCCTCCTTGGTCCCACGATCGAGTGGCTCCAGCCGATTTATGCTCCCGGGGGATACGCGATCTATCTTCTGGCGTTGATTGCGACCCTGGCGATGCTGGCCTGGCTGGTCGTGTTTCGGCTGTCGGCGCTTCGGATTCAGTCATCCCGGATTTTCCCCGGGTTCACCGCAATTTTCAGCCTTGCCAGCCTCTGGGTCTATACCGATGTTTTCTGGGGTTGGCATTTCGACTTTGCTGACATTCCGTGGGCCGCCGTGCTGGCCACTGTTTTGTGGCTCGCCGCATCGCTCTTCGGAATAGTCCTGCTGGCTCCGATTGTCAGAGGGGAACTACAAATCTGGCGTCTGCGGGCCGTACTGATCTTTCAGTTACCAGTCGCAGCCTTCAATTTCTTAATGCTGGTCTACTTATTTCACGAGCGACCTCAATATGCCCGGGCTCGGAATGCTGATCATCGGGCTGCAACTGGAAACCTGGGCATGTATGGCTCTGCTGGCCTCGCGGCGACGGCAGTGCGTTGCAGAGAAACCGAAATCCATAATGAGCGCAATGGCGGCAGCGTAACGCGCCGCATCGCAAACAGGCTATTTCGGACGCTCGGCAGACTGAGTACGAGAACTGGAGGTTGGGCGGCCACTGAGGCAAGGCGGAGGCCGCCTGGCTACGTTTTATCGTGTCTATTCGCCTGGGTGGTGCGCAGCGCGACCAAGCAAATCAGGACCACAATGCACCAAAGAAACACGGCCGAGGCGATCCACTCCCCCGTTACCTGAAGCTGTTCTTTACTATTTTGGACCAGGAAGTAGCGGTTCTTGATGACCTGCTCATAGCTCACACAACCTCTCTGGTTGTAGCTCACGCTCAGAAATCCCAGAGCCGCTGCTAAGGTCATGCAGAAACCGAGCGCCCGCGTCAAGACTCGGCTGCGTAATCTTCCGGTCGCCGCTTCCGCGATTGCGGCAAAGGGCGTCCGAAGCACGCGGTACACCACGATGCCCAGGCACAGCGATACCAAGCCAACCAGAAAATAAGAGACAATCAGATAGTGTTCATTGCTCACTGCCTTCGCCTCAGAGCGGCCATCAATACCGTTATCAGACCGACGTACACGAGGAGAACAACGAGCAACTCCTCGACGACGTGCTTCAGGCGGTCGGCGATGGCCCAGATGTATTCCATAAAACGAGCGCCTTCTTTGAGTTCAGAATAGGTGTCTAGAGCAGCTGCGAGGGCGATGAGCACAACGACAATGGCGAAGGCACGCAGATAAAATTCGGTTGCCGCAGGCAACGCTACTACTTGTTCCAGGAGACCGCGTAAACCGGGACGAAGTAGACGGTTGATCAGCACCACAATCAAGATTGATGCGACTAGTGTGACTAGAAAAGCGATGCTATGTGGACTCATAGGAACGCTCCACGATGTGCTGCTGAGCGGGATTATAGTCCTGGCCGAGCAGGGTGGAGAACAATCCGGTGCGCTGTTGGAATCGTGCTTCCTCGTTTTGGCGCAGAGGGTTGACCCTGTGAATCACTAGCCTGTCTCCATCTTTTTCTTCGCCGCCGCAGTCGGAAAGTGAGATAATTTCTGCGAATAATCGTTCCGCCTCTCCGAAGAGCAGTTCCCGCCCGTTGAGACGCAGCACCCCCTGAGGCGGAGGACCAATTTCCCTAAAATTTGCGTTTAGCTGTCGACGCTCACAAGTGGGTTACATACGCCTACTAAGCGCATTGCTGCGCATGAAAAGGAGGACTCTCCGAAGGTACGCCAGAAATCCAGAACCTTAACGTTGTTTCAGATTTAGTGCGACGCGATCCTGACGGGCCGCTAGAGGAGCGTGCTTCAATGCTCAGGACCGATTGGGAGGTCTGAATTATGTCGAAGTTCCGCCTGATTCAAATAGTCGTCATGCTTATTGCTACTCTCGCCCTGGGAAGCCTTGCTTCTTGCGGGTCGGCCGGCAGAGGAAACGTAGTAATCCCGCCATTTAACAGTTACTCTTCAGTGGCCGTACCTGACCTGAACGGTGATGGGAAGCTCGACATTATCGCGTGTTATTCGAAGGTATCAGGCCCGCCGCCGCACCCGGGCATTGTCGCGATCTATCTACAGGATGCTGCGAATCCCGGAACCTTTCTCTCGCCTGTGAACTACGACGTTGGAAACGATCCGGTCGCGCTCGCGATCGGCGATTTGAATGGTGACGGCAAACCAGACATCGTTACTGCCAACACAATCATGAACGCAGATGGTACGGGATCAAGTAGCGTCTCGGTTCTTCTGCAAGATCCCGCCAATCCGGGTCAGTTTCTTTCGGCGGCGAGCTATTCAACAGGTTTCTCCCCAGTCGCTGTAGCCATTGGAGATTTGAACGCTGACGGAAGGCCCGATCTGGCAGTCGCCGACACGACGGGCATTTCACTCCTCATGCAAAATCCTGCTGCACCGGGAACATTCTTAGCGGCCACCACAATCACCATTGGAAATGGTGGAACATCGGCGGTCGCGATCGCTGACTTAGATGGCGACGGCAGAGCTGATTTGGTAGCGTCGACTTCTTCCGGGGTCAACGTTTATCTGCAGGACCCAACTTCGCCAGGAAGGTTTCTGAGCCCGGTAACTTATAAGGCGGGCGAACAGCCTATCTTCATAGCGATCCAGGACCTCAACGGCGATGGGCGCCCCGATCTCGCTGTTGCCAATTATGGAACTCCCGACGACGGCTCGACTGCCAGCCTCTCGGTGCTGCTGCAGACTACTTCGGGTGCTGGACTCTTTCTGCCTGCAACCAACTACAGTACCGGGATTCGCTCATCCGTCGTGGTCACGGCCGACTTAAACGGGGATGGCAAGGCCGACATTGTTGTTGCAAACAGCGGCGACTTGAGCGGAAGCAGTGTCTCGGTGTTCCTTCAGGATCCTCTCGCGCCGGGAACATTTCAGCCGGCAACGAACTATGCGGGAAGCGGCGTGATCAGCTGGGTGGCCGTAGGTGACATGAATGGTGACAATAAGCCGGACTTGGTGATAGTGGACAGCGGAATTGTGATTCGACCGCAAGATCCTGCCAACCCGGGCCAGTTCTTACCACCGGTTGTCATTGCCTCTCAATAGCTTGGCCCCGCTGCCGCAAGCCGCATAAAGGGGACGTTGGTTTGGCCCCGTTCAACGGCCCACTCACCGTAGAACGGGTTGTCAGCGCCAGTTGGAAGGGACCGAAGGGGCAACGCCCTGGGCGCCGGTTTCCGCCGGTATGCTCAGCTGTTGCAGAACTTCCGGAGAGATCTTTTCAAGGGCGTGCTCTGCCCTGTATCTAATCTGAACCACCGCATCTGCTCCGATCTCTGGCTCGAGGCGTTGAAATTCCACCTTCCAGTCAGAGGTCCAGCTTAAAATTTGAACGACACGGAGCTGCAGATAATAGGTGGAACCTGCCTCGACGTTCAACATCGGAAAATCCTTGATCCGGACGTGGTTCATGGACTTGGAATGGGGCCATCCTACGCGACACCAGTAGCGCCCGGGCGGAATCGCCAGACGTGCGAACTGATCGCGGTGGAATACTCCGACCAGGGCCTCGCCACAAGTCACGGGGACTTGAAACGTGTCGGGACCCTCCTTCTCTCCTCGAAATAGGTAGATCGTTCCCGTGGCGGACTCAGCGGCGGAGAGGCTGGGCTGTGTGCCCGAAACTGCCGCTTGGTCGAGCGTCACGTCTCCGTCCACGAAAGCCTGGAAGCGGTCACCAGGCGAGACGAGCATTTCGTTGCCGTGCTTCAGGAGAAACAGAGGGGCCAATGGAATCGCCAGCCCGTAGGTGAAGACAATCGTTCCCGCCATGTTGGCGGCCATATCTTTTTGGCCGCCGCCGCTGCGTGATTCGATCGCACGGAGGGGAGCGGTTTGTCCGGTCACTAGTTGCACCCGCTCGATGGCGACAGCGAGCTTGCCTCCGCGTCCCATACGGCGCTTCTTTTCCGCCACTAGGACTTTGCCGGTTGCGGTTGCGTGCTCAGGGATGATCACCAGATCGCCCAGTTTCACAGGCTTGATCACTTCGAACTGGACTTCCTGTCCGACTGTCGCGCTCTCTGACGAAACGAACTGAGTGGCCCGCATGATGACGTGTTGTCCGTCGCGGAGCACGAACTGGCTGGCGGAAGGTTGTGCGGCGTCCTGCGCAGGGACAGATGGCGTGGCTGACTGCTGGGACACTGACGCAGCAACGAAACAGGCGGCCAATACCGGGACCCAAGACGCACGAAGCATGCGGGAGCCTCCCACAGAGCTCGAATCGAAGCCGAGTCTCGGACCGCACCCACGCGGAGCACGGGTGGTCACCAGCGAGTCCTCACGGCAAGAACGGTGCGCTTCCGAAGGGAACGAAGGCACACTACTGCAAAGCGCCAAGATAACTTTCCAATAAACGCGACACCCCGTCAGTGAGCCAAAGCACGCGGAGCCGTGATACGTGTCACGAGTCGTAACTGTCGTAATCAGATGGGATGAGAAGGCCGGTCTCCGACGGGATGCGATATGCTCCCAAGTTATCGACGCGCTCGAAGCGCAAGAGATAAAGGAGACCGGCATGAAGAAGATTAGCACCACGGTGGTTTAGCTCTATTTGTGGGCATGTTTCTGCCGGTTTATCGGTCCACCACGACATAACTGAAGCGTCGTTTCGGTACATTCTCCTGAGAGCTCGAAGCCGGTTGCCAAGCGTAGTGCCGCCAATGATCTTGCGGCTCCAACCCGGTAAACTGTCAAAACTGCAAAACTTCAGTTCTCTTCGACGCTCACCGGTAGCCTCAACTTGCCAAACCTACCGTGCCAGCCCTGGGGATTACTCTGACAGGCAAAAGAAAAAGGGCACGCTTTAACGTGCCCCTTCTGATAATGCCTGGAAAGCTTGCAACGCTGCCTTCTTCGCCGCCTTCGCACGGACCTTTGCCCACCGCTTGCGCTGGGCTGGTGCGGGCGCGAACCGGGCTGGTCAACACGGCTCGCGGGCTGGCCAAGAGTTACGGCGAACGATTGCGCAGCTGCAACGTGCGCAACCTGAATCCGGAGAAAGCCGAAAGCTTGAGTCCAGAGCTGCAAGCCGCACTGGAGCCCCTATTGAACGCAATTGAGTCGCTGAGCGAGCGCATCGTGGAATACAACGAGCGCATCGAGAATCTGGCACAGCAGAGTTATCCGCAGGTGGCGCTGCTGAAGCAGATCAAGGGCGTAGGCACGCTGATCGCGCTGACGTACATGCTGACGCTGGAAGATCCGCATCGTTTTGGCAAGAGTCGCGATGTGGGTTGCTATCTGGGACTGCAGCCGGGACGAAGAAACTCTGGTCAGAGCGAGCCGCAGCTGCATATCAGCAAAGAAGGCGATCCGTACCTGCGGACGTTGTTGGTGCAAGGCGCGCAGCATATCTTAGGACCGTTCGGCATCGACTGTGATCTCAGGCGTTGGGGACTGAAACTGGCCGAGCGTGGTGGGAGGAACGGAAAGAAACGAGCGATCGTGGCGACGGCAAGAAAGCTGGCGGTGTTGCTGCATCATCTGTGGGTGAGCGGAGAAGTGTACGAACCGCTCCACAACAGCAGCCGAGCGACCGTGGCACCAGCCGCATAAACAAAAAGGCAAAACAAAGTCAAAAGCGTTCCAGGAAGAGAAAAATCAAGAAGCCCAAAGCCGAGTTCCGGTGACTGCGCCTATGGCCTGGCCCAGGTTCCACTCTGCAAGAGCAGAACCACAGGGCGCCAAACAGATGGCAGCACCGGCTGTACCGAGAACGCCCAACATGCACCGAGCGAAACGATTCGCTCCTCGAGAGTGCGGATGGAAGCATGGCGACAGTGGCTACTCGGCGGGAGAAACAAACTTTATTCAACCAAGCCAGAGAAGAATCGACTTGACTCCGACCGGCCTTCTCATGGAAGGCCATAACGCTCATTGACAGGGCGACCGGGGTCAATGAGCGTAATGGGGATATTTCGCCAATCAAGAGCGGAGGGAGGCGGTAGACTTCAGGTCCTCAACGCAGTTTTGCCTTTGTCGGTGAGGACGAGATTCTTTTCTTCCTTGCGGATCAACCCAAGCGCTACCAATTCGTCAACTTGAGCGCTGAAATCACTTTGATTCGGGGGCTTCAGCGTTGCGACAACTGTGCCGACCGTCTCTGCGCCAGCTTCCTCAAGCATGACCATGATGTCCCGTTGGAGTGGCGAAATTGTCAATCGGCGTGGCATCGGTTTCTTGTCAATGAGTACTATGGCGATTTCTCAACAACTGAGTACCTATTCGGACGTTTGGAACTCCATGTTCTCGTCAACCGAAAGCTGCGCGGGCGTGCCAGAGGTGTCGGCACCGGAACGAGTAGCAACTACGCGAAAGCCACCAGAACTGATCTGCACCGTGTAGGTATAAGGAGGACGCTGCCGGGAAACGGTAATGTAGTTAGTCGAGATCAGTTCGTCGAGGGAGGCATATTTCCCTTCGCCGGCGAAATACCGGCGCTCAGCCGAGGCGATACTGACCAGATCGTTCCTTACTCCGGTGATGGTAATGGCGGCCTTCGGGGTGTTCGCCCCGGCGGGAGCAGAAGAGCTCTGCACCTGTTTGGAATAAAAGTACATGCCAATGGCCAGTACAATGACTACGCTGAGAAAACCGAACAGGCGGCCCATGTGTCCCTCCCGAGGGCAATTGCACTGCGAAACGGGGCCGCTTACAAGTAACCAGTGAGCAGCGACCTGCCTACGGCAGCGGTGTAGTGAGTGGGGCGGTGTGGTTCTTAGTTCGCCCCTTCGCGATTTTGAAGGGGGATTTTGAGTGAAATGGGGATTTTTCGCCAACAATTCCGCCCCGACACTCGATAAGATCCAGCAAGGTGGATACATTCCGTGCTTCGCCCTGTTATGAAGAAAAAGGTACTCCTCGCCGTTTTGGGCGTGTTGGTTGGGCTCGCGGCTCTTGCGATTTGCGCTAGCATGCAAGTCCGCGCGACTCCGAGCGAGGTAGCCCGAGCTCTTCCGGGAGACGACCTCATTCCTCAGCCCATCGGCTCGGTCAATCATGCCATCACGATTCGTCGCCCTCCTCGTGACGTGTGGCCGTGGCTGGCCCAGATGGGCTCCGGCAGGGCAGGATGGTACG
>Ga0209517_10006688_pt1 | contig 14132 bp, 9 predicted proteins | sample PeaSoiMetSII2010_FD_187695 | JGI IMG/M metagenome (GOLD analysis project Ga0209517, IMG submission 187695) | Peat soil microbial communities from Weissenstadt, Germany - SII-2010 (SPAdes) (version 2) | ecosystem: Environmental > Terrestrial > Soil > Wetlands > Peat | place: Germany: Weissenstadt...
CCCGCGTCCAGCCCCAACAACTGTTAGCCCTGGTGCTGACCATGCTGCGCAACTCCCGCCAGATGGAAGAGGCCGCTCAACCGGAACCCTCGCTCAACACACCGTGATTGGCCCCGCAGCAAACGGCAGTCTGTTGCCTGAAGAGTACCCCGTCCGGTAGCCTTCTTGGTTGCGAGCATCGACAGACACGCTCGAACGGTCGAAAATGGCCATGGCAGCACACACAACGAACTGATCCGAGTTCCTTGCTTTTCGAGGTTGTTTTCTTATGACCTACCGCATCCTTATCATCGACGACGAAGACGATATTCGCGAAGTAGCCGCGCTCAGCCTGGAGACCGTCGCCAACTGGCAGGTCTTTACGGCCAACTCCGGCTCGCAGGGCCTGGCCCGGGCCATCGAGCACCAGCCCGACGCCATCCTGCTGGACGTGATGATGCCCGGCATGGACGGCCCTACGACCTTCCGCGAGCTGCGCAAGAACCCGGTTACTGCGCACATCCCGGTCCTGCTGCTGACCGCCAAGGTGCAGAGCTCCGATCAGCGACGGTTTGCCGACCTGGGCGTGGAGGCAATCCTCTTCAAGCCCTTTGATCCACTCACGCTCTCCGACCAGATCGCCAGCGTTCTGGGCTGGAGTTGATCCCTCATGGCCACGGACGCACAGGCCGCTCTCTCCGCCGCTCTGGACCGCTTGTGGACTCAGTTCCTGCCGCAGATGCAGGAGAGGGTTGAGATTCTGGAGACTGCCGCGCAGGCCTTTGCCGCCGGGCCGCTCCCCATCGAGAGGCAGCAGGAGGCGCAGGCCGCGGCTCACAAGCTGGCCGGTGTGCTGGGCACGTTTGGCCTGACGCGTGGTACGGAACTGGCGCGTGAACTGGAGATCGTCTACTCCCGCCAAATCGAGCCCGGCAGCGATCTGGCCGAGCGGCTGGCATCTGCCTCCGCCGAGCTGCGCACGATCGTTGCAACCCGGAAATAAGAACACAATGGCCGGAAGGACTTCTCCTTCCGGCCGTTGCTACGTGGTCCGGGATAACCCGATACCACGTAGAGGCTGCGCTCTATACCACCTTCAGGACATTTCCGCTGAGATCACGCGAGGTCGAAGCGGTCAAGGCTCATCACCTTGCTCCAGGCCGCCGCAAAGTCATTCACGAGCGCCTGCTGCCCGTCGCCGCACGCATAGAATTCCGCGAGGGCTCGAAGCTGAGAGTTCGAACCGAAGACAAGATCGACTACGGTGCCCGTCCACTTGAGCTCGCCGGTCGCCCGATCGCGCCCCTCCAACACGCCTTCCGTTGTAGTTGACCTCTGCCACTTGGTGTTCATGTCGAGGAGATTCACAAAGAAATCGTTGGTCAATGTTTCGGGCCGCTTGGTGAAGACGCCATGTTTGGATTGTCCGAGGTTTGCATTCAGGGCGCGCATGCCCCCGATCAGTACCGTCATCTCGGGAGCGGTCAGCGTCAGCAGGTTCGCCCGATCCACCAGCAACTCAGCCGCCGATCCCTCGTCTCCCTTCCTGAGGTAGTTGCGGAACCCGTCTGCGGTCGGCTCCAGCACCGCAAACGAGTCCACATCGGTCTGCTCCTGCTTGGCATCCGTGCGCCCTGGCGAGAAGGGAACCTTGACGTCGTGGCCGGCCTTCTTTGCAGCCGCCTCGACGGCTGCGCAGCCACCCAGAACGATCAGGTCAGCCAGCGAGACCTTCTTCCCACCGGTTTCCGCCCCATTGAAATCCTCCCGGATCGCCTCCAGCGCCTGAAGGACCTTCGCCAGTTCGGCCGGCTGGTTGACTTCCCAATCCTTTTGCGGCGCCAGGCGAATGCGCGCCCCGTTCGCCCCGCCGCGCTTGTCGCTGCCGCGGAACGTCGAAGCCGACGCCCAGGCCGTTGTGACCAGTTGGGAGATGGATAGTCCGGATGCGAGGATCGTGGCCTTCAGGGCAGCAATATCCTTCTCGTTGATCAAGATATGATCCACCGCGGGAATGGGATCCTGCCACAGCAGCGGCTCCTTCGGAACCAGCGGGCCAAGATACCGCGAGAGAGGCCCCATGTCGCGGTGCGTCAGCTTGAACCAGGCCTTGCTGAAGGCGTCTGCCAACTCCTGCGGATTCTCCAGGAAGCGCCTGGAAATCTTCTCATAGATCGGGTCCATGCGCAGTGAGAGGTCGGTCGTGAGCATGTTGGGGACGTGCTTCTTGTTGGGGTCCTGAGCATCCGGCACGGTACCCGCTGCAGATGCGTCCTTGGGCCTCCACTGGTGAGCACCGGCAGGGCTCTTCGTGAGTTCCCATTCATAGCCGAACAGGTTTTCCAGGAAGTTGTTGTCCCACTTCACCGGGTTGGTGGTCCATGCGCCCTCTAACCCGCTGCCGATCGTATCGCTGCCATGGCCGGCGCCAAAGCTGCTCTTCCAGCCCAGGCCTTGCTCTTCGATGGGGGCACCCTCGGGTTCCGGACCGACATACTTGCTGGGATCGGCAGCGCCATGCGCTTTGCCGAACGTGTGTCCGCCGGCGATGAGGGCGACTGTCTCCTCGTCGTTCATCGCCATGCGAGCGAACGTCTCCCGAATATCCTTTGCCGCGGCGACTGGATCCGGATTGCCATTGGGTCCTTCCGGATTCACATAGATTAAGCCCATTTGAACAGCGGCGAATGGGTTGTCGAGCTGACGGTCGCCTCTGTAGCGCTCATCTCCCAGCCACTTGCTCTCCGGTCCCCAGTAAGTGTCGTCCGGCTCCCAGATGTCCTCGCGCCCGCCGCCGAAACCGTAGGTCTTGAATCCCATCGACTCCAGCGCCACGTTCCCGGTGAGAATGATCAGGTCGGCCCAGGAGAGTTTACGGCCGTACTTCTGCTTGATGGGCCAGATCAACCGGCGCGCCTTGTCGAGGCTCACGTTGTCCGGCCAGCTGTTGAGGGGAGCAAACCGCTGCGCTCCGGAGCCCCCGCCGCCGCGGCCATCGGCAATGCGATAGGTGCCTGCGCTATGCCAGGCCATACGGATGAAGAACGGCCCATAGTGGCCGTAGTCCGCGGGCCACCAGTCCTGCGAGGTCGTCATCAAGGCATGGAGGTCCTTAATCACGGCATCCAAGTCGAGGCTCTTGAACTCCTCAGCGTAATTGAACGCCTCGCCCATGGGATTGGATAGTGATGAGTGCTGGTGCAAGATATTCAGGTTCAGTTGATTGGGCCACCAGTTTGCGTTCGTTGAGGCTCCAGCCGCTGTGTGTTTCAGCGCGCCGCTCGAAAATGGGCACTTCGCTTCGTCTGACATGGTCCTCTCCTTCGGAGCCCTGCCAGTCGTAGTCAGGCGTTCAGACATGGGCACGTCTCCTTGAGGTATTTGTGATTGTCGCTTGGGTTTCGCGCCGGGCTGCCTTTGAGCACCCTGCGTCGTTGTTTGAACTTCTGGATTGCGGCTCGCTCGCCGGGCGATCTTCCAGAACCGGTCCACTTAATCAACCTAGCCTCGCCGCTTCCATAAGTAAAATGAATTGTTTCTACAATGACGATTCTCATGACCTATGATAGGAGCATTCGCGGAGATGGCTCCGGAATGACTGCCAGGCCACGCGCACACCAGTGTAACGCCGTCTGGACGGACCGACCAACCATGAACCTTCAGGACATCCGTTACCTGGTAGCTGTCGCCGAGCTTCGCCACTTTGGCCGCGCAGCCGAGGCCTGCAACGTGAGCCAGCCCACGCTCAGCAGCCAGATTCGCAAGCTGGAAATCGAGCTGGGCGTGACGCTTCTGGAGCGGACCAACAAGCGCGTCGACATTACGCCGGTGGGCAGCCAGATTCTGACGCACGCGCAGCGCGCCCTGGCCGAGGCCGGCCAGATGGAGGCGGTGGCCCGTGCAGCCCGCGACCCGCTGGTGGGTCCGCTGAAGCTGGGTGTGATTCCAACGCTCGCACCCTACCTGATGCCCATCATTCTCAAGCCGCTGCGCCAGGCCTATCCCGGGCTGACCATTGAGCTGTGGGAAGACCAGACACGGTCGCTGATCGACGGGCTGCGCAACCATCGGCTGGACGCGGCCCTGTTGGCCACGGCGCCCGATGCGCCCGAGATCACCGAGATTGCGCTGTTCGAAGAGCCACTGCTGGCCGCGTTGCCGCTTGACCACGAGTTTGCCGGGCAGACATCGGTCAGCGAGGAGTCGCTTGCCGAGGAGATGTTGGTGCTGGCCGACGGTCATTGCCTCGCCAACCACGCTCTGGCGGCCTGCGGCAAGCCCTTGCCCCCGCGCGGCGGAGCACCATCGCAGCGCAGCGCACTGCAGAGCTCGATGCAGGCCGCGACACTGGAGACGCTGGTGAACTTGGTGGCCGCCGGGTATGGAGCGACGCTGATTCCCGCGCTGGCGGCCAGTTCGCTGGGCCAACGCGGCATTGCACTGCGCCCGCTCACCGGACAGTCTTCGCGCACCATCCGGCTGGCGAGCCGGCCAGGATTTCCGCGGCCGCAAGCTCTGCGCGCGCTGGAAAAGGTCATCCGCCGCGCCATCAAGCCGTACGAGCGCAGCGCCTGGTCCCTCGACAAACTGCCCTGAGAAATTGCCCGGGGTGCCCCACCCGCGCGACGTTTTTGCTTTTATCGCTGGGGTGGAAATCCACCATCCTGACAGCGGGTGCCCCAGGTTTCGTTTTTGAGGCCTGGGAAACCATGATCCCTCAAGCCCTTCCCGACGACGCCCTGCCCCTGTCCGGAATCGCACAGTCTTTTATGGAATCGAACGGGCAACCTCGACCCTCCTGCTCCATCTCACGCGGAAACCGCCCTTTTTGAGTCCCAATCCCCGCTCCCGTTTGGCAGTGGAAATGCTCTACCAAAGCCAGAGTGAGCCCTCCCCAGGAACCATCGGCTTCCTCACGGCGTATCACACTGCACCCGAACCCGCCCGGAAACAGGCGCCTTTGAGCACGACCCACTCGAACTCCCTCGGAGGTCAGGCACGTGGCAATGTTCATGAATCAACTCAGGCAAGTTCTGCGCAGACTTGGCCGCGCGCCCATGTTTACCGCCATCACGCTCGTCATGCTGGCCATCGGTGTGGGCGCCAACACGGTGATCTTCAGCGTGCTCGAGGGCGTTCTGCTGAAGCCGCTGCCGTACCCCCATGCGGAGCAGTTGATCGGCGTCTGGTACAAAGCTTCCCTCGCCAACTTCGAGAACCTGAACATGTGCCGTTCGATTTATTTCATCGATCGTGAACAGAGCACCACGTTGCAGGACATCGGCGCCTACGACGGCGATGCATTCAGCGTAACCGGCGCGGGAGAACCGGAGCATGTCCGCGGCCTCGATGTCACCGATGGAACGCTGCCGCTCCTCGGCGTCACACCGGCGCTTGGCCGCCTGTTCACGCGCCAGGACGATACACCCGCCGCGCCCGCCACAGTTGTGCTCTCTTACGCTTACTGGCAGCAGAAATTCGGCGGCGCGACCAACGTGATAGGCAGCTCCATCACCATGGACGGCACGGCGCGCCAGATCATTGGCGTCCTGCCCAAGGGCTTCCACTTTCTCGATTACACCGAAGCTGCGCTGATTGTGCCCTTCCAATGGGACCGCAGCAAAACCAAGCTCGGCAACTTCAGCTATCGCTCTCTTGCGCGGCTCAAGCCCGGAGTCACCATGGAGCAGGCCAGCGCCGACATGGCCCGGCTTGTGCCAATCACCTTTCGCAGCTTCCCTCCGCCCGACGGGTACAGCATCAAGCTCTTTGAGAAAGCCCACATTAGCCCCAGTCTCCGCCCCTTGAAGCGGGACGTCATCGGGGACGTAGGCAAAGTCCTCTGGGTCCTCATGGGCTCCATCGGAGTGGTTCTCCTTGTCGCATGCGCCAACGTCGCCAATCTGCTGCTGGTGCGCGTGGAAGGCCGCCGCCAGGAACTTGCTATCCGCTCCGCGCTGGGCGCGCCCTGGGGAAGAACCGCGGCGGAGCTGCTTTTTGAGAGTCTGATCCTCGGCGTGGCCGGCAGCGGGATCGGGCTCGGGTTTGCTTACGGCGCATTGCGGGCTCTTGTCGCCGCGGCGCCCACCGGCCTGCCACGCCTCCAGGACATCGGCATTGACATCCCGGTTCTGCTCTTTACGCTCGGCCTGGCCCTGTTCACCAGCTTGCTCATCGGCGCGATTCCAGTGTTCAAGTATGCCGGAGTGAAGGCCACCAGCGGCCTGCGCGAAGGCGGCCGCGCCCTCAGCCAGAGCCGCGAGCGCCACATGGCCCGCAAGACACTGGTCGTCGTCCAAGTTGCGCTCGCCCTGGTTCTGCTCATCTGCTCCGGCCTCATGATCCGCACCTTCCAGGCGCTGATGCGTGTCTCTCCCGGCTTCACTCAACCCGATGCAGTCCAGTCGTTCCGTTTCTACATCCCCGAAACGCAGATACCCGACGAGCAGGCCGATCGCGTGGTTCACATGGACCAGGAAATCCTGAACAAGCTCGCTGCCATTCCCGGCGCGCAATCGGTGGGCTTCAGCAATGAAGTGCCCATGGACGGCAGCAGCTCCAGCGACATCCTCTACGCTCAAGACCATGTGTACGGCGAAGGTGAGTTACCGCCCATCCGCCGCTTCAAATTCATCTCGCCTGGGTTCTTTTCCACGCTCGGCACGCACCTCGTCGCAGGCCGCGACATCACCTGGGACGACACCTACGGCTTGCACCCCGTGGCCATCATCTCCGAGGCCTTTGCACGCGAGTACTGGCACAATGCGGAAGGTGCGCTTGGCAAGAAGATTCGCGTTGCCTCCACCGACGACTGGCGCGAAATCGTCGGCGTGGCCCAGGACATTCACGATGACGGCGTAGACCAGGCTCCGCCAAGCACAGTCTACTGGCCCGTGATGCGAGCCAACTTCGAAGGACAAAAGACAGACCTGCGGCGCGATCTCACTTTCATCATCCGCGGCCCCCGCGCCGGTTCCCAGGCCTTCATGAAAGAGGTCCAACAGCAGGTCTGGCAGATCAACCCCAACGTGCCGCTGGCCGAGGCGGCCACCATCGGCGAGCTCTACACCAAATCCATGGCGCGCACTTCCTTCACGTTGGTCCTGCTCTGCGTAGCGGGCGCCATGGCTCTGCTGCTGGGCGTGGTGGGCATCTACGGCGTGATCTCCTACACCGTCTCGCAGCGCACGCGAGAGATTGGCATCCGCATGGCCCTGGGCGCACAGCGCAACGAGCTGACCGGCCTGTTCGTCCGCCAGGGACTGTTGCTCACGGCCATCGGCGCAGGCTGCGGGCTCATCGTCGCATTCGTCACCATGCGGCTGATGTCGTCGATCCTGTTCAACGTGAGCCCGGTGGATCCGGTCACTTACATCGGCATCACTGCCGGGGTTGCAGCAACCGCGTGCCTGGCTTGTTATCTGCCCTCGCGGCGGGCGGCAACCGTCAACCCCGTCAACGCGCTGCGTTCGGAGTAGCCGCCGCACCAATTACACTTCAAAGCAGCATGATCACGCCCGGTCCATTCGCGCCGCAGCTCGGTCTCAGTTTCGACGAGCCACGGCACGCACGCCGCATCTGGCCGGTGCGGGAACTGGTGGGGCAGGTCCGGGAGCTCATCGAGCAGGAGTATGGCGACGTGTGGGTGGAGGGCGAGATCTCCAACTTCCGTCCCGCACCGTCGGGCCACGTTTACTTCACGCTAAAAGATGCCGACGCGCAGCTTCCCATCGTTCTGTTCCGCCGCCAGGCCATGCTGCTGCGCTTCCGTCCCGAGGACGGCCTGCACGTTCTGGTGCGTGGCCGGGTCAGCGTCTACGAGCAGCGCGGCCAGATGCAACTGGTGGCCGAGACCATGGAGCCGGTGGGCGCAGGGTCGCTGCAACTGGCCTTTGAACAACTGAAGGAACGGCTCAAGGCTGAAGGGCTGTTCGACGCCGCGCGCAAGCGGCCGCTGCCCGCATTTCCGCGCACTGTGGGCATTGTCACCTCGCCAACCGGCGCGGTCATCCGCGACTTCCTCAACATCGTCGGCCGCCGGCACTCCGGCCTCAACGTGCTGCTGGTCCCGGTGTCAATGCAGGGCGAACAGGCTCCGGCTGAGATCGAGTCCGCCATTGCTCACCTCAACGCGACCGCTCCCGGCGACCCGGCGCACGTGGACCTGATTGTGCTGGCGCGCGGCGGAGGCTCGCTCGAGGACCTGGCCGCGTTCAACTCAGAGCGCGTGGCCCGCGCCATTGCCGCCTCGCGCCTGCCGGTGGTCTCCGCCATCGGCCACGAAACCGACTTTACCATCGCCGACTTTGCCGCCGACCTGCGCGCACCCACTCCGTCGGCCGCCGCGGAGCTGATCACCGAGGCCCAGCACAAGATTGCCGAGCACCTGGCAACGCAGTCGCACCGGCTGGACCGCGCCGCCCGCTTTCAACTGCTGCAGGCCCGGCAGCGCCTCAGCCGCTCCGCCGCGGCGGACCGCGCCGAGAGGCTCATGGCCACGCTGCTGCATCGCCAGGCCCAGCGCGTCGACGACCTCGCCTTTCGCCTTGAATCTGCCCTCAGCGCCCAGCTTCGCCGTCAGCAGGACCAGGTGGGCGCGTTCACCGCCGCTGTCCTGCGCCACGATCCGCGCCAGGCGCTTGCGCAGGCCCGCGAATGCTTGCAGACCGGCCGCAACCGCCTGCAGCGCACTCTGGAGCGCCAGCTTCACGCTCACGCCAATACCCTCGGCGCCCTCGACGCCCGCCTGCACTCGCTTTCGCCCCTCGCGGTGCTTGACCGCGGCTATGCCCTGGTGCTCGACGCGGAAGGCAACGTGGTCCGCTCTGTGGGACAAATCGGCCCCGGCGACCCCGTCACCACGCGTCTCAGCGACGGTGCTTTCAGCAGCCGCGTTGAATCCACCACCCGCGGCAAGGGAGCCCCGGATTAGGCCCGGCCCATCGATGCTGCTCCCCGCCTTCGAGATTCCTGTGGGCGCTTGTCAAACAAAATCATCCGCCCCGGAGTCTCTAAGGTATGCTTTGACAAGGACCCCCAGTCGCGATCCATTCACCCGTGGACCGCATGGCCTTGTGGTTTTTCAAGAATTGAGATTATGACCGCATCCGCAGCCCGCCAACTCTTCGGCACGGACGGCATCCGCGCCGTCGCCGGGGAACCGCCCCTCGACCCAACCACCATCTTCGCGGTCGGCCTGGCGCTGGCGCACACCCTGCGGCGCGACACGGACCACCCCACCATCATTCTTGGCCGCGACACCCGCGAATCGAGCCCCGGGATCGCCGCCACCCTGGCCGCCGGGCTCCGCGCGGCGAGCGCGCGCGTGGAAAGCGCAGGCATCGTGCCCACTCCTGCCGTTGCCTTTCTTGCCCGTACCCATAAATTCCACGCCGGCGTCGTCATCTCCGCCTCCCACAATCCGTGGCAGGACAACGGCATCAAGCTCTTTGGCGCGGACGGATTCAAGCTGCCCGACCCGGTCGAGCTGGCCATGGAAGATGAGATTCGGCATCACGCCGCCCAGCCGGGCACCCGTTCTGTCGCTCTCGATCCGGCCTACCAGCTGCCCCTGGAATACAACTCCGACTTCCAGGCCGATTACATCCAGTTCCTCATCGATTCGGTCCCCGGGCTGAAATTGGACGGGCTGCGGATCGTGGTGGACTGCGCCAACGGCGCCGCCGCGGCCGTAGCTCCCGAGCTCTTCCGCCGCCTCAACGCCAACCACTCCGCGCACATCACCCTGCTGAACACCAGCCCCACCGGACGCAACATCAACGACGGTTGCGGCGCGCTGCATCCCGCCTACGTGGCCGCCGAAACCGAACGGCGTGGCGCCACGCTCGGCCTCACCTTCGATGGTGACGCCGACCGCTGCATGCTGGCCGGCGCCCACAACAACGTCCTCAACGGCGACGCCATCCTGCTGGCCGTCGCGCGCGACCTGAAGGCCCGCGGCCTGCTCAACGGCGACATGGTGGTTGCCACCACCATGTCGAACATGGGCCTGGAAGCAGCGCTCAAGCGCTCCGGCATCCGCATGGTCCGCGCACCCGTAGGGGACCGCTACGTGCTGCAGCAGATGCAGCGCCACAAGGCCTCGCTGGGCGGCGAGCAGTCCGGCCACATCCTGCTGCCCCACCTGGCCACCACCGGGGACGGCCTGCTTACAGCACTGGTGGTCCTCGACCTGATCGCCCGCAGCGGCCGGTCGATTGAAGAGTTGACCGCCGACCTCAAGGTCTTTCCCCAGGTCATTGTCAACGTCAAGGTCCGCGAAAAGCGCCCTCTTGAGTCCATCCCCGGCGTTGCCGCAAGCATCCGCGCCGCCGAAGAAGACCTGAAGGACTCCGGCCGCGTCGTCATCCGCTATAGCGGCACCGAAGCCCTGGCCCGGGTGATGATCGAAGCCGAATCCGAAGCCTCCATGCGGCGCCACGCCACCACCATTGCCGACGCTATCCGCCACGAACTCGGCGTATAGGGTGGGACTGGATTGACGTGCCCTGGCGCCGCCGGCGTGTTCAACTCTTGACCAGCCTGCGCTGCAACTGCTCCAGCGTCTGGCCCTTGGTTTCCGGATAGAAGAAGAGCACGACCAGGAACTGAATGGTGGTCATCGCGGCGAAGAAGGTGAACGGCGCGCTGCGGTTGTCTTGCCTGCCCGCGCCAACAGGCCGCGCACTTCGGCCAGAACATTGTCCGGGAGCGGCGAAGTGGCGGAGGCATGCTGCACCACCCAGCTCGACAGGATGTTGGCCATTTCCAGGCAGTGCTCAGGCTCCCATCCCTGCATGATGCCGAACAACAGCCCGGCAGCGAAGGAGTCGCCCGCGCCAACCGGATGGACCAGCGCCTGGTCGAGCGCGGAGTCCGGAAGCCTGAGTTGCTTGCCTTCACTGGCCAGGAGCGCGCCTTTGGAGCCGCGGGTGATGGCAACGGTGGTCAGCGAGTATTCTGCGCGCAGCCGCTGCATGAATTGACGGATGCGCTCGTCTGGGTCTATCGATTCCGCCGTGAATCCCAGCAGCGAAGCGACCTCTTCCAGTTCCGCGTCATTCATCTTCACCACGGTCGCCAGTTTGAGGCTGCTGGCGATGATTTCGGCGCTGTAGCCGGCCCCGCCGTCGGTTGTGTTGCGGCGAAGGTTGACGTCGTACAAGCGATGTCCCTTCACGCTCGAAACAAACTGCCGGATGCTGTTTCGAGAGACTTCCGAACGTTGCGCCAGGCTGCCGAAGACTGTGGCGTCGCAGCTTTGTGCAAGCCGGCGAGCGTCTTCGCTGAGCTGGATGGAATCCCATGAGACATTGGGTTTGATTTCGAAGCCGGCACCGCCCTCGCGCTCAAAGACAAGTGCCGTTCCAGTGGGACGATCTGTTTCTGAGAGATACTTGACGGACATGCCGGCGGCGGCTGCGACGGAGCAAATATGACGGCCCCAGGCGTCGCGGCCGACGGCGCTCAGAAACACGGCTTCGCCCATCGACAGCACCGTCAAAAGCTGATGGAGATGAAAGGTCACGTTGAACGGCGCGCCTCCGACAGTGGCTTGTCCGTTTTCGAAGACGTCCATGAGGACTTCGCCGATTCCGACTACACATTGCCTGGAAGACATTGCGCACTCCGTGCTTTTTGCGGCGAATTTGCTGCTCTGACGCCTTGATCGATTTCTCAATTGCCGGCGTCAGCGTCCGCCCATTAAGCCCAAGAGATACGGAGAGGACCGGTTCGTTCGCCTGAGCCTGGAGCGTACTCGCCTGTGAAGGGTTGGTGTTGCGGGCCGGGCAGGCAGTTGTTCGACTGAAAAATCCGAGGGTCGGGCAGGGCTGAACAAGAAACCCTGACCGGACCGCCTACAGCAAAATCAGAGCAGATGTATCCAGATGCACGCCCCTGGTGTGGCTCTTTCCTCAAGAAAGAGCCACGTGAAATGCTCTTCCCAAGGGCACTGTTGCTCTGATTCTGCTCTAAAAGCGGAAGTTGGTGCTCAACTGCAGGGTGCGCGCTTGCGCGGTGCCGCCTGCAATGCCGAAGTTGGGGTCGTTCAGGTTCGTGTCCCAACCTTGCACGTTGACTCGGTTGAAGGTGTTGTAGAGGTCCAGGCGGAACTGCAGGTTGCCCTTCTCGCCGCCGAACCACGGAACGGTGGAGTTCTTCGAGAGCGATGAGTCAACCTGTGCGAAGCCGGGACCGCGATAAGTGTTGCGGCCAAGATTGCCCTCCTGCCCGGTGGGAACGCCATTGGCGCCCACCGGCAGCGGGAAGTCGCTGGCTTTGAAGGTGCCCTTCAGATAGTCGGAACGATGCAGGCCCTTGAGCGTTCTTCCAAATGAAGGCACGTTGGGCAGGTCGTAGTTCTGACCGTCCTTGTTGAAGTCGTCGTGAGGATTGGTGGTATAGACAGTGGCCGGGAATCCGCTCATGAGCGTACCCAGCGCGCTGATCTGCCATCCGCCCACAATGCTCTTAAGCACGTGGTTGGTGATGCCGGGGGTGGGAATCAGATACAGGCCGTTGAAGGAGAGCTGCTTGGGCGTGTCCTGGCTGGAGAGCCCTCGTTGCGCGGCGACGTCGTAGGCATCGATGACGACCGAGTACTCGGCGCCCTTCTGCTGGCCTGGAACCGTGCTCATCAGATCGATGGTCTTCTGCGCGGTGAACGACACCTGGAACTCGTACCCATCTTTCAGTTGCCGTTTGACGAATGCCGTGAGGCCGTTGTAACCGGAGCCGGAGCGGTTGTCGGCATAGTTGATACCGGCGAAGTAGGGGTTAGGCAATGGTCCAAGAGTCTCGGAGTAGTTTCCGTTGCCAAGATAGGTGATGGTGTTGATGCCATCCATGCGGTTGAGGTTGGTGATGGAGTACTCGTGGATGCTGTTGGAGTGGACGTAATCGGCTTCCGCGATCCAGTTGGACATGAAGGCGTGCTGGATGCCGAAGAAATAGTTCTCGGCATAGGCCATCTTCAAGTGCGGGTCCGGGCCGCCGATCCCGTTGTAGTTTCCAAAACCGCCTCGTGCATTCAGAGGAGGCAACGTGCCTACTAGGCCCGTGGGAAGCGGGCAGTTGTAGGGGAAGACAGCATTCTGGCAAAGCCCGAACGCGGGGGGCTGAGGGGAGCCAGGCGTATGAACGCTGGCGCTGAAGTTGGCGTCAATGGGCGGGTTGCCGGTTTCCGTGTCGCTCCAGTTGGTGTTGCCGCCGCGGTCGAAGAAGACGCCCGCGCCGCCACGAACCGACCAGTCCTTGAGGCCGAACGGCTGCCATGCAAAACCAAAGCGGGGAGCAAAGTAGGTCTTCTTATGGTCGATGAAGGGATGGTGATCGGCAACGTTCGGATTGAGTCCAACCGAGATGCCTTCGATCTGCTGCAACAGGGTCAAGTTGCCTTGGGGCACTGTCAGGGTTGACAGATTGCCATGCGCTTCGCCGGGGTTGGAAGTCGCATCCCAGCGCAGCCCAATGTTCAGCGTGAGGGTTGGCTTCACCTTCCAGTCGTCCTGAACGTAGGCGCCGTAGGTGCTGTCGCGGAAATAGCGGTTGTTATTGGCGGCGCCGCCCGTGGTGGGATCGAAGGAGACGGTGCCGTACTCATCCGGCTTGGCATTGGCGAAGTCGAAAATGGTGTCGAAGCTCCAGCTCTGCTGCCGATTGTCGGGGATGGTGAACGGAGCATAGTCCTCGTTGTGGAACCACTCGAAGCCCGTCTTCAGAGCGTGCTTCCCATGGACGATTGAGACCATGTCTCTCCAATGGAAGTCGTTCTGCGCAAAGCCGACCGGGGCAAAACCGTCGCCGAAGCCGACGATTCCATTGACGCCGGTGGGAAGCAGGTTGCAGTCCTTGCACGGGATGAAGACAGAGGTCCGGGTGTAACCGAACGCATCCTCATTCACGATGGACGGCGAGAAGACGTGCGTGTAGTTCATGGCGCCGAACCAGGCGTCCTGGGGGAAGTTGATGTCGAAGCCCTGACGAACGCCGTTGTCCCAGGGGCCCAGCAGGTGGGTGTTGTACATGTTGCCGTAAACGCGATCGCGCGACTGGGCAAACGATTGGTCGATGCGCGCGTTGTACTGGTAGCCATTGTGGATGGCCAGGCTGGTGCCTTCGGAGGTGTCGATCAGGTTCATGGCGCAGGGCAT
>Ga0209517_10006689_pt1 | contig 14132 bp, 11 predicted proteins | sample PeaSoiMetSII2010_FD_187695 | JGI IMG/M metagenome (GOLD analysis project Ga0209517, IMG submission 187695) | Peat soil microbial communities from Weissenstadt, Germany - SII-2010 (SPAdes) (version 2) | ecosystem: Environmental > Terrestrial > Soil > Wetlands > Peat | place: Germany...
TGGCTGCGTCCAGCGCGGAGAGCGGTTCGTCGAGCAGCAACAAGGCGGGATCGGCCGCCAGCGCGCGCGCCAAAGCCACGCGTTGCTGCTGTCCGCCGGAGATCGCACCCGGCAGGCGGCCGGCCAGCGGCGCCAGGCCGAATGCCTCGAGGAGGCGGCCCGCTTTATCGCTTCGCGCGGCGTAGCGCACATTCGCGGCTACCGTGAGGTGAGGAAACAGCGCGTAGTCCTGAAACAGAAACCCGGTGCGGCGTTGTTGCGGCGCGAGCGAGATTCCGCGCGCAGAATCGTACCAGCAGCGGCCGTCGATGTAGACCGAGCCGGAATCCGGCTGGTCCAATCCCGCCAGCAGGCGCAGCAGAGTGGTCTTGCCGGAGCCCGACGGGCCGAACAGCACGGTCACGGCCGACTCGCCGAGCGGGATCGACAGGTCCGCGTCCAACTCGAAGCCCGAGGCCCGGCGTTTCCGGCAGCGGCAAATCAGTTCAGCGGCCATACCGACCAGATCCGCCGCTGGAGTGCGTAGGTGAGCGCCAGCACGGTGAAAGAGAGCCCCAGGAGAAACAGCGAGGTCTCGGCGGCGGCAGCGTAGTTCAGCGCCTGCACCTGGTCGTAGATGGAGATGGAGACCGTGCGGGTTACGCCGGCGATGTTGCCCCCCACCATCAGCACCACGCCGAACTCGCCCATGGTGTGCGCAAAGCTCAAGATGGCGCCGGTGGCAATTCCCGGGATCGCCAGCGGCACCAGCACGCGGCGGCAAGTCGCCAGGCGCGACACGCCCAGGCACCACGAGGCCTCCAGGAGCCTGCGGTCCACCGCCGCAAAACCGGCCGCTACGGGCTGAACCGTGAACGGCAGGCTGTACAGCACCGATGCCACCAGAAGGCCCTGAAACGAAAACGGTAGCATGCCCCCGGTGAGCCTGGCATACAGCGCGCCGGCGGGACTGCGCGGCCCGATGGCCAGCAGCACGTAGAACCCCAGAACGGTGGGAGGCAGCACCAGGGGCAGCGACACTACCGCCTCGACGAGAAATTTCCAGCGCCGGCGCGAGAACGCGATCCAGTAGGCCAGCGGCAGACCGAGAGCCAGCAGGATGAGGGTGGTCGAAACCGCCAGGCGCACGCTGAGCCAGATGGCTTGCCAATCCATGTCAGTTGCCCGGCAGGTAGAATCCGTACCGCTGGAGAACCGCGCGCCCCCCGGGATCGAGCAGCCAGGATCGAAACGCGCGCGCGGCCGCCGATTCCTTCAGAATGATCCCGCCTTGCTCCATCTTTGGATAAGCCTCCAGCGGCACCTGCCAGTAGCGCCCGCGGTCCCGCACGGGCGGTGCAATGGCCAGAGAAAGCGCCACGATTCCGACATCGGCTGCGCCGCTCTCGACGAATTGCAGCGTCTGCGCCACATTTTCGCCCAGCACCAGTTTCCCTTCGACCCTATCATAGACGCCCAGCGAGCGCATGGCGGCTTCGGCCGCCCGCCCATACGGCGCATGTTGAGGATTGGCGATCGCCACGTGACGCACCGCCGCGGCCTGGAGTGCCGTGGCGGGATCCAGAGCGGATTGCGCCGGGACCCAGACTACGATGCGGCCCAAGCCGTATACGAACAGCGAATCCGCCAGCCCCAGACCTTCCCCCGCCAGCTTGCGGGGGTACTCCACGTCCGCCGACAGGAACACGTCGAAAGGCGCGTGGTTTTGTATCTGCGAGTAGAAATTGCCCGAGGATCCATAATTGGTCTGCAGATCGATGGCGGGATGCTGTTGGCGAAAGCTGCGCGAGATTTCTTCCAGAGCGAAGTTCAAGTCGGCGGCCGCCGCGATCGTCAGTTTCCGCGGCTGGACATGGGGCGCGCATCCTGTACAGAGGAGCGCGATCAGAGCCAGTTGTTCGAGCCCGCGCATGCCGATTACCACCGTAGCATGAAGACCGGGATTCACGGCGGACAGTGTCGTGTATACTGGACAAAATTCATTGCCCCACCCTCATCCAATCCCTCAGAATTGCGGACTGCAGCGCACTCGGATTGGCGATCGGCCGGATGGCAAAGCCGCGCTTCGTGTTCGCCGCCAGAACCACCTCCACATCCTGCGGCGCGTTGTCCCGCGAAAGTTGGACCTTGATCCGGTCCCCCGGCTTGCCGGCCGCCAGCAGGTCGTTCAAGGCCTTGGGGGTTGCCTTCGTGCCGTCCACGTAGAGGACCTCGTCCCGCGCGCGCAACCCCGCGGCCTGGGCGGGCGATTCGGCCGTAACGCTGGTGATCTCGAGCTTGCCATCCTGCGTGTGGGTGTTGATACCGAGATACGCGCCCGGCGCTTCCTGTTTCGTCACCTTGAGTTCGAGGCCGGCATAGGCGAAGTATTTCGCGTAGTCCACGTCCCGGGTGGTGGACGCGTACTCGAAGACCTCGGACAACGGCGCACCGGCCGCGCTCTCGCATTCCTCGCGAAACTCGGCATCCGTAAATCCGCGCTTCCTGCCCACGTAATACTTGCGGTACAACCCCCGCATCACGTCGTCCAGCGACCTGGCATTCCCGCTTTCCGTGCGGATCTTCAGATCCAGCATCGCGCCCAGCATGGCGCCGTTATCGTAGTACGAGATCGACGTGTTGCGATCCCCGCCCACTCCCGAGCCGGTTCCCCAGGCATTCAGGCTGGATTCGGTGGCGGACTGGTAGTGATGCCCGGGAGCGTTTTCGAATCGCGCGATGCTGCCGGTCATCCTGTCGAGATACTGCGCGCGCGTCCAAAGACCGGCGCGCACCATCAGGATGTCCTGGTAGTAGACCGACAGGCCCTCCGACACCCACAGCATCTTCGTCAGGTTCTCCATGTCGTAGTCGAAAGGCCCCAGCGCGATGGGCCGGATGCGCTTGACGTTGAAGTTGTGAAAATACTCGTGAGCCACGTAACTCAGCCAGCCCCGATAACCGGTCTCATCCTCCAGGTTCTTGCCGCTGAACGCGATGGACGCGGAGTTGGCGTGCTCGATGCCGCCGTTGCCGGTGCCCATCATGAGAAAGGTGTAGCGCCGGTAGGGGATCTCGCCGATGAGCCGCGTCGCCGCCTCCACCATGCGCTTCAGGTCGGACAGCATCTTCTCCCGGTCCACCTCGGCGGCCACGTTTTCGATCGCGACCCGGTGCGGTACCCCTCCCACCGTGAAGCTCAGCGTCTCCTGGTTGCCCATGAGGATCGGGGAATCGTACAGCACGTCGAAGTCCGGCGCGGAGAACGTGTTCGCGCGGCCGGCCGGATCGAGCCCGGTCGCAATCCGCGTCCAGCCGGGCGGCAGTTGGATGGCGACGGTCACGGGGTGCCGGAGTTGCCCTGCGACGTGGAGGAAGAGCCCCGCCGGCGAGATGTAGGCCCGGGTCTCGCCCAGGAAGTTCTGCGCCGCGAACGAGATTGCGCCGTAGACGTCGTAGTTCAGCAGCACCACTGGTGCGCTTCCGGTCACCACGCGCCAGGCGTTCCTGGTGACCTTTTCCCAGGCCAGCGGACGCCCGGCGCCATCCTCCACATGGAAGCCCGACACGTTCCTGGCATAGTCGATGATGCCATAGTAGCCGGGTGACCAGAGCGGCATTTTGAAGTCCTGCATGTCGCCCTTCAGCCCTTCGCAGCGGAACGCGACATGGAAGATGTGGTTGGCCGGCTGTGGCATCGTGACCGTAAACGCCATCGTCCCTTGGTCCGGCTGGCCGGAACAGCGGAGAGACGCGGCAACGAGCGCGGCCCAAACGAGGATGATGCGGCGTGAGGTCACTGTGGGGCGAGTCTCTCATACAACAGCGTCAGCGCGCAAGAACGCAAAAGCCGTTTTCACGAACTCGGGCCATTGTTCGCCGCCGATGGGGCCGTGGCCTCCGTTGGGAACGATCCACAGGCTCGACCGCGGAATCGCGCGCGCCATCTCCACCGAAATCTCCACGGGATACAAGGGATCGCGATCGCCCTGCACGATCAGCGTGCGGGCCTGGATGGTCGAGAGATAGGGCGGCGTGAAATTCAGGTCGTCATAGCTGTCGGCGAAAGCCCTGACGCTTGCCAGCAGGGTCTTGATCTGTGGGTCTCCACCGGGGTGGCGGCGCCGCATGGTTTCCCAGTCCTCGTCGGACAGGCTGTCGGGATACCGGCGCATGATGGGCCGTGCCTGGGCGGGGAAGTAGCTGGTGGCGCTCACCAGCACCATGGCTCTCACGCGCTCCGTCTGCCTGGTTGCGAGGTGCAGCAGAACGTTGCCGCCGCCGCTCACGCCAAGTCCCTTGAACGTGCCGACCCCGAGGTAATCGAGCAGTGCCAAGATGTCACCGGCGGCTTCCTGGTGGCGGAACGTTGGCGACGGGCTGCTCGACCGGCCATGGCCGCGCATGTCGGGAACGATGAGCTGGAAATGGGCGGCCCACTCGGCCGTCAACGCCGCCCAATCCTGGCTGCAGCCCCCGAAACCGTGCAGGATCACCAGCGGGTCGCCGCTTCCGTGGACCTCGAAGTACAGTTGTGCGCCGTTGAGCGTTTCGACCAAAGTGTCCTCCCCACCGTTGTACCATTTAAGGCATTGGTGCGCCCCGACATGCACGCCGGCATGTTCCTGAACGATGCCGCAGTCAGGCTGCTGGAAGGCGAGAAGATCTGGACGATTGAGGACCGCGACGCCGGCTTGTGGTTCGGCGCCCGAGCGGGTGGCCGTCACCGATGGAAGAATGGAAAGCTCATCCAGGATTCCGAGAGATAGGTGGTACTATACCTACTATATCTCCATTAACTAGCTGTACTGGCGATCTAGAGTTATCATCCTCTCTAGCAAGGTTCTCTGGCAAGACGATGAAAAAGTCGGGAAACACGATCTTGAGCCGCACACAAACATTGGACTTTTTCACCCACCTGCTGGACCTTCAGGCGGAGCGTTATCCGGATGCAAGTCAATTTGAGGAATGAGCCGCGGCGCCGGAACAGGGACTTATACTCGCTGCTCTGGAAGGACCGCTCCGGCCTCTCGAAGTCCGTGCAGGCGCAAGCCATCGACATTTCCGATTCGGGTATCGCCCTCTGCAGTCCTTCCGAACTACCTGTTGCAATCGTAGTTTATATTGAGTCCCGTGAGGGGAGTCTCATCGGCTATTGTTCCGTTCGGAATTGCATCCGGCTCGGCGACGATTATCGCGTCGGTCTCGAATTCCATCAGGAAACGCGCCAAACCTTGACATCTGCCGCGGACGAAGACGTCGATTACTACGAGTACCTGCAGATCAGCCCCAGGGCCGAATCCGCCACCATTCACCGCGTCTACAAGTTCATGGCCGGCCGCCTGCACCCCGACAACCCCGAGACCGGCGATCCCGATCGATTCCTCCTCCTGAACCGCGCCTACGACGTTTTATCCGATCCCCGGCGCCGGGCCGAGTACGACGCCACCTATGCAGCGCGCGAACTGAGGCCCGACCCGATTTTTGAGCTGAGCGAGTTTGTCAACGGCGTCGAGGGCGAAGCTAACCGCCGGCTCGGGATACTGTCCGTGCTTTACAACCGCCGCCGCTCGAATCCCGAACACCCGGGTGTCTCCCTCTTCGATATCGAGAGACACATGGGGTTCCCCCGCGAGTACCTGGATTTCAACACGTGGTATCTCAAGGCCAAACAATACATCACCATGGGTGACAATGTGGAACTCACCCTGACGGCCCTCGGTGTCGACTACGTCGAAGCCAACGCCACCCAGATTCCCATCCTTCAGAAGCTTTTGGCCAGCGGTCCCAAAACCACCACCGGACCGGAGTCCGTCAGAGACAAGGCCGCCCGTCCTCCAGCGCGTCTGGAATCCGGCGAGAGAGCCGCCGGAATTTCCCGCTACAAACCCGAAGAGTACGCGGGACAGGTTTCCGAAACTCCTGGCCAGCCCTTCGATTCCGGCTTGAAATAGCAACCGCGGCACCTGGTCCCCGCCCCTGACCGTGGGCAGACTCGATCACCGGCCGCCGAAGTGCCAGTCTTTCTGCGCAGAGCAGTTCTTGCGTTTTCGGCGGCAAGACTTGCATGTGCTCAGGCACAGAGCGAAAGCAACAAGGGCCTGGGAACGGCCCGCAAAGTGCCCACTGTCCGGTATGCGCCTAACCGATCTACTCATCGTGACTGCCTCGATTCTGGCGTTGACCGACGCGGGCGCAGCCGGACCGGCGAAAAGCCGCGCTAATGCGCCGGTCGCCCGGAGTCTTGCCGGGAGCGAAATAGAAGACTCAACCAAGACTGGCGCCGTGGGGCCGGGAGCGACTGGGCCAAGGGTGGTGCGGGCGCAGATTCTTCTGGACCGTGCCAAGTTCTCGCCCGGCGAAATTGACGGCGTCTACGGCGACGATTTCGGGATTGCGGTCAAGGGATATCAGGAAAAACACGGCCTGAAGCCGACCGGCACAATCGATGCCGAGATGTGGCGCTTGCTCGATAGCGACGCCGGCCCTCTTCTGGTGACCTACACGATTACCCCAGGGGATGAGAAAGGCCCGTTCCTGCCGCTACCGGCCGACGTCCAGGAAAAGGCGAAGATGAAGTGGCTTGGCTTCGAAACGCCGGAGGAAGGACTGGGCGAGAGGTTCCATAGCTCACCGAAGCTGCTGGCCGAGTTGAATCCCGGCAAGAAACTGGACACGGCCGGGGAGCGGATCGCCGTGCCCAATGTGCGGCGCGCCGTGGTGCGCCTGGCGCTGCGCGTGGTGGTGTCGAAGTCCAAACGCACGGTAATCGCCTACGGCGCCGGCGACAAGGAACTGGCGCAGTATCCGGCCACGATTGGCGACACCCACGATCCGCTGCCGATTGGTAATTGGACCATCACCGGCGTAGTGCACTATCCGTGGTACAACTATGACCCGGAGCATTTCTGGAACGCCGACCCGAAACAGGCGAAAGCGGTACTCCCGCCGGGCCCGAACAATCCTGCCGGCGCGGCGTGGATCGGCCTCTCAAAAGAACATTATGGAATCCATGGGACGCCGGATCCGGGGAATATCCGGCACGGCGAATCGGCCGGGTGCATCCGCATGACGAACTGGGATGTGGATGAGCTGTCGCACATGGTTCGACGGAGCACCCCGGTCGTCCTGGAGGAATAGCGTTGAGGCTCTGCATTTCGATTGCCGGGCTTTTCCCAGTCATCCTTGCCGTTGGCGCGACTTTTTCCATTCTCGAGATGACCCCGCCCATCGCCGGGCTCGCCCTCGGGAATCTGCACGATACGTTCGATGAGACTCACAACGGACATCGGCACGAGGCGATCGACATTCTGGAGCCGAGAGGGACACCCGTGCGTACGGTGGTGTCCGGAACCGTCCAAAAACTTTTCCTCAGCAAACCGGGCGGCAACACCATATACCAATTTGACGAGATGGGAGTGTATTGCTACTACTACGCGCACTTGGACGGGTACGCGAAAGGGTTGCGTGAGGGAATGCGGGTCGAGCGTGGGGAGGTTATCGGCTTTGTGGGATCGACGGGAAATGCGGATGCGCGCACTCCGCACTTGCACTTTGCGATCTTCGAGTTGGGGCCGGACAAGCTGTGGTGGAAAGGGACGGCCGTTAACCCATATCCTGGCCTGGTAGCCGCGGTGAAGCGGGCGAAATAGCGGACCATCTGCTCCTTGGAACTCATGCCTGGCCGTGGGACATGGGCGGCGGAGCCGGCTGGTCCGCGTATTGCAGCATGGTCATGAAGCCGAAATCCATGTGCAGTTGCATGTGGCAGTGAAACAGAGACGGACCCGGGTTGTCGGCCACCAGATCGACTTCCACTTTCGTGCGGGGCATGACGTCCACCACGTCCTTCATCACTCCGCGAGTCGGTTTGCCGGCCACGCTCACCAACTCGAATGAGTGGCGGTGCAGATGCACGGGGTGCATGTCGTCGCTCTGGTTATCGAAGACCAGACGGTAGCGGCCGTTGGCGCGGACCTGGATGGGGGCGGTCTTGGGATACTCTTTGCCGTTGATGGTCCAGTGATCCACGGCGCGGTTGCCGGCCCATTTCTGTTTGAAGACCAGGGGGATTCGCCCATCGGGTTCGGGGGCGGTTTCCTTGCGGCCGAAGAGGGTGTAGTCCCAGTGCTCGGCGGGCGGAGCGGTCCATTGCGGAGCGCCGGTGCGGCCGGCGTATTCGACCACCACGCCCAGTCCGGCGTTGCGGATCTTGTCGTCGGCGTCTCCCAGGATCGCAATGCCGGGCTGGTTCATTTCGACGACCGCATCGATGCGCTCGCCGGGCGCCAACTCCAGCACGTTGACCGCGGTGGGAGTCGGCACCGGATTGCCATCCAGCGCGACGACCACGAATTTGTGGCCGGGGAGCGCGAGGCGATGCACCAGCGTGGCGTTGGCGTTGACGATGCGGAAGAGCACGCGCTGGCCCTCGTGGACGCGGATCGGCTCGCCCGCGCCCAACGAGTGGCTGTTGATGGTGAAAGCGCCGTAGTGGACTTCGAGCGAGCCTTCATCCCCTTCGCCGCCGCCACCGTGAGTGGATAAATAAGGTTGCCAGCCGTGGAGCGCGAGCGGGATCTCCTGATCGTAGCGCGCCGGATTCTGCCGCGGCTCGATGATGACGACGCCGAACTGGCCAGTGTACGTGGAGCGGTGAAGATTGCGGCCCGCGTAGACGTGCGAGTGATACCAGCGCGTGCCGGATGGCCGCGGCTCGAAGGTATAGCGCTGCTGGCCGTGAGCCGGGACCATCGGCGTGCCTTCTTCGGCGGAGCCGTCGGCGTCGATCGGAGTGAAGAGGCCGTGCCAGTGAACCAGCTCCGGCGTGGCGGTGTTGTTGACCACGTCCACCGTCACGGTGCGGCCTTCGGGGAAGCGCAGAACCGGGCCCGGGAACGAGCCGTTATAGCCGACCGTGCGGATGGTGCGTTTGGGAGCGATGGCGACATCCACGGTCCCGATCTGGAGCGTGAGATCGGGCGGGGCTTGCGGGTCGAGAAAGAAGGCGGCGGCGGTGGAGAGGAAATCCCTGCGGGTCGGGTTCATGTCGGAGCGTTCAGACACGATCGAGTCCGGTTACGTTGCCATCAAGCATGGATATTTTAGCATCGTGGAGAGCTGAGCGAAGGCGCCTGCCCCACATGATATGCTTGACCAATGCGGTGCCAACTTCCCTACCTCGCCCTGTTGGCCGCCACGTTAGCGAGCCCTTTCCTTCAAGCGGCCGACAAGTACGCGGTCGACTGGAATCAACTGCGGCCCGAGATTTTCGAGCATTACTCCAATCTCATCCGCATCGACACCAGCTCACCGCCGGGCAATGAAACCAAAGCGGCGGAATACCTGAAGAAAGCTCTCGACCGCGAGGGCATTCCGGCACAGATTTTCGAGCTGGAGCCCGGACGCGGCAATGTGATTGCGCGCCTGAAAGGCAACGGGTCGAAAAGGCCGATCCTGCTGATGGGCCATCTGGACGTGGTGGGCGTGCAGCGCGAAAAGTGGACGGTGGACCCGTTCGCCGCCCTGCGCAAAGACGGCTACGTCTACGGCCGCGGCTCGATCGACGATAAAGACAAGGTCGCGACCGTCCTGATGGTGACGCTGTTGCTCAAGCGCCTCAAGGTGCCGCTGGATCGCGACGTGATCTTTCTGGGAGAGGCGGGTGAAGAGGGCGACTCCAGGGTCGGCATCGGCTTCATGGTCAACCAGCACTGGGACGAGATCGCCTGCGAGTACGCGCTCACCGAAGGCGGGACCGCCATTTCCCGCGACGGGCAGGTGCGAACCGTGGAAATCGCCACCACCGAGAAGGTGCCGCGCGGGGTCCGATTAGTCGCGCACGGGCAGGCCGGACACGGGTCGCGTCCGCGCCTCGACAACCCGGTTGCACACCTGGCGCAGGCCGTGTGGAAGGTCTCTGCCAACCAGCCCCCCATGCGGCTGAACGACACCACGCGGACATATTTCGAGCGACTGGCCACGGTCAGCACTCCCGAAGCGGCCGACCGCTACACTCACCTCACGGACCCGGCGCGCACCGCGGCCATCCAGGCATATTTTGCCGAACATGAGCTGACCCACTACTCCATTCTGCGGACGTCGGTGGTGCCGACTATCTTGAAGGCCGGCTTCCGCTCCAACGTGATTCCCTCGGAAGCCGAGGCGACGCTCGATATTCGCGCGCTTCCCGATGAGGATATGCCCAAGTTTTACGACTGGCTGAAGAAGCTGATCAACGACCCGGCGGTGGAAATCGTGCCGAGCCGAGCGGGCGGGCGTGAGCCGGGCGCGCCGTCGCGCATCGACAACCCCATGTTTCGCGCCTTCGAGGCCACCCAGCGGGAGATGTTTCCGGGCGCGATCACGCTGCCCTCGATGCTCACCGGCGCAACCGATAACGCGCAATTGCGCGCCAAAGGCGTCCAGGCCTATGGCTTCGGGCCGATCATCGACGAAAGAGAAGTGGCCGGAGGCGGCGGCGCCCACGGCGATGACGAGCGGCTGAAGGAAGACTCTCTGTACCAGGAAGTCCAGTTCATCTGGCGCAGCGTCATGCAAGTGGTAAATTCACAATAGGTAAGTCAACATGAAGAAAGTCGTATTGCGAACCCTCATCTCGGCCCTGTGCCTGGCGGCCAGCCTGCCGGCGGCCGATTCCTCTTCCACTTCCGCTTCCTGGAGCAAGGCGGCCGCCGCTTATCTCGATGGGCGGGCCGCCTGGTGGATCACCTGGCCGCAGTCCGCACGCGATCACGACACGTTCTGCGTGTCCTGTCACACCGCGTTGCCCTACGCCATAGGCCGGCCGGCACTGCGGGCGGCCCTGGGGGAACAGGGCCCGTCGCCCAACGAACGCAAGCTTCTGGAGAACGTCACGAAGCGCGTGCGCATGTGGAAAGAGGTCGAGCCGTTCTACCCCGATGCGAAGCGAGGAGTGCCCAAGACCGCGGAATCGCGAGGGACCGAGTCCATCATGAACGCCTTGATCCTGGCCGGTTACGACGTCCCTTCCGGCAAGCTCAGCCCCGATGCGCGCCTGGCGCTGGACAACATGTGGGCGGAGCAACTGAAGACGGGAGACGCCAAGGGCGGGTTTGCTTGGCTGCAATTCCACAATTCGCCGTGGGAGGGCGATTCGCAGTACTGGGGATCCACGCTCGCCGCGCTGGCCGTGGGGACAGCGCCCGGCAACTACCGCTCCGCTCCGGAGATTCAGGATGGCTTGAATCTGCTGCGCGAGTACCTGGTGCGGGAGCGCGGGTCGCAGATCCTGATCGATCGCGTGATTCTGTTGTGGGCGTCGACCAAGGTATCCGGGCTCCTGACCCGCGAGCAGCAGCAGGCCATCATCGAGGAAGCGCTCGGCAAGCAACAGGCGGACGGCGGCTTCAGTCTCTCCAACTTCGTGGGCGGATGGAAGCGGCATGACGATACGCCGCTCGAGAGCAAGAGCGATGGCTATGCCACCGGGGTGGTCGCGTTCGTGCTGCAGGAGGCGGGCGTCCCGCGCGATCGGCCGCAGTTGAAACGGGGCTTGGCCTGGCTGGAACAAAATCAGGACAAAACGGAAGGCCGCTGGCTGGCGTATTCGCTGAATAAGCAACGGGACCTTTCGACGGACATCGGGAAGTTCATGAGTGACGCCGCGACGGCGTACGCCTCGATGGCGCTGGCGCGGGCGAAGGAGTGATGTTCGGCGCGGCCGGCCGATCCGGTACCCCGAACTTACGGTGGTGAGCCTGGCAGCCGGTTGCCAAGAACAGCCGGGGAACGCCGTACAGCCCGTTGATACGATAAGCTGATCGTGATGCCAGTCTCAGCAGGTGACCGACTGGGCCCCTACGAGATCCTTTCCCGCCTTGGCGAAGGCGCCATGGGCGAGGTTTGGAAGGCGCGCGATACCCGGCTCGACCGGGTTGTTGCCATAAAGCGTCTGAAGGGACCGCACACCGCAAGATTCGAAATGGAAGCGCGTGCGATCGCCGCACTGAATCATCCGAATATCTGCGTACTCTATGACGTCGGGCCCGACTACCTGGTCATGGAGTACATCGAGGGACAAGCGCTCCGGGGGCCTTTGCCATATGAGGATGCGCTGAAGGTCGCGATCCAGATCGCGAGTGCACTCGAAGCCGCGCACCGCAGAGGGATTCTGCATCGCGACCTTAAGCCGGCAAACATCCTGGCGACGGCAACCGGCGCCAAGCTGCTAGATTTCGGGCTGGCAAAGCTGAAGGCTGAGGCCGCCCCGGACGTCACCCAAACCGCCCAAGGCACTGTAGTGGGCACGGCAGCCTATATGTCACCCGAGCAGGCGCAATGCAAGGCACTGGATGAGCGCTCGGATATCTTCAGTGTCGGAGCGATTCTGTACGAACTGCTGTCGGGGCGCCGTGCCTTTGAGGGCCGTTCTTTCCTGGAGACGCTGAACGCCGTGGTATACCGGGAGCCCGCCCCGCTCCAGTCTCCTGCCGCGGATATCGTGAAGCGATGCCTGGCAAAGGATCCCGCGCAGCGCTTTCAAAGCGCGGCAGAGCTGAAAGCGGCCCTCGATCAATGTCCCACCAGGCATGCGGAACAGCATCCCTCGATCGCGGTACTGCCGTTCGCCAACATGAGCGCGGACAAAGAGAACGAGTATTTTAGCGACGGTCTGGCCGAGGAGATTATCAATGTGCTGGCCCACGTGCCTGGCATGAAGGTCGCCGGCCGCACGTCCTCCTTCTTTTTCCGGGGAAAGGACGTAGAGTTCGGAGAGATCGGCAGGAGGCTCAACGTCGAGCATATTCTCGAGGGAAGTGTTCGCAAGGCGGGCAACCGCATCCGCGTCACGGCGCAGCTCATCAAGGTCAGCGATGGATTTCATCTCTGGTCGGAGCGCTACGACCGCGAGATGACGGACATTTTCGCGATCCAGGATGAGATCACGCAAGCCATCGCCACGGCTCTCCGGATGGAGCTTTCCCCGGAGGCCGCGGCGCCCCGGCGTCACGAACCCGATCTTCGCGCGTACGAGGCATACCTCAAGGCTCGATGCCACTGGTTCAAGGGGACGTCGGAGTCGCAGGCCCGGTTCAAGGAGTCCGTGGACCACGCCATTGAGCTCGATCCGGAATTCGCGCTGCCGCACATGTTGTTGGGTGGTCACTACTCGATGCTCGCGCACCTTGGCCTCAGGCCGGCACGCGAGGTCATCCCATTAGCACAAGCAGCGGAAGAAGAGGCGTTGCGCCTCGATCCGTCATTACCTGAAGCTCACGCCCTGTTGGGAGTGTGGGCCGGCACCTTCTCCTACGACTGGAACGAGGCGGAACGGCAATGGCGTTTGGCGATGGCTCGCGAACCTGTCTCCCGCGACATCCGCTTTTGGTACGGGAACCATTACCTCTTGCCGATCGGCCGCCCCGTCGAAGCGGTCGACGCAATGGCTTGGGGTCTTGAGGGGGATCCGCTGAATCTTTTGTACCGTCACCATTGGGCGAGGGGCCTGCGAAACGCCGGCAGGCTGGAGGACGCCGAAGCAGAATTACGGGAGGTCTTGGGGTTCGACGAGAACTTCCCGCCAGCCTTGGACACGCTAGGTGCAATCTGCGCGCAGCAAGGGCGCTTTGAGGAAGCGCTGGCGTTGACCGAAAGGGTGTATGCATTGACGCCTTGGGCGAATGTCATTGCCGGACAGTTGGCGGCGCTATTGGTTCGCACCGGATCCAGGAGCCGTGCAGACCCGCTGCTCGAAAAACTCCGGCCTGGCAAGGCATACGGGGCTCCGACCGGGATGGCGGTTTTTCACGCACCGTCCGGGGAATTCGATCGCGCCGCGGAGTGGGCCGAGCAAGCGATCGCAGAGCGGTATCCGGAATTCGTGAAGGTCCTGGGACCGTTGCTCCGGCCCACTCCCAGGTGGCCCGCCCTGGCAAAACTGATGAATCTGCCGGGATGAACCCTGGCTCCTCCTATTGAGACAATAAGAAGCATCAGCGGCTGCCGGCGCAGCCGGTCAGATGGATCGCTTGGTCGCGCGGCTCCCGGAATGGAGGTGTGTTCTCAGCGCTTGGGCGTAATCTTGCCGGCGAATGACTGGGCCACGATCTTGCCGTCTCGCACCACGAGCGTGTCCGTGCCCAGCTCGTACACGTTGTCGGCAGTCTCGG
>Ga0209517_10006690_pt1 | contig 14131 bp, 8 predicted proteins | sample PeaSoiMetSII2010_FD_187695 | JGI IMG/M metagenome (GOLD analysis project Ga0209517, IMG submission 187695) | Peat soil microbial communities from Weissenstadt, Germany - SII-2010 (SPAdes) (version 2) | ecosystem: Environmental > Terrestrial > Soil > Wetlands > Peat | place: Germany: Weissenstadt...
AAACGGCCCAGAGAAAGCTGCGTTGCTCGCCGGGCGCGTATTCCAGGAGCAGTGCGTCTGGATCGATGTATTCGCGCTGAAGACGGCTCAGCGTTAGGGGATCCTGTTCGGCGAAGTTTGCATAGCGCGGGCTGGCACTTAGGATCTTGGCCTCGAGCTGCTGGTACTCGTCGTTCGCTTGCCGGATCTCGGCGGCCACGGCATCGGCCGCGGCGCTGTCTCCTCCGGCCACCAGCAGTTGGATCTGCCGCTCTATTTTGGCTTGGAGTCGCGCCGTCAGAATCCGCTCGCGGCTCATCAGCTCGGGGTCAACGCCCTGCCGCAATCCAGCCCTCGCCTCGCTCAGAAGATCGAGGAGTGTGCGCGCCCGCGCCCGCTCAGCCGTTTCGAACGCCTGTATGTCATAGCCGTTCCGCGGATGCAGCTGATCGAGATGCATCAGTGTATCCTCCAGCGCTTCATATTGGTCCAGAACGGTTGTGAGCCAGGCGGAACGCAGCTCGCCGCCAAGGACTGCCGCCCGGATCTGCTCGTCGATGCGCAACGCTTCTTCCAGATGCTGCCTGGCTTGGTCCCAATCGCGATCGTCGCTTTCCAGCAGCGCCAGAAGATACATCGCCTTGCTCTGCTCGATACGATCGCCGATCGCGGTGAGCTGCACCGAGGCTTCCACCAACGAATCGCGGGCCTTCTGCTTATCGCCGAGCAAACGGTAAGCCGCCCCAATGTTCACCTCGGTGGCCGCGCGCTGCCGGCGGTCGTCGATGGCCGTTAACAGTTGGGATGCCTGCTCGAAATACGGAAGCGCATCCCTTGCATCGTGCCCCGCTAACGACAGGGTTCCCAGACTGTTCAAGACATCAGCTTCACCGCCCTGGTTGCTCGCGGCGCGCAGCAGCGGGAGAGCCTGACGGTATGCGTCTAAAGCTTCCGCCCGATCGCCGGCCTTGGCGTACACCGAGCCGAGTTCGGCCAGCGCGAGTCCCTGTCCGCGCTGATCGGAAAGTTCTTGCTGGATTTTCAGCGCCTGCTGGCTATACCCGAGCGCCTGTTCTGTGTCGCCAAGCTGCAAGAAGGCGTGCGCCATGGCGGTGAGGATGCTTCCCTCCTGATGCCGGTCCTTCAGTTTGCGCGTTAGTTCCAGGGCTTGCTGCAAGGTGTTGAGGGAATCCTGTGGCTGGCCCAGCGCCAAATACAAGCTGCCCAGGTTGGTAAGCGCGCGGCCCTCGCCCCTGGCATCGCCCACTTCGCGCATGATCGGCAGCGCCTGAGTCAGCGATTCCAGTGCCTGATCCAGATCGCCAAGCCGCGCGAATGAGGTTCCCATGTAAAAGAAGGTCGTGCCTTCACCACGCCGGTCGTGCTTCTCACGCCGCATCGGCAGCAGTTCGCGGAACGTGTCGAGCGCCTTATAGGAATCGCCGATCGCATAATAGATGGTGCCGGCGTTGGCGAGGACGATCATCTCGCCGTGGCGATCGTGTACCTCGCGTTTGATGGCCAGCGCGCGTGTGACGTAGGGCAGCGCTTTGCGCGGATCGCCCATCAGCAAATGAACCGCCCCGGCGTCGCTCAATGCCGCCGCTTCCAGATTTCGATCACCGGCCGACTGCGCTACCTTCAGAGCGGATTCGAGATACTCCAGCGCTTTCTTCGGCTCACGAAAAGACAGCGCAGTGCCTAAATTGACAAGCACATCGGCTTCGCCAATCGCATCTTTCGCCTCCCGTGCCAGCGGCAGAGCGCGTTGCAAGGAATCTTGGGCCTTTTGGTTTTCGCCCAGCGCGATATACACATCGCTCATTGTGTCGAGCGTGTGGCTTTCCTCGGCTTTGTCGCCGATCGACTCCCAGAACGGGAGAGCGGCCTCGAATTTGCTGGCCGCCTGTTGAAGGGATTCCTTGGTGCCGGCGTCCTGAAGGGCCCTGGCACCCTCGACCAGCCGTTCCGCCGCAACGCGTGCCCGATCGGCGTCCGTGGCTGGCCTATGTTCGGCGAGCCGCAACTCAAATCCGCGGGCGGGAACATCTCCGCTCCCGAGTGAACATTCCAGAACGAACCTGCCAGTTTCGGCGGCTATGTGCGAAATAGAAATCGTCCTGCCTTCGCCCGCGCGGTTTGAAATACTGGCGGCCTCGGAGCTGCCGGGCGCGGTCAGGCGGATTTTCAGAGGAAGGCCGTTCGGTTGAATAGCAAAGCGCAGGAACTCTCCAGCTTGCGCCGCGATCTGCCAGGAGCGCGCCTCGCCCGTTACCGGTACGGTTTGAATCGGAGTTTGAAGAGTCAGGACTGGCGGATCCGCCTGAGATTGGCCACGACCGCTTGAGCAGAGGGCGAACACAGTCAGCAACAGAAGGCCAGAATTTGACCTCAGCTCGAACAAACCGCCTGGCCTCCGTCTGTTATTGTACACTTCGCGGAAGCGCTCGCCCGAACGGACCAGCTGGATCATGAACAGATCAGTCCGCAAATCTTCCCTGCAAACCATAGTAAAGACGAAGGATAATCGCCTCCGATTCCGAGACTCGGCTCACGGACTGGCATGCGCCGGCATCGACCACCGTCTGATATCCCGGTTCCCAGAAGCCGCATCTCCAACAGAGCACCATCCGTGGAACCAAAGGCCAGCAGAGCGTTGAATTTTCTTCGCGGTGCCTCCTATTACACGTGGTCTGAAATCGGAAATGCCGCCTCTTTCCCAGGAAGGGCTATTGGGGATTGACAGGGTTGCTTTTTCTTACCGGCTGGAGCGCGAGACGCTCGCGTCATCGACTGTCGTTGGCAACGAACATCTGGACAGGCGTTTGTCCGAGTTGAGTATGAACCTTGGGTTGACGGGTTGTCACGGCCCCCATTCCTTGATTTATGATACTTCCGGTGACTAATCCTTTCCGCTACTATCTGCGCGTTCGCTACGGAGACTGTGACGCCCAACGCGTGGTGTTCAATGCCCGCTGGGCCGACTACGTCGACATCGGGAGCGTCGAATTCTTTCACGCCCTCGGATTTGGTGAAGCGCTCGGGAGCGGCGCTTTCGACTATCAATTGGTCAAGCTGACGCTCGAGTGGATGGCGCCGGCACGTTTCGATCAAGTAATAGAACTGTCCATCTACACCACGCAACTCGGCAACACGTCCTTCACGGTGGTCACCGAATTCCGCATCGACGGGCTGGAGCGAATCATTTGCAAGGCGGAAACTGTTTATGTGAACGTCGATTCGAAGAGCCTCACGAAGTTACCGCTGTCCCCGGCGATTCGAGCGGCTTTAGAATCGGGCGCGCCCGGAAAAGCCGTAGATCACGCGAAGCGCTAAGTCAAGGCATCGGATAAGCTTTAGAAGATGATCCGGTCCAAAATCTTCTGCGTTTTCCTCACAATCGGGGGGACGGCGATGGCTCAAACACCCTCGAATGACGCGCCCAAGTATCCTCCAGGCCTGTATGCCATGATCAGCACTTCGGTGGGTGTGATCACCGCGGAGTTGTTCGAGAAGGAGGCGCCCAGAACCGTTCGCGTCTTCATCGGCCTGGCCCGTGGCACCCAGCCTTGGCTGGATCCGAAAACCAGGAAGCCGGCCACTCATCCCTTGTACGAGAATCTGATCTTTCACCGCGTCATCCCGGACTTCATGATTCAGACCGGAGATCCGACAGAGACTGGGGCGCATGACTGCGGATTCAAGCTGCCAGATGAAATTGTCGAGAGTCTCAAATTCGACCGTCCCGGCCGCTTGGCTATGGCCAATGCGGGACCCGGAACCGGCGCCTGCCAGTTCTTCATCACGGAAGACAAGTATGCCGACGGAAACGGCCACTACACGATCTTCGGCCAGGTGGTGGATGGCCAACCGCTGGTGGCCAAGATTTCTCACGTGATTCGCGACAACCGCGACCGGCCAAGAATACCCAGCAAGCTGATCAAGATCAGCATCACGCGCGTGGCGGCGGAAGCTGCTCCTGACAAGTGAGGCTCACGAAAGTTTTCCTTTGGGCCGTCACGCTGGTGAACGCCTGCGTCGCGGCTATCAATCCTTTGCCCGGACCCGGGGTGCCGGAAACCTTGGCGCGGGAGCGGGCGGAAGCGATTTCGTCGTTACGGTACGAGCTTTCCTTCAGCATCCCGGATAAGCGCAGCGAAGCCATTCGCGGTTCGGAAATTGTAAGGTTCGCGCTTCGCGCACCGCACCGTGTCGTGTTGGACTTTGCCCAGCCGCGCGATCGCGTTCGGAGCGTGCTGGTGGATGACAAACCGGTCGAAGCCAATTTTGCAGCCGGGCATTTGATCATTCCCGCGTCCGCCACCAAGGCCGGCGAGAACGCCATCCGGATAGCGTTTCTGGCCGGAGATGATTCTCTCAATCGGAACGACGACTTTCTCTACACGCTGTTCGTTCCGGCGCGCGCGCATTTCGCTTGGCCCTGTTTCGACCAGCCGGATCTCAAGGCGCGCTATTCGCTCGTTCTCGAAGCGCCAACCGGTTGGGAGGTTGTCGCGAACGGCGCCGAGTTGGAGCGCGCGGCTTCGGGCACAACTACTAGGGTTCGTTTCGCCGAAACACAACCTATCTCCACCTACCTGTTCGCGTTCGCCGCCGGGAAATTTCGTGTCGAGACCGCGCAGCGCAACGGCCGCACATTCCGCATGTTCCATCGGGAGACGGATGCTCGGAAGGTGGCGCGCAACCGCGACGCGATTTTCGATCTGCATGCCCGCGCGCTGGCCTGGCTCGAAGAGTACACCGGCATTCCGTATCCGTGGGGCAAATTCGACTTTGTCTTGCTGCCCTCGTTCCAGTTCGGCGGCATGGAACATCCGGGGGCTATCTTTTATAACGCTCCTGCGCTGCTACTGGACGACTCCGCCACGCAAAACCAGTTGCTGGGGCGCGCCAACACCATTTCCCATGAGACCTCCCACATGTGGTTCGGCGATCTGGTGACCATGCGCTGGTTTAACGACGTGTGGATGAAGGAGGTGATGGCGAACTTCCTGGCGGCTAAAATCGTGAACCCTTCCTTCCCCGAAATCAATCACGATCTTCGGTTTCTGCTGTCGCACTATCCTTCCGCATACGCCATAGACCGGACCGCCGGCGCCAATCCGATCCGCCAGAATCTCGCCAACCTGGACGAAGCGGGTGTGCTCTACGGAGCCATCATTTATGACAAAGCTCCAGTGGTGGTCCGGCAGTTGGAGATGATCCTGGGCGAGCAGGGATTTCGCGATGGGATGCGGGAATACCTCAAGCGGTATTCGTTCGCCAATGCCACTTGGCCCGATCTGGTGCAGCTTCTCGCCACGCATACGCCGGAGAATCTCGCGGCGTGGAGCCATGCCTGGGTGGACCTTCGGGGACGTCCGGAACTGACTACCCACCTGCGCCTGGATTCGGATGAAAACATTTCGAGTCTCACCTTAACGCAGCGCGATCCCATGGGGCGGGGCATCCGGTGGCCGCAGCACCTCCAGGTGACCATCGGTTACGGCGACCATGCGGAGTCGGTGGCGGTTTCGGTCCATGGGGCAGTCACCAGCGTGAGCTCAGTCCACGGCCGGAAGCGCCCGCTCTATGTCCTTCCGAACGGTGGCGGGTTGGGTTACGGGATGTTCGTTCTCGATGACCAGACGCGGCAATATCTGACCGGACACATCGAGGACATTCCGGACGCGCTCACTCGCGGAAGCGCATGGCTGGATGTCTGGGATAACGTGCTCGAGGAACGCTTGTCCGGTAGAGAGTTTCTGGATCTGGCCGCGCGAGCCCTTCCGAACGAGAGCGATGAGCAGAACACCCAGTTGATCCTGTCCTACCTGTCGCGCGCGTTTTGGCTCCTGCTGCCGGCCGAGGAGCGGATCGCACGGGCGCCCGCACTGGAAGCCATGCTGCGCCAGGGTATTGCTCAAGCGCGGACAGCCAGCCAAAAGTCGACCTGGTTTAACGCGTTCCGCGATGTGGCGCTGACACCCGATGGTCTTAACTGGCTGGAGCGAGTGTGGCGGCGCGAGCAGAAGATCGACGGCCTTACGTTTGCGGAAACAGACGAAATCAACATAGCGCTGGAGCTGGCTGTACGGGAAGTTCCGGGCTGGCAGCAGATCCTTGAAGCGCAGCGCGACCGCACCCAGAATCCCGACCGCAAATCCGAATTCGAGTTCGTCCTGCCCGCGCTTTCCGCCGACTCCGCCGTGCGCGAACAAGCTTTCGAGCGCTTTCGCAAGGTGGAGAACCGCCGCCGCGAGGCGTGGGTGCTCCTATCGATGCATTATTTGAATCACCCGCTGCGAGAGCAGCACGCGCTCCGATTCGTTGCGCCGAGTCTGGAACTGCTGCCCGAGATCCAGCGCACCGGCGACATCTTCTTTCCGCAGCGCTGGATGTCCTCCGCCCTCGCAGGACACCGCTCGCCCGAGGCGGCCCAGGCGGTCCGGGATTTCCTGGCTCGGCGCCCTGACCTTCCCGAGCGTCTGCGATGGACGGTCCTGAGCTCCGCTGACGACCTTTTCCGCGTCGCCCGTCAACGGCGACCAGGTCTGTAAGGAGACACATGACCTATTGGCAGCGATGGATTCGGCAACCGCAGACCACCTGGCTGCGCAAAGCGATCTTCCAAGTTCACCTGTGGAGCGGGATCGGCATCGGGCTTTACGTGCTCTTGGTCAGCCTGACGGGCAGTGTTGTCGTCTACAGCAATGAGCTCTACCGGGCCGCGACACCCGCCCCGATCATCGTTGCTCCGTCCGGCACACGGTTGACCGATGAGCAACTGAAGCGTGCGGCAAGAAGCGCGTATCCCGGATACACGGTCATCGCAATTAGCCGAGCACGGAATCCCGATCAAGCCATCAGTATTTCGTTCAAGGGCGGCGTCGACATGAAGAATCGCCTGTTCAATCCATACACAGGAGCAGACCTGGGCGATTCGGTGCCGCGCGGGATCCGGCTGGTTTCACAGCTCCTCAAGTTGCACGACGATTTGCTTGCCGGGCCAACGGGGCGCTCGGTCAACGGCTTCGGCGCAGTCCTGGTTGTGATTCTCACATTGACCGGAATAATCGTGTGGTGGCCGGGAATCAAGACGTGGCGACGAAGCCTGACCGTTCAAAGGAAAGCCGGGTGGCAGCGCTTTACCTGGAGCTTGCACAGCGTGATTGGTTTCTGGAGCCTGGGATTCATCTTGTTGTTCGGGATAAGCGGGGTCTATCTCGGCAACCCCGAGTTTTTCCAAGACTTGGCCGACCGAATCGAGCCTCTCACTGACGCCAACGCCCGGACGCGTACCGTCGACCAGATTATCTATTGGATCGCCTACTTGCATGTCGGCCGCATCAACGGCATAGGGATTCCCTGTCGCGGCCCCGGACTCTGCGACTTCACGATAAAGTTGATTTGGGCCGCCTTTGGACTCGCGCCCGCGGCCATGTTCGTGACTGGCGCGATAATGTGGTGGAACCGGGTGGTCCGAAAGAAGCTGCGGAGGAAGGCTGAAATGCCGACCCGATCACGGGTTCTTTAGTTGATCGGGATTGCGTTGGTCTGATCGAGCGTTATCGAGTTTGGTCCGGCCTTGAGCTGCACAGCCTGACCCCAGACGAGCGCCTGGTTGTTGTAGCGCGTGGAGATCTGCAGGTAGTAGGTTCCCGGAGGCACGCCGGGAAAGGTTCCACTGCCATTGGCATCGGCTCGGACGGCTGAAGCGGCATTTACCTTGACAGCGTCCAGAATCTTTTGACAGTCGGGCGTCCTACTGGTACAAACAGTGCCCACATATTTGAAAGGCGACATGCCCGGCGGGACTACGACGCCGCCCTTCGCGAGTGCGTCCCCATAGCTGTCGCGCAGAAGAACGTAGGGACGTCCGGCGAGCGGATTCGGGGTGCCAGGTTGCGCCGGAAATCCCGACACGATGGACAACGTGGCGTTTCCCAAGGGCGCGGCCGGAGTAGAGAGGCTGCCGTTTCCATTGGCTGAGCCCGGTGTTCCGGCCGTCGCCGTGCCGCCGGCGCCGCTACCTCCGATGGACGGGATCTGCTTGCTTGGAGATAGAACGCCGAGGTTGCAGGTCTGCTCCAGCGGCGCGAAGTTGAAGTCGCCATTGTCGTTCTGGCCGATGACGATGCGCCCGTGGACCTGATAGAGGCCGGAGCCAGGATCGAGCGAGCCGTTTGCGCCGAAAGCAAGCGTGAGCGGGTGGTCCGGTGCGTCAATTTTGATGCCTGCCCTGGTTCCGTCTGCTACGACGGTGTAAGGATAAGCTCGCGCAGAGTCGGGTCCGCAGCCGAGGATGACAGATTCCGGGAAGAACTGAACGCTGAAGCCGGTGGAGGCGGCGAAGATGCCGTGCATGCGAATGCCGGGAGGCGTCGGGGGACCTTTGTCGCCGTCGTTGAATATGGACTTGAGAAGGTCCGTCTGCATCGTTTGGACGCCGACCCGGGCCCCTTTGGTCGACAGGTTCTGCGCCGGGCAGGTGGCCCTTCTGTGCGCGAAATTCGCATGCCCGGTATTGGCGCTGCGAGAGACGCGCTGGCCGTATTCATCGTAGACTGGCCCGGTGGCTGTCGCCGCTTCCACATGGTTTCCGCTCGCATCCCGCAATCCACTGTCGTATCCGCTAACAATCACACCGTCGATCTGGACCGGGCCGGGGCCCGTCATGGTTTTCCCGTCGGCGCCGAGCGTGAGGACCAGGGGCTTCGGGGTGGTATCGATGACGATGGCGGCACGGTTGTTCTTGAACTCGAAGGAATAGTTATGTTGGTCGGGAGCCAGGAAAGAGCAGTTCACCAGGACGCCGCCGTCAATGAAATCGAGACGCCAATCGCCGGCGCCCTCGAAGACGCCCGCGATCTCCGGACCCGGAGCGGGCTCTTTCGCGGCGGACGGCAGAACCTGAGCGACCATCTGTCCAAAGGCGCCCAGCAGCGAGTTGCCGGTACATGTCGCCACAACTCTTCCTGAAGATACGCAGCGGCGAATGGCCCGTTCCTCGGCGTTCTTGGGAGGAGCTGGCATTACGGCTCCCTGGACCTGGGCCCTGGCTGGGGTGCTCTGGGTGTTCGACTGGTTGGTCTGGTTCGCCTGGGGGTTGGCCTTCCGGACGTTGGCGTCGTAGATTTCCTGCTGCTTCTTCTTGAAGGCTTCTTCCGCGGCAAGCTCTTTGGCCGCAGGTTGCTGGCAGGTGGGCAGCAGCGCTTTCAGTGCGCCGCGGGTTTCGGTGGTGTAAGCCATGAACCCGTTGTGTTTAGGGCGGTCGGGATGAGCGACCTGGCAAGTTGCGGTGTCCGAAAGATCGCGAATGTTGCAGCTTTCGACGTAGAGGCGTTCACCGCTGCACACATAGGTCACATTCAGCTTGATGTCTTGCGCGGCGGCCGAGACGCCGAGCAGCAGTATAGCGATGCCCAGCTTGGCCTGGAGTCGAGTCGGAGCGCTGCGTTGCATTAAAAGGGCGGCCGCATCATCCACTTGCCTGACTCCTTGTCCTTATAAAAGTAGCCCATGGATATGTTGTTGTACATCCCGGCGCCGATGTTCGCTGACGCAACCATCACGGTGAAAGTGCATCGGAAGCCCTGCTCAGCCGGTTTGTCGCAGGCCTCTTTCTTGAAAAAGGTGATCTTGATTGGCTCGCTATTGGTTACGCCCGGGGGGTGATTCATGGCAAACTCCATTGCGTCTTTCATCTGGGCTTCGGAGGGTTCGGAACCCGCTCCGCCGCAGCTGGCGAGCCCGAACACCAAAACCGCACCGAACACAAAGCATTCAAAACGCAAGCGCATAATCAAAGATCACCGTCCTGCATATAGATGCGCTCTCGAGGCGAAAACTTGCAAAAATGTTCTCCTGGCGTGGAACCAGCTCTAGGGCGCGGGTTCATGCTAGCATCGCTGGAATGATTCGACGAACCTGTGGCGTCTTCCTGATTCTTGCGTTCCCATTCTGCTGTGCCGCGGCGCTAACGGACGCCCCCGACGTCAAAGGCGCGGAACGCTTGTTCGCGAGTTGGATCCGCGGGCAGCTGGCCTCCGGAGTGGGATACAACCTGTTCTCTGCCAACGGTGGAAGAGCCGACACGGTGAAGGGTGTGAGCCCGTACGCCGGCCAGTCGGTTTTCATTCACCGAACGGATTCGGGCTGTGATCGGAATGCAAGTATCAAACGCGCTCAACCATCCCAACTATAATCCGCCAGGTAACCTGACGCTGGGAGTACCGGCATTTGGGACGATCTCGTCGATGCAGGTGGCGGAAGGCGCGGGCCCGCGGCAAATCCAGTTGACAGGACGCATTACGTTTTAACCCTACTGCTTTCATCATTTCCGGCGGCGACTACGGTCGGTCCGCCGGAGTGGTGCGTTATTATCGGCGGTGGATGCCGCGCTTGCCAAGTATTTCCTTGCTGCTGTTGCTCGGCGTCGGGCCGGCACTATCTCAGACACCCGTGGTGAACCCCGGTGGCGTGGTCAATGCCGCGAGTTTTGACGCACCGGTATCCCCAGGTTCGCTGGTTTCGATCTTCGGTTCGAATCTTGCGCAACAGACAGTCGCGGCAACCCTAATACCGCTTCCCCATCGGTTGGCCGGTGTAACGGTGCAATTCAACGGTATCGCGGCGCCGCTGCTGTTTGTTTCCCCAAACCAGATCAATGCACAAATTCCCTGGGAGGTGTCAGCAACCGAGCCTGTCAGTGTCGTGGTGACAAATGGTGCGACCTCTTCGGCCGCTCGCGATATCTCAATCCAACCTTATTCACCCGGCGTTTTCTCATTGCAGGGTTATGCCATCGCGATTCTTGACGATGGATCGATCGCCGCTCCGATCGGCGTGCTTGGCTCCCTCGCCAGCCGTCCAGCCACGCCAGGCGACACGCTCGAAATCCTGGCAACTGGATTGGGTGCAACGGAGCCGGCGGGAATTACTGGCGGCAATTCATTGGACATGCTGCGAAAAACCGCCACTCCAACAGTGTCGATCGGCGGCGTGCCCGCTCAGGTCAGTTTTTCCGGACTCTCGCCGCAATTCGTGGGAGTGGATCAGATCAACGTGGTGGTACCTTCCAACGCTCCGACCGGCAATGGTTTGGCAGTCGAAATCGAGATCGGCGGCCGCATGAGTAGTGCCCAGGCTAGCCTGGCGATCGGAAATGCAAACTGGACGCAATGGGGCCAGAACCCGCAACATTCGGGCAGTGTTCCGTTGCTGGGTCAGAGATTGGGGAAGATATTGGCTAATGTCCTGTACGATCCAATCGCCGCTCCGGAACAGCAGAGCTACGGAGAACTCCCGATACACTATCAGACGCCGCTGGTGGATGGCGGCGATGTATTCATGGAATTCAAGAGTGGCGCCTTCAGCTCGGTCAGCTATGCCCAGGAAAGCTGGGGCGAGAACCACTTTGTCTGGCGAGACAACCAGCTGACTCAAGACTGGTCTTATACCAGCGACTGGCGGCCGCCGGGGTCCCCCAACGACTTTTTCGAGCCTGTGTTCCACGCCGTGCTTGCCAACGCCGCCGTATATGTTCCCGGCGCTAGTGGCAGCATCGTCCAGTTGGACCGGGAAACCGGAGCGGAGATCCGGCGCATTGCTCCCTTTGGAACGGATCCCAACACCTATGAAACAGGACCGATTAGCTCGGATGTATTCGGCAATTTGTTCTACAACGCGCTGCAGGTGGTGGTAGATCCCAAGTCCGGCTTCTACGCCCACGACGCGACGGATTCCTGGCTTGTGAAGGTGGCTCCGGATGGTTCGTTTTCGAAAGTCAGCTACAAGGTCTTGACTTCAGCGGAAGCGCCCGCCGCAAGCGCCTCCTGTGTGGGCAGGTTTACCGCCAAGCAGCTGCCGTGGCCACCCAGTCCAACTGCGAAGCCTGAAACCAGCGCCTGCGGCACCGAGCGTGTGGGATTGAATGTGGCTCCCGCAATCGCGCCCGATGGAACCATTTACAGCGTTACACGAGCCCAGTTCAACGAGCACTACTCCTTTCTCGTTGCGATCAATCCCGACTTGTCCGAGAAATGGGTCGCATCTCTGCGTGGCCTTTTCGCGGATGGCTGCGGCGTGGCGGTTTCCGACGGCGGCTGGCTTCCTCCAAATGGCGGGCCGGGCGGCTGCGCGGTGGGAGCTCCGCTGGGCGTTGACCCGGCCACAAACCTGCCGGGCGATGGCCTGGTCATCGATAGCACGTCAGCATCGCCCACGGTTGCGCCGGATGGAAGCGTGCTCTATGGCACGTACTCGCGTTACAACTATGCGCAAGGCCACCTGGTGCATTTCGACGCGAATGGCAAATACCTCGGCGCATTCGGCTTTGGATGGGACATTACGCCCGCCATTTATAGCCACGACGGAACCTGGTCCATCGTCGTCAAGGACAACCACTACGGAGGATTGGGGTCCTACTGCGAGGTCGAGAGTATCTGCCCCACGGATCGAACCAGTACCAATCCCGCGTCGCCGGAAGCGTATTTCCTGACCCAGCTGAATGGCGGTATGGGGGTCGAATGGAGCTTCCAAAACACGAACAGCCAGAGTTGCTCGCGCAATGCGGACGGGACAATCAGCTGCGTTTCGGATCACCCGTTCGGTTTCGAGTGGTGCGTCAACGCGCCGGCGGTGGACGCGAACGGCCTGGTTTATGCGAACAGCGAGGATGGCAACCTTTACGCCATCGGACAAGGCGGAGTTCTAAAAGAAAACATCTTCCAGCAACTAGCTATAGGCGCGGCCTACACGCCGGCCTCTTTCGACAGCCAGGGTCGAATCTATACTCAGAATGACGGCCATTTGTTCGTGGTCGGGAGGTAGTGCTCGTGACGCGCGATAATCTATCAGATACTCACATGCGTGCCTACACCATGAAGTGGGTTGTGCTGATCGCGATCGCGAGTGCAACCTCGCTGCTGCGCGCGCAGCAGCCAGCCCCGGATCTGATCCTCACCAATGGAAAAATCATCACCGTCGACGAGCGCTTTACGATCGCACAGGCAGTGGCCATCAAAGGCGACCGCATCGTCGGTGTCGGGACCAACCAAGAAATAGCTCAGCTTGCCGGAACGAGCACACGCAGGATCGACCTGATGGGCAGGGCCGTCCTGCCCGGACTGATCGATAACCATATGCATCTTCTGCGGGCGGCCTCAACCTGGACACGGGAACTCCGTTGGGATGGGGTGGAATCGCGAAAGCAAGCCATCGAGATGCTGCGCTCTCGTGCGAAAGCGGCCGGGCCGGGTGAATGGGTCTATAACATTGGCGGCTGGGCCCATCAACAGTTCGCGGACGATCCAAAACCTTTTACCCGCGAAGAACTGGATCGGATCGCGCCGAATAATCCTGTATCGCTGCAGGAGTCGTACTATCAGGTTTTTCTGAACAGCCGGGCCTTGCAGGCTTTAGGGATTGAAGACAACGCGCCCGATCCGCAGGGCTTCGTCAAAGGGTCGATCATGCGCGACGCCGGCGGAAAGCCCACGGGGGTGATCCGGGGTGACATTCCAGCTACTCGCCCAGTTGCCGCGAAACTTCCCAAGGTAGCGCCGGAACAGCTTGAGGCCGCCACCCGGTCCATGGTCCAGGACATGAATCGAGCGGGCCTTACGTCGATCGGCGTTCCTGGTTGCAACGCCGATGTGCTGGAGATTTTCCAAAAATGGAAGGCGCAGGACCAGCTCAATATCCGGATCTTTTGTATCGACGGCGTCGCGGGCGGAACTCCGGAGCAGGTGGACCGGGCCTTGGGGCAAATCCCCAAGATCAAGCTGTTTCAGGGTGATAGCTACATCGACAATATCTTTTTCGGCGAGAGCGTCTACGGGCCGCTGCATGATCCGATGTTCGCGCTGAAGTCCGACCCAGCGCCCGATCAGCTCCAGCAATGGCGCCGCATGGCGATGGAGATTGCCAAGGCCGGCCTGCCGCTGCATGTGCATGCGGAACTACACTCCACGATCGATGCATTCCTCGATCAGATCGAGGCGATCAACAAGGAACACCCTATCAAGAGCCTGCGCTGGACTCTGGCTCACATCAACCAGATCAACGCGCCAGAACTCGAGCGTATGAAGAACCTCGGGATGTACGCCGCCGTGCATCCCTGGGCCGTGATCAACGGTGCGATCATGCA
>Ga0209517_10006691_pt1 | contig 14129 bp, 10 predicted proteins | sample PeaSoiMetSII2010_FD_187695 | JGI IMG/M metagenome (GOLD analysis project Ga0209517, IMG submission 187695) | Peat soil microbial communities from Weissenstadt, Germany - SII-2010 (SPAdes) (version 2) | ecosystem: Environmental > Terrestrial > Soil > Wetlands > Peat | place: Germany...
GTGGGGAAGAACAATACCTACGGAACGGTGGTGGGCAAATTGAAGAGCGGGCCGCTCACCTACTGCCGCGTCTCGACGGACGATCTGAACGGCAAGCTGCGCGCCTACGTGGGCGAGGGTGAAATCACGGGCGACCGCCCGCAGAGCTTCGGCGGCTACGGCGTGGTGAGGGTGCCGCAAATGCAGAAGCTCCTGAAGCACATCTGCCGGCACGGCTACGAGCACCACGTGGCCGTCAACCGCAGCCACTACGGCAGCGCCGTCGCCGAAGCCCTGAGCAATTACAAAGGCTGGGACACCTACCACCACCAGGCCGAGGGCTGCTGACGAACTTTTGCGAGAATTGGGATCTGGCACCCTGACCCTATTCGCAGTCATCCTGAGCCCATGCGCTGCAATCCCGAGCGAAGCGAAGAACCTCCGGAGTTGCGCGGTCCTCGTAAGGTCGGGGCTTCATCCCCGCCCTGCCGGTCCCCACGTAACATACCCCTTTTTAGTCCGAATTCCGAAGCTGCGAGGCTCTGTGGGGAGAAACCCCTCACCCGGCTCGCTACTCTCGCCACCCTCTCCCCACGGGAGAGGGCAGAAATCAATCAACGCTCACGGCCCTCTCCCTTGGGGAGAGGGTGTCCCGAAGCCGGCGTAGTCATCAGCCCGTCAGCTGACGGAGACGGGTGAGGGGTTACTTCGGAAGAATTCAAACTCCCGTTCAGTTCTCGAGGTTATCAAGGCAGGCAATTCAGATTCAAAGAGTTGGCCCGGGAGTGCCAAATTCAGCTTCGGAATTCGGGTTTAATGCCATTAAGCACCAGGCGAATTTCCGTCGCGATTATCTCATAAACACATCCGAACAGTAGTAGCATGTCTGCCTGGCTTCACAGATTTACCTGGGAAATTCCTCTGCCGCACGGTTGGTTCGAGAGAGCCGCTGCACACCGGCAAGCGAAGGAGCAGATGGTTATGAAAAGAGTTATGGTTACTTTCATCGGTCTCATCCTCAGCCTTCTGGCGGTCGGCGCGCGGCCACCCGGCACGGGCAGCGCAGTCTGCGCACAGGAACCACCATCGGCGGAAACCTACTACCCGCCGTCCGAGTTAGCAGGCGGCTGGAGGCGCTGCAAGACGGACGAAGAAGTCCGCAGGCTGGGCGGTATGGATCCCGAGAAGCTGGCAAGGGTGGGCCGCATGAATCTTACTTTTTACGGAGGGCCTTGGCAGCTCGTGGTGATCCGGCACGGCTACCTGGTGCGTGAATGGATGGGAGCCAACGCCATGCCGCAGACAACCTTCGACCTCTGGTCTTGCACGAAATCCGCCACCGGCATTGCCTACGGCTTGCTTTTCGACGACAGCCGCCACCACACGCTTCCCCACGATGCACAAGTTGACCTCGACAGCCCGGCCTACTCGTTCATCCCCGAAGGCGGCCCGCCGAGCGACCCGGCCAAAGAAAAGATCAAGCTGCGCCACCTCTTGAGCATGACCTCCGGCATCCCCGGCGAAGACCACGGCATTGAAGGGTTCCAGGTCAGCGATGGAGGCGGCGAATTCGAAATCGCGTTGGGACGCCAGCCGAACCGCTTTGGAGAATCGGCAGCGCGGCTTTATGCGGCCCCGGGCGAGGCCTGGGATTATTCGGACGCCGCCTTCGCGCACCTCTCCCTGATTTTCTTCCATGTCACCGGCCAGGAGATCGGCGATTTTATGAAGGCGCGGGTCTTCCAGCCCATCGGCATCGTGAACGGCGGCTGGGACCTGGAAGGAGGCGGCGGAAACCTTGGCCCACACACCAACCCGCACAGCGGACTCCACCTCTCCGCCCGCGACTTCGCCCGCCTGGGCTATCTCCTGCTGCACCGCGGCGCGTGGGAGGGAAAACAGATCGTTCCCAAAGGGTGGATCGAGCTCGCGACGCGCAGTTCACAAGACATTAATAAGGACTACGGATTTACTTTTTGGGTGAATACCGCCGGCACGCTTTGGCCCCACGCGCCCAAGGACGCTTTCGCGATGATGGGCTTTGCCACCAATCGCTGCTTCGTCGTGCCTTCCCTTGATTTGGTCGTGGTGCGGACCGCGTTCGACCCGCAGCCCATCGGGCCGGTGGACGTGCCGCTGCAGAGCATTCTCGAGACAGTCATCCAATAGGCGGCAGGAGGGATCGTAGGTGGCGCTGAGCGAAGCTCGGTGATCGGTGAAGCTGCAGTCGCCCGGGCTCCACAGAGCTTCGCGCTGCGCTGCATCATTGCAGAGCTGTTGTAGAATGTCGAATGCTCTAGCTCCCTTGGTGTCTTCGCGGCTTGCTGGTGGGAAACCATGAATCTTCAGGACAGTCGCAACAACGCCCGCTACGCTGTCTCGGCAGGATTTCTCGGCTGGACGCTCGATGCGTTCGATTTCTTCGTCGTGGTGTTTGTTCTCTCCGCGGTGGCCAAGAACTTTGGCCGCTCGATTCCCGCTCTCGCCTTAACGCTTACGATCACGCTGGCGATGCGCCCGGTGGGCGCTTTCGTTTTCGGGCTGTTGGCGGATCACTACGGCCGGCGGATTGTGCTGCTGGCCAACGTTGCCTTCTTCACGCTTATGGAGGTGATGTCCGGCCTGGCGCAGAACTACACGCAATTCTTCCTGCTCCGGCTGCTCTACGGAATCGGCATGGGAGGCAATTGGGGCGTGGGCGCGTCGCTGGCCATGGAGTCGGCGCCGCCGAAATGGCGAGGTATTCTTTCGGGGCTGCTCCAGGAGGGCTATGCGCTCGGCAATGTGCTGGCTGCGATTGCCTACTACTCCGTGTTTCCGCACTGGGGTTGGCGCGCCATGTTTTTCGTCGGGGCCGCGCCGGGAATCGTCACCATGCTGATTTGCCTGCGGGTCGAAGATCCCCAGGCGTGGCAAGAGTCGCGCACTGATTGGTCCACCTACCGGCGTGCCATCTTCAAGAACTCGCGCCTGTTTTTCTACCTGGTGGCGCTCATGGCGGCCATGAATTTCATTTCGCACGGCACGCAGGACTTGTACCCGACTTTTCTCCAACGCCAGCGCCATTTCGGAGTGGACTCGACGGCGCTGATCACGGGACTCTCGATGGTGGGTGCGATTCTGGGCGGTCTTACCTTCGGGCATTTCTCGGATCGCAAGGGCAGGCGGCGCGCCATGGTCTGGGCGGAGGTGCTGGGACTTGCTGCCGTGCCATTGTGGATCTTGGCGCCGACCAAACCGCTGATCATCTTGGGGGCCTTCATCATGCAGTTTATGGTGCAAGGGGCGTGGGGCGTGATTCCAGCGCACATCACTGAACTCTCGCCGCCGCAGCTTCGTGGATTCTTCCCGGGCTTCGCTTACCAACTCGGGGTTCTGGTTGCATCGTCGATTGCCTACATCGAGGCCGTGCTCGGCGAACACTTCAGCTACTCAATCTCCATGGGAAGCCTCGCCGTCGTGGTGCTCTGCCTTGGCGTCGCCATCATCTCCGTCGGCCCGGAGGCAAAGGGTGTTTCGTTTATCCGCAACTCACGCGCGCCGTAAACGATCAGGCAATCAAATATCTCACTGCTTTGAAAATTTCCGGGAGCGCGGGCATCCTGCCCGCCTTTGGCGCCGCAGTCGCACGCACGCTGCGGGCAGGATGCCCGCGCTCCGGGGCATTTCATGGTCTCCGGGTGCGCGTCAGCGGGCGGGCATGAGCGACTGGTTTGTGCCTTGGCGGGAATCTTGACGTCAGAGACAACTGAGCCGGGAGTCGCGGCGGCGCTGCTTCACATCGGCAAACCAGCGGCAAAGCAGGAACAGCGCGAGGCGAGGTCATGCACACCGTGGTCTCTCGCGGGCGGCGCATTCTTACGCTCACTGAGAAATATCGACCTGGTAACAACGGCGCGAATGCTCTCGGTCGGGTTCCATCTCCCGAACTCGACTGGACTTATTTGATTTATACTGGTTCTGGAATGGATATTGCACGTTTTCGATCGGGATGGAAGGAGGCATGGGCTATGAAAAGGCTGTCATTTCTTCTGGCCGTGGTTTTGTTGATGTGGATTCCCTGCCGCGGCCAGGAAACTGCGTCCACCCAGCAGAAGAACGGAGACCGTGCGACTGCCAGTCAACAGAAAGATAGCTATCAGGAAAAAGCCGAGGCGAGGCTGCGGGAGCTTAAGCGTCAAATCGATGTCTTAAACGCCAAAGCCAGCAAGCAGGGTACTGAGGCCCGGAAGCAATTTGACCGGCAGATTGCCGAATTGGACCGGCAGCGAGTGACCGTCCAACGCCAACTCGATAAGCTCAAGACTTCCAGCCAGCAAGCCTGGCGCGACATGAAGCCGAATCTTGATGCGGCAATGAAGAACCTCGAGGCGGCGTACCAACGCGCGGCCGCAGACTTCAAGAAATAGCGCTGCCGGTCACACCCCATCGGAGTGCGGTAGCGCCAGCTACGGCGGTTTGGTCGAACTCCACGGCGGCAGCTTCGCTGCCGCACTCCATCACGCGCGACGCGTTTCGCACGGTTTCTGGGTGCCCTTCAGCCGAAGGACACTCAGAAACCATGAAAACACGATCGTAGGGGGACGGCTTGCCGTGCCCTGGCCGGTGCGATTCGGGGTAGGGCAAGCCCTACCCCGACGCCTTTTCAAAGCAACCTTTTTCGCATGCGCCCCTTCAGGCCTCATCACGGCGTGAGTTTCAAGAACGCCACGCCGTAACCTCCCAATTGAATCGTCATGTGTGCTGTGGGGGTAACCGGCGCCGCGGCAGGTCCGTTCGTAACGTCGGTGTTCTTATCAATCGTGAGCAGCGAAGCAGAGGAGAATGTGCCGAGGCCTGAGAGGTCAATTGCCACCACGCGGGGATCGCCCGGCCCATTATTGTCCGTACTCGATTGGACCGCGTGATCGGCCACCATCAGCACCACGCTGCCATCGCCATTTTTCACCGCCAGAATTTCCACGCTGGAGTTTTCGGTGACGCCCAATTGCAGAATCTCGGCACCGGTTGGGGTGGCGTCCGGGTTCGAGGGGAAGTATTGGCCGAGCCAGTAGTCCACCCAATAGCCCAGTTGAAGCCCCATGTTCGAAGCGCTGAGCTCACCGTATTGCGCGTCGGCGGCGAAATCCCAGTGATACAACGCCTCGAGCCCCGCCTTGCCGAACATGGAGAAGACCGTCGGCCGCCAGGCGGCGAAGAAGGCGCTCGAGCCTCGCTGGTCCGAAACGAACGTCCCGCCGTTGCAGGCGCTGATGCCGCCCCCCTTGTCGTAGTCGGCGTTAACATTGTTTTCCGTCATCCACACCGGCACGCCCGAAAGGGCCGGTTTGGTCTGCAGTTGGGAGTAGAGATATTGAATGTGCGGGACGAACTGAGTGACGGCGTCGAAGAGTGTCTGGTCGGTGTCTTTCTGATTGCACGTGGCATAGAAGTGCGTGGCGAGGACATCCACCGGCGCGGTCACGTTCTGGACAAACGTGGGAATGTAGTTTTGGGCCTCGCTTCCGAAATCCGCCAACTCGACGGCGACGAACTTGATAGTGCTATCCACCGCTTGCATCTGGGGCACTACCACGTTGTACATGTTCACGTAGTTCTGAGGGCCCGGCGAGTTGGGCGCGCTGCTGTCGTTGAATTCGTCGTTAATGTTTGGTTCGTTGTAGATGCCCCAATAGTCCACGCGCCCCACGCCGCTCGGAGGCGTCGAAACGCACGGGGTCTTGCTGCAAGAGGTCGCGTCGGTAATCCCAGTCGCGGTGTTGTAGTATCTCACCAGGTCCGCCGTATAGGCGCCGAACGCCTTGAAGGTTGGGTCGAGAAGATTGCCCGACGAATCGTACATGTAGGCGGGCGCCTTGGCGATCTGGTATTCCGGGCTATGGTCGGTAACGCTCATGATGGGGTTGATTATGCCGTCGGGATAGGAGAAGTCCCAAACTCCCGCGTCGGTTTCCGGTATGTCTCGCTCGAGCACCTGCATGCGGATATGGTGGGGCAGGAGAGTTCCCAGCGGGGTCGTGGCGGAGGGAAATTGGACGAAGAACTGATCGGCCCACGATGCCAGTTGGAAGGATGTGGACATGGCTTCCTCAAGCCGGCCTATGACGCCCAGAGTGGAATCGACGGCGTCTGCCACGACGGCTGCGACGCCGACCGTCAGCGCCAGTGTTGCGGTGGCGGTGGTGGTCCCGTCGCTTGCCGTAACGGTGAGGTTGTACGTACCCGAAGGCGTGGAAGGGGTGGCGGCAACGCCCTGACCGGGGAGAGGAACTGGGCCGCCAGTCGAAAAGCTGACTGAGCCGCTATTTCCGGTGCCCGGCGACTGGCTGCTCACATTCATCGAAGTAAGCGAGGGTGTCACAGTCAACGTGACGTTGTTTGTATCGCCGGACGGGCGTGTAATGGTCACGTTGACAGTCCCCGATGTGCCGTTCTGGAAGATGGTCAACGAACTCGCGGAGAGACTCTCCCCGATTAGTGTGGGAGGGGGAGCAGACGTGCCTCCGCCACCTCCGCAGCCGGGGAGGAATGAAACGGAACTGATGATTAAGGCCAGGAGGAGAGTTTGGATGCGATCAGACATGGCGGGTCCTCTTGTTAACGTCGAACGGCGGGTGACATCCTGATGCTCAGCTGAATTGGTAAGCGAACTTATTCGGCGGAAGCGCAAGGCCGGGGCTTCAGAGTCTGTGTGAGAACCTCATTCAGGCTGTCATTCCGAGCGAAGCGAGGAATCTCGCTCAGAATCTTTTCAAGCCAGTGCGAGATTCCTCGTCGCCTGCGGCTCCTCGGAATGACAGCAAAAACGAGTTCTCAGACAGACTCTAAAGCCCCGCCCCTCCTCGGGCCACTTGAAATTGCGCTCATTAAACCAACCACTAGCATGACTTTCAGAAAAGGGTAACAGCGCTACCGGCGATGGTATCATCGAAACAAGAGCGGTGCGAAGGTGGCCAGATTGCGCCGCCACACCATCCAGCTGTGTACGCCCGGCGTCTCAATGTCTGTGTGCTGAATTCCTTTCGACTTGAGCCAGTCACGGAACTTGCGGTTTATTTCGATAAGATGATCGTCCGTTCCGCAAGCAATCCAAAGCAATCGGAGTTGCGCGTTGACAGTGGAATCGAGTCCCGGAAAGTCCGTCTGGAAATCGTCAGGGAGCCCGCCCGAGCTGAACGCCCCAATCCACGCGAAGTCGTTGAGTGTATTCAATCCGGTCAGAAGCGATTCAGCGCCTCCCATCGAGAGGCCCGCGATGGCTCGAGAATTGCGATCCTTCATCACTCGATAAGACGCTTCCACCTGCGGCAGGACTTCGTTAATCAGGGCCTCACGAAACCTCTGGTAGTTGCGTTGGCGGAGGCTGGGGTCGCGAAACGACGCCACGCCTGCCGAGACGATCTCCGGCGCGCCGTAGCCGAGAGGCATCACGACAATCATCGGCTTGACTTTCCCCTGGGCAATCAAGTTGTCGAGGATCACGTTAGCATATCCGACGGCGGTCCAGGCGCTCGCGTCATCGCTGAATCCGTGCAGAAGGTAGAGCGTCGGGTAGGATTCCTGCCCGTTGGGAGCGTAGCCGGGCGGGGTATAGACGTAATAGTCGCGATTGTCGCCGACGATCGCCGAATGATAGAAATGGTGGTCGATCACTCCGTGTGGCACGTCATTGACCTCCCAGGGCAACGAAGGCGGTCCCGGAACGTGAACGACGCTCTGGGGGCCGAGGAGGTTCGGCTTCATCAGGTGGTTCGACGGGTCGATCAAGTGCACACCGTCGGCCACAAACGAGTACCCGTAGAAGTCCGGCTCCAGTGGGTCCGTGGTGATGCTCCAAACCCCTTCTTCGTCCTTCAGCATGGCCGCCGGCTGCGCCCCCTCGCGGGCAAGCAGGACCTCCTTGGCATTCGGAGCGCGGAAGCGGAACGTAACGCGGTTGTCAGACCCTACCTGCGGCGAAACCAGGGGCGGGGGTTGAGTTCGCTGCGGCGCCTGCGCGAGAACGGTCGATGCCGACAGGAGAACCAGTAAGCAAAACAGTAGAGTGCGATTCATGGTTTTCGCAATCCTTTCGAGGTATGAGCCTTGAACTCCGCTTGGGAGGCTCTCGGCCTGAGTGAGTATACACCAATCTTCACGCGGAGAGCGCCCAGCCGGAAGGCGGGAGCAGACGGTGAAAACATCAGCCGCCTGTCATCCTCAGGATGACAGATTCTGATTGCCTCTCCTGCCTACACCACTCTTTTTCGTTGCGCGCCGTAGCAAGCGACGTAATATAATGACGGCGCAGTCGAGATTCGCGCCAGAGGTCGTCAGTAAACTCGATGTTTTTCTTTCCGGCGAATTCAATTGAAACACGGAGCGGTTCCTGGTGCTCTGCCCCAAACGAATCGCACCGGCGAGGAGGTCTGTCGCTTGACGGAGACCGCAGGAAGGGATAGCAATGGCAAGGCTCCAGGTGAACCCGAGCGGGGCTGGACGGGGAATCTCCGGCGGCTAATCCGTCCAGTCGTTTACCTTAGCCAGAATTGGATCAGCCGTATTGGAGTGGTGCTGGCGACCACGTCCGCTATCACTTTAATCTTCACGTTTCTTTCACAGGTCCTGGGTTATTCCTTCAATCCCTACTTGGGCATCATTGTATTCCTGCTTTTGCCCGGGGTTTTTGTCCTGGGACTCGTACTGATTCCCATCGGCATATACCGGGAGTTCCGCCGGCGCCGCCGCCTGGGTACGCTTCCCCATGAATACCCTTTAGTTTCTTTCTCGCGCGAGGAGTTTCGCCGCACCGCCAGCTTCGTGGTCCTGATGAGCGCCATCAACGTGCCTCTTTTCGTGCTCGCCAGCTACCGCGGAGTCGTCTATATGGATTCGGTGAGCTTTTGCGGAGCCACCTGCCACACCGTGATGCAGCCCGAATACACCGCTTACCTGAACTCGCCGCACTCGCACGTGGCTTGCGTCGAATGCCACATCGGCCCTGGAGCGCCGTGGTTCGTGCGCTCGAAAATCTCGGGCACCTACCAAGTCCTTGCGGTGACGTTCAACCTCTATCCTCGGCCCATCCCCGTACCAGTCCACAATCTGCGTCCGGCGGCCGACACCTGCAACCAGTGCCATTGGCCGGCGAAGTTTTCTGACGACAAGCTCCTCGTCAAACACAAATTCGGGGACGATGAGAAGAACTCCCCCACCACCAGCGTGCTCCTGATGCATATTGGAGGACTCAGTCCGGGATTGAAATACACCGGTATTCACGGATGGCATTTGGGGCTCATCAGTTACCTTGCGTCCGATGAGAAGCGGCAGGTTATTCCCTGGGTCGAACACCGAAATGCGGATGGAACCTACACGCAGTTTGTATCCGCCGGTACCCCGCCCAAGCCTGAGTTGCTTGCTCATGGCGAAAAGCGCCTGATGGACTGCATGGACTGTCACAACCGGCCCAGCCACACCTTCCATCTGCCGGAAGAGGCCGTGAACACCGAAATGGCGGCAGGGCGCATCAGCCCGGCGCTGCCCTTTGTACACAAGGTCTCGATTGAGCTGCTCAAGCAGAATTACGCGAACCGCCTTGCCGCTGAGACACAGATTCCGGATAACCTCCGGGCCTACTACCGCAAAAACTATTTTGCCCTTTACAACAGTAAGCGCTCCGAGGTTGAGGAAGCCGCCAAGGCCCTGGTGTATATCTACGACAGCAACGTCTTCCCGGACATGAACATCACCTGGGGAACGTATGCCAACAACCTGGGTCACATGGATTTTCCGGGCTGCTTCCGGTGCCACGACGGAGACCACAAGTCAAAGGACGGCCAGGCCATCACGCAGGATTGCAACAGTTGCCACAACCTGCTGGCCATGGACGAAGCCAAACCCAAAATCCTGCAAGAACTACAGGGCGGACAGTAGACGTGAAGCGTCACCACCAAGACAGCAGGACTCCAAGCAAGTGCAGAGACGATATTTCTCTTTGTGTCTTCTTGCCTTGGTGGTAATAATTGTCCTTTGGACGGATCGGGTTTCGAAAACTCTAAACAGGGGGTGTTTAATGAAGAAGGTTCTAGGGATTCTTGTTATCGCTGCATTCTGCGCCGTCATCGTACCTCTTGGCCACGCCAAGCCGGAGTATGCCAAGAAAGAGGGAAAGAAGTGCGTGGACTGCCACGTCAAGGGAAATCCCAAAGAGTTAACAGACATGGGCAAGTATTACAAGGAACATAACCATTCCTTGGAAGGGTATAAGGAAGCCAAGTAATCGCCCTGAAAGCCGTCTTGTCCAGCGGCGGATGAAACGCTACGCCTGAAGTCAGCTGGCGGTGATGATCCGCCTGATTTCATCGCGCCGCCGCAGGCTGCCGCTAGGCGAGCAGGTGGGCAGTGCGGTAGGCACCTGGCCGCTGCGGCCCGGCGACCTAGCGACGAACAGGCATTTTATCGAATGCTACTCGAGACGCCGGCCTATCGCCTACCTGCCCACCTGCCCATCTGCCTACTGCCCGCTTGGGGGTGAAGAACGGTGGAGGGAAACTGGCCGCGCATTGCCGTGCTGGGTGCGGGGTCCGTGGGTTGCTATTTTGGTGGAATGCTGGCGCGCGCCGGCGCGCTGGTGACCTTGATTGGCCGTCCTCTGCACGTGGGAGCGATCGCTCGCCACGGTTTATTCATCGACGCCCTGCATTTTCAACAGTACATTCCGGTTTCGGCGTCCACCGAGATCAGCGCCGCAAACGACGCGGAGGTTGTGCTTTTCTGTGTAAAGACGGTGAACACGGAAGAGGCCGCGAAATCCGTCGTGCCGCACCTCGCCCCAAACGCCGCCCTTATTAGTCTTCAAAACGGAGTCGACAACGTCGAGCGAATCCGCTCCGCGACCAAGATCGACGCCTTTGCGGCCGTGGTTTACGTCGCTGCCGCCATGACCGCGCCGGGACGGGTGAAGCATTCCGGGCGAGGCGATCTCATTGTGGGGGATCTCCCGGGACGCACCCACAATGACGCTCGCCGCCGCCGCCAACTCGAGCGCATCGCTTCGCTCTTCGAGCGTGCGGGTGTTCCGTGCCGCGTCTCGAGCAACGTGCAGGGAGAACTCTGGTTGAAGATGATCATCAATTGCGCCTACAACGCGATTTCAGCTCTCGGCCGCGCCCAGTACCACCGCGTCGGAGGAAATCGCTGGACGCGCGAGTTGATGATCAAGGTCACCGAAGAGGCCCTCGAAGTGGCGCGTGCCGCGGGCGTGCAACTGCCGGATGTTGACATGGTTGAAACAGTGCTGAAGATCTCTGAAAGCATGGCCAACGCTACCTCCTCGACCGCTCAGGATCTGGCTCGCGGAAAGCCTACCGAGATTGATTCCTTGAACGGCTATCTGGTCCGGCGCGGGGCGGAAGTGGGCGTGCCAACTCCCGTCAACCAGACCCTTCACGCCCTGGTCAAACTCCTCGAGGAATCCGCCCAGTCAAATCAGTAACCGTTGGGGCAGTGTTCTAATTTGATGGATCCCGTAGGGGGATGTCATTCCGAGCGGAGCGAGGAATCTCGTTCTGGTTCGCTCGATCATGCCCCAATTGCAAGGCCAGAGCGAGATTCCTCGCTCCGCTCGGAATGACATCCATATTAGGAAACCAGCCAAATCTAGGACCATACCAGCGCCTGACAGCCGAGCAGTTTTTCCCCACCTATGTAGTTTTGGCTTCAACAACTTCCGGCCGCTAGCCGCACCTTACTCCTAACCCTTGAGCCCACGGTAGTTATAAAGCCTTCGTTTGGCAAAGTATTTGCTCTCTTCAAATCCTACCCGTGAGCTGCGAATTTCCCATTGGAGGGGAAAACATGGAAGAAAAACCGATCAAAGAAGAAGAGTCCGTTGATCATTCGCCGGCCGACCGTGGCCACAAGATTGTCACCGGTCCTATGGTGGTTGGCTTGTGTATGGTGCTCGTTTACGCGCTCGTGGAACACCGTTCCCTCAAGCAACTTACCGCCAGTCGCGACGAATTAACCGCGGAACTTAACCTGCAGCATGCCCAGATACAGAGCCTTTCGCAGAAACTGCTTGCGGCGCAATCTGTGCCCGCACCCGCTCCTGCGGCGCCAGCGGCGGAGGCTCAACCGGCAGTGAATTCTGCCGAAGAGGAAGCTCCGGCCTCTCCGCCCAGAAAAGTCCAGAGTCATCCCCGGAAGCACGTCGCGGTTGCTCGCGCACACCGGGGTCAGGATCCGTGGCGCAAGCAAATGCAATCACAATTGACCGCGCAGCAACAACAAATCGCCAACCAACAGCGGATGATCCAGGAGACACAGGATTCTGTCCAAAAGGCCCGCACGGACCTGGAGAGCAATCTCACATCAACCCGCGGTGATCTTAACGGGTCAATCGCCAAGAATCACGCGGAGCTTGTGGCTCTCGAGAGGAAAGGCGAGCGAATCTACTACGAATTCAACCTTCAGAAGGCGAAAGAATTCTCGAAGGAAGGGCCGATGAGTATCTCGTTGCGCAAATCCAACGACAAGCACAAGTATTGCGACCTGGCGATGATTGTGAACGATTCGGAAGTGAGCAAAAAGCACGTGAACCTCTACGAGCCGGTTCTGTTCTATCCCGAGGGTTATTCGCAACCCTTGCAACTGGTCATCAACAGCATCGGGAAGGACGCCGTCCGCGGTTACGTCAGCGAGCCGAAGTTCAAGTCATCCGAGATGGCAGCCAGCGCCACTTCCCCTGGTGGGTCGGCTGCCGGAAATGCGAGTCAGCCCGCGCCCACTTCTTCCTCGGAGGCCACGACACTGAAGCGTCGGCCGGCTACCCAGGAATAAGCTAAAGCTGGACAACCTTACGCATCAGCCTGTTTTGGCCGTCCGGGTCTTCGTCAACTTCGTGCCTGATGTCGAGAGCATCTTCCGTTTGTACTCTCCCAGGTCCAACTGTCGTGATAGAATGACGCCTTCCGGGCTTTCCCCACCCACTCAAGGCAGGAGTTTATGACGCCATGAATTTGCGTTCTTTGTTCAGTGTTTTCTCCTCTGACCTTGCCATCGACCTTGGCACCGCCAACACCCTGGTCTTCGTCCGGGGCCGAGGCATTGTGGTGAACGAACCCTCTATCGTGGCCATTAACAACGTCAGTGGAGCCGTCGAGGCGGTGGGTCGGGAAGCCAAGGAGATGCTGGGGCGCACGCCTGGAAACATCGTTGCTATCAGGCCTCTCAAAGATGGCGTGATTGCGGACTTCAAAAGCACTGAGAAGATGCTGAACTATTTCATCCAGAAGGCGCACAACCGCAAGACCTTTGTGCACCCCCGGATCGTCATCGGCGTGCCCGCGGAGATCACTCAGGTTGAAAAGCGCGCCGTGCAGGACTCCGCCATGCGCGCCCGCGCCAGCGAAGTGTTCCTGGTTGAGCAGGCGATGATGGCGGCGATTGGCGCCGGCCTGCCCATTACCGAACCCTCCGGCAGCATGATTGTGGATATCGGCGGCGGCACCACCGACATCGCCGTGGTATCGCTCGCGGGTATCGTTTACGGCCGCTCCGTACGCGTGGCGGGAAATGAGATGGATGAGTCGATTTCCTCCTACCTCAAGCGCAAGTACAACCTGCTGATCGGCGAACGGACGGCGGAGCGGATTAAGATCGAGATCGGCTCCGCGTATCCACTCGAAAATCCCCTCACCATGGAAATCAAAGGACGCCATTTGCTGGAGGGAGTTCCGAAGACGATCACCATCGACGACACGGAAATTCGTGACTCGCTTTCCGAATCCGTGGCGACCATCCTTAACGCCATCCGGGTGGCCCTCGAGCGCACGCCGCCGGAGCTCTCCGCAGATATTTCCGATCGCGGCATTGTGCTGACGGGGGGCGGGGCGTTGCTGAAGAATCTTGATAAGAGGATACGCGAGGAAACCGGTTTGCCAGTTTCCATTGCCGAAGATCCCTTAGCTTCAGTGGTGGAAGGAACGGGCAGGATGCTGACGGACTTCCAACTGCTGCGCCGGGTGGCGATAGAATAAGGGGCACGTCATTCCCGCGAAAGCGGGAATCCATTTCCAACCTTACCCGGTGGCGCGTTCCAGGTATTTGCCCTCGGCGGTGTCCACGCGGATGACTTCGCCTTCGCCGATAAACGGCGGAACCTGCACGGT
>Ga0209517_10006694_pt1 | contig 14122 bp, 10 predicted proteins | sample PeaSoiMetSII2010_FD_187695 | JGI IMG/M metagenome (GOLD analysis project Ga0209517, IMG submission 187695) | Peat soil microbial communities from Weissenstadt, Germany - SII-2010 (SPAdes) (version 2) | ecosystem: Environmental > Terrestrial > Soil > Wetlands > Peat | place: Germany...
AGATTGCCGTCAGGGTCAGAACTGTGCAGAAACGCAGGAGTAGTGTCAATGACACGCCGCAGTAGATCGTCGGCGGGAGTTGTTGGCTGAAGCTTACCTGTATCGCGTGTCGCCGTATCGCGTATCGCCGTATCGGCCTCGTTTCAGGAGGACCCTTCGGAAGTAATTGTAGGACACGAGGGCCAGGGGTCAAGCGAAACCTATCGGTCACGGGTTTTTGGGGAGGAGTTGAACCCCAGTGCGTGGATCGTCGGCCAACCGGAAGCTATCCATAAACTGATTGGATAAGAGCGAAGGCTTGAATCGAACCCGGTAGTCTGAAGTTGGAGGACCAAAGACGCTGGGGAGGAAGGAGCCTTCGCATGATGATTATAGGATGTGATTTTCATCCCAGCTGGCAACAAGTGAGTTGGTTGGATACGGAAACGGGAGAGACTGGGGAGCGGAAATTGGTCCAGAGCTCGGGCGATGCCGAGCGGTTTTATCGGCAACTGCCGGTGCCGTCGCTGATCGGCATGGAAGCGACGGGAAACTGTCATTGGCTGGTGGACTTGCTGGCCGAGATCGGGCACGAATTGTGGGTGGGCGATGCGGCGCAGATCCGGGCCAGTTGCGTACGGCAGCAGAAGACGGATCAGCGGGACGCGGAGCACATTCTGAAGCTGCTGGTGGAAGGACGGTTTCCGCGCATCTGGATGCCGTCGAGTGAGGTGCGGGATCTGCGGCAACTGTTGTTGCATCGCCACAAGCTGGTAACGATTCGGACGCGGGTGAAGAATGAGTTGCAGCATCTGTGCCTGAATCAGGGAGTACAGCGCAAATACAAGCTGTGGAGCAAAGCGGGACTGCAGGTGCTGCGCGAGCTTCCGCTGAAGCCATGGGCCACACGTCGCCGGGAAGATCTGCTGGGATTGTTGGCCATGCTGGATCAGCAGATAGAACCGCTGGACCGTGCAGTGAAAGAAGAAGCGCAACGAGACAAAATGGCGCTTCTCCTACAAACCCAACCGGGAGTGGGAGCGGTCACGGCATTGGCCTACGTGCTGACGATGGGCGATGTGAGCCGGTTTGCTCGTGGCAAGCAGGTGGCGAGTTATCTCGGACTGATTCCGCGGGAACACTCTTCGGGCGGACGGCAAAAGCTGGGTGCGATTACCAAGCAGGGCAATCGCATGCTGCGGATGCTGCTGGTGGAAGCGGCGCAGATGGCGGTGCGCTGCGACCCTGGACTGCGCAAAGAGTATTTGCATCGCTGCCATCAGAAGCCGAAAGCAGTGGCCAAGGTGGCGGCAGCACGCAAGCTAGCGGTACGACTGTACTGGATGCTGCGTACCCAGAAGCCGTATCCGGAGGTCGTTCGCATCGAGAGTAGCCCGGCACAAGCCCTGGTCGGCGCAAGCTAGACCGCGAAACTGAATGGGCGCTCTCGCATCCCGTAGAGACGGGATGTTCGCATAGAAGAATCATGGCCGATGAACAGGTCGAATCGATGGTTGGTGGAACGACGTTCCGCCCAGAATGATTTAGCGTGAGATTCCAGAGTCTTGGTCCTCAACCTCTCTGCCGGAAAAACGGCGCTTTCGCGCCGTCAAGGATAACTATGCCTTGACAAAGCCTTCGCTCTTATCGAGGGCTTGTGGGAAGCGATTGAAGAATTTGAGCTATGCGACCGACCGGAACCGTTTCGTTTCGGCTCAAGAGTTGCGGATGATACAGCCAAACTGTGAATGAAAACGGCGTCAGTTGCTTGGGTTCGCGCCGAAATCAAACTGAAGAGATTTCGTCACCCTGAAAACTCTTGCTATCAGGGAAGGTCATTCCCTGATACTGCCCTGATAATTCCCTGTTCGATTTTGCCCGAAAAGGTCTCAAGCAGTTGATTTCACTCGTGAAATGCGGGACAAACACACCGTAGAAAGCAAAATTCGCTGCATTTTTCCCTGTTACCAGGGAATTTCCCAGGAGAAGGGTTCGCACAAGACTGCCCTCTCCGCCAGCTAGTCTTTGATCCGGAGAAAGTTTCTGCATTCTTCGCGGGAATAGCGAGAAAACGCCGCGTTCTCGTGACCTCATGGACAAAATGGCGACTGGAGAAATGCACCATCGGCTTGGGGAATTGAACAAAATGCTGATCTTTCTCCGGAATGCAGGGAGCCAGTCCCCATTCCGGGAGGCCTCCTGGCGAATGTTAAGCGATAGAACCAGGGGCCGACTGACGGCCGATCCCTCATCCCTTGACCGAGCCCCGGATAAATACCTGCTTTGCCGGCATTGACCTAAGGGCCTTGACAGTCTCGCGCATGATGATTTTCTTCATTGCTTTCCAGAATGGTGCCACGCCGAGCTTCGGAAGCTAGAGCTGATTTCCGGCTCGTGTGTTTCACCTTACGATCCACATGGGTTGAACATGGTGATCGATGCGGAAATCCGCTCCAAAGTCCCGTTCAGGTGTGACCTCCGTACTTGCTGTGTCGGCATACCCTATGTTTGACTTGCGGATGAATCAATAGCGTCCTCCCTCTCTGGAGGAAAGCACGATGGGGCAACGATGATGGCCGAACGTTTCGCCCCGGTCAGGAGGCTCGTTTACCCATGGCCGACGTCGAAACCAAGTCGCTTGCCGCGAACGCCTACCAGCCGTTGAAGGACGGCGAAATCTACATGCCGCTGGTGCCCCCCAGCATGTCGCCACCGGAGGCGACCGGGCGCGCGATGCTGTGGGGCACGTTGCTGTGTATCGTGTTCAGCGTTGCGTCGGCCTATTCCACTCTCAAGGTCGGCCAGGGAATGGAGGCGGCAATTCCCATCTCCATCCTTGCCATCGGCTTGGCGCGCGTCTACCAGCGGCGCTCCACCGTGCTGGAGAACATGATCATCACCGGCATGGGTGGCGCCTCCGCCGCCGTCGTGTCCGGCGCCGTTTTCACCTTGCCGGCGCTTTACATTCTCCACCTCGATCCGCATCCGGTACAGACCATATTCATCTGCCTGGCCGGCGGCTGCCTGGGTATCCTCTTCCTCATTCCGCTGCGGCGCTACTTTGTGCGCGAAATGCACGGCAAGTTCCCGTTTCCCGAGGCCACAGCGATCACAGAGGTCCTGGTGACCGGAGAGAAGGGTGGATCGCAAGCCAAATTGCTGCTCCAAGCCACCGTGATCGCAGCCATTTACGACTTCCTTGTCACCACCTTCCACGTCTGGAAGGAGTACCTGAACTTCCAGTTCGTGACCGTGGTCAGATCCCTGGCCGACCGCGGGCGCATGGTCTTCAATTTCGACGCCGTCGGCTTCATCCTTGGCCTGGGCTACGTGATGGGCTTGCGCATTGCCCTGATCTTTTGCGCCGGTGGCATTCTGGTGAACTTCGTGCTCGTCCCCATGATCTGGTTCATCGGCAGTCACATGGGCGACATAACCGTCTATCCCGCGTCCATCCCCATTTCGCACATGACGGCCGCCGAGATCTACCGTTATTACGTGCGCTTCATTGGCGTCGGCGCCATCGCCACCGCGGGCTTGGTCGGCATTCTCAAGTCGCTGCGTGTCGTCGTCGGATCGTTCGGCATCGCGCTGCATGCCTTTCGTCGCGGCGAAGCGCCGCACTTGGAACGCACCGACCGTGATATTCCCATCATCACCATCCTGCTTGGTGTTGTGCTGGGCGCGATCGCAGTGGCCGTCTTCTTTGGACAGCTTCATGTTTCCTGGACCGTGGTCGCCGTGGGCCTGGCGCTGACGCTGCTCTTTTCATTCTTCTTCACCACGGTGGCTGCCAACGCCATTGCCACCACGGCAAACAACCCGGCCAGCGGCATGACATTACTGACCGTGATTGTCTCTGCGGTGGTGTTGCTGAAATTCGGGCTCTCCGGCACCACCGGCATGTTCTTCGTGATGGCGCTGGCCGGCATGGTCTGTGTGGCCCTCTGCGCCTCGGGACAGTTCATTACCGACCTGAAAGCCGGCTACTGGCTCGGTTCCACGCCTGCGGCGCAGGAAAAAGTGAAGTTTATCGGGGTCGTCGCGTCGGCCATCACCGCGGGGTTAACCATCATCCTGCTGGCCAAAGCCTTTCAATTCGGAGAATCCGCGCCCGGCGACCCGCGGCAGGTCCTGGTCGCGCCCCAGGCTGCTGCGCTGAAAGCCGTGGTCGAGGGATTCATGAGCGGCCAGCCAGTCGCCTATGTGTTGTTCGGCATCGGCGCCATGATCACCGTGGTGCTGGAGATGCTCAAGCTCTCTTCCATGGTTTTCGCGCTGGGAATCTATTTGCCGCTGCAATTGACTACGCCTATCCTGGCCGGCGGATTCCTTTCAAGCCTGGTGAACAAGCGCGGGGAGAAGATCGGCGGCCAGCAGGGCAATACCATCCGCGAGCGCGGCATTATCATTGCGGGCGGCTTGATGGCGGGCGGCGCACTCGGCGGAGTGATCGGGGCGGCGCTACGTGTGCTGCCGAGCTTCAAAGAAGAGTGGATTCGGACGCCTTTCTACACGAACGATGCCGTGTCGCAAAGCGTTTCCGCCCTGCTGTTTGTCGGTTTGTGTCTGTACGTATGGTTCAGCTCGATGAGGACAAAATCTGCAGGGGAAGAGTGAGGAGCGATCAATGGACGCGATAGGACGATTTGTTGCCGATGCAGTTCTTGGTATCGACACGCTTTGGGGTGGCGATGTCATGTGTCCCTCTGGCACGGGACGATTCATCGCCGACTCGTGGTTCTCGGATGAGCCACTGCCTCCGGCCTACACGGTTCCGGCGGCGGCGCGGGTGCGAGAAACCGGCGGCGTTGCAGGCAAGAAGATTGATCGTCAGGCAGCGGAGGAGTACCTGCGCCAGGTGGATATCCCGCAAGCCATCGCCGGAATTCGAGACGAAGCCCGGAAGATCGGTGGCACGCGCGGTCAATATCTGCTCGGGCTGTCGCTTTGCCTGGAGACGATGTGGGACCTTGCCATGGAAGTGCTGGGGAAAGGCAAGCCGGTTCCCTACGCCCGCTCTGTTGAAGCCTCGACGGGCCGGCCACCGGAACCCTCTAGCCCGGGAGCAAAGCGGGAGCGTATGGCTGAGTTGCTGGGCCGGGCGGGTTACTCAACCTCGGGTTCCGATGGCCTTCTCGGGGCAGTCGATGCGTGGCGACGGGATCGGGTGGTTCCGATGGCTTCTGTCCGCGCCCTCGGCGCTGCGATGATCGCCCACTTTGACCACCTCAGCGCGGCGAACTTGCTGCCCTATCTTCCGAAGGATTTTGTCTCCGTACCTCGGGCCAACATTGAATTCTTGCCCATTAAGGACGCATGGTTTTCAGGCTCGATGAATTACCTGGGACGAGCATGGAAGCCGGATGGCAGTCCGCGCTACGAAGCTACTTATGAGATTAACGCTTCGCTGCAAATCTCTGTACCGGAGTTCGAACAACTGGTGAGCCATGAAGTCGTGCCCGGGCACGTTACCACGTTTGCCTATCTGCAGAACCTCTATGTCCGCGGAAAGGTAGGCTTTGAAACCACGATACCGACCATGAACACCCGGTCCGCCACCCTGTTCGAGGGAATCGCGAACAACGCCATTCTCATCGCTCACGGCGTAACTGAAATCGAGCAACTCCCCGACGAAGATTTGCAGATCGGAGTGCTGCTGGCGCTACTGCAGGATGATGCGAAGAATCAGTCGTCCTATTTAACTTGGGGAGAAGGAATGCAGCGCGAGAAAGTAGCTGCCAGTCTTCGCCGGGATTTCCTGGTCACGGAGGAGCGCGCGGACAAGCTTTCTGGCGCCTGGGGGCAACATCCGTTACTCGGCCGAATGTATCTTCCGGCTTATCGGGCGGGAACGGAGAGAGTGGCGCAATTGCGACGCAAGCACCCGCCGGATCGCGTTCTGCCGGCAATCTACGGCTGTTCTGGGCTGGCTGATATCGTGACCATCGACGAGATGTTGAAGTAAGAGCAGATCAGACCCGTCTCGTGGCTGGTGTCAGCGATTCTGCGATTGTGCCCGGATCACGGGCTAAGCGGAAGTTATGCCCCGCGAGGGACTCTCAGCGACGCTGGCCAGAAGTCGGCTTCGGGGAGATCGCAATTCATCTCCTCCAATCCCGTTTATGGGCCGCGCGACATGAGCTGAGATCATGACCACACCCAGAGTGTGGCCAGTACTCGACCCGCTGCGCGCAGATCCGCGATTTGTCGACCTCGAGCGCCGCGTCAAGCTAGTGCCTTAAACCTGACTGTGCCAAAAACCTCCCCCAATGCTCCTCTTCCAACCTACTGATTGGTCCACTCGAACCGCTATAAGTTGGATGGGCCAAAACCACAGCATTTGGCACACCGACCTGGCACAAGGGCTCTGTTGCGGTACGGCGTTGCGATACCCACTAACCCGATGCACCACGCAAATACAAGTTTGCAGATCACGGTGCCAAACATGAGAAGCGAGCGCTCGTCCATAATTCACGGGGGATGGCAACCACGAACGACAGTAGCGCGAACAATTACTTGACTCCCTGGAGTTTTGAGATATAGTGTCGCTGGTTCGCTGCAAGGTGTGAGAGCAATCGTGTGCCGGCTCATATCACCTACACCAGCACCGATTTTCTTGGTTTTCGCTTCGCGTTCGGGGCACGAACGGCAGACCTTTCTGGTCAATGCCTGAGACGGCCGCCTTAGGCATTAACCCCGTTTCCCCATCGAGCGGTGCATTGGCCTCAAGGCGAACAAGAGCGGCCTTACGACAGGTGATCAGACTGATGGCACCGGATAATACCATTACGGTGCTAGTTCACTGCGTCTAGCTCCCCGCCCCTCGATACTTATTAGGTGGTTGAAGCTCGCGTCCACCGCGTTCGGTATGAGGACGGAGACCTTGTGTTGAACACCACCGACAGCAGTTCCTGATTTCGGAAACACTTCGGATTTCCCTCTGCTAAGCCTCCGTCTTTTCCCCGGTTCCGCCGCTCGAACAGGGAAGAGTCTGGACTGCAGAGAAAAAGCGCCACACCTTTCGCCACAATTCGCGAGAAAGTGCGGCAATTTCGCAGTTTTTCGCGGCCCACGGGGAGCGGAGAAAGTGCTCGGACAAAGGCCGTCTACACAACCACGCAGGCTACCCAAGGGACATCTTCTTCATGTATTACATTGGGCGGAGACGGAACACGCTGCGTAACACCTCGCTGGGTTCGAGTGGGGTGAGGGTTTGTGCCGGGGAAGGTATCTAGAACTTGGCGCCCGACTTGCTTCTCGTGGCTGGTTCACACTCTGATCCGGTTATGCTGCGGACGATCTCGCCGACTTCTTCCAGCGTCAAGACCCTGGTGGAGTGTTTCGCTGCCTGCATTACGGCCTGTACGACTTCGGCGGTGCCCGGCAACCCATGAGCGTTGAGATAGTAGATGACGTTTGAGTTGCCTGACATGGCGCCAATCTCGATTTCCTGCTGGCGTGCCAGCCAGGTTGCCGGGACGCCGGAATAAACCCGGTCCGCCAGCCAGCTATCACCTTTCTTGTGGGCCTTGATGACCGCCGCCGCATGAACGCCGGTCGCCGTACGAAAAGCGTCTCGGCCCACGATCGGAGTGTTGACCGGCACCGGTACGCCTGTCGCTTGCGAGACCAACTCCACGTACTCCGGCAGGCGGGAGAGATCGTCGTTGCGTATGCCAAGCAGTTTCAGGTTGACCAGCAGTTGCTCGATCGGAGTATTACCAACCCGTTCGCCGATCCCTAGTGCTGTGCCGTGGACGCGGCTCGCTCCTGCTTCGATGGCGGCCAGCGTGTTGCCCATGTCCAGGCCCCGGTCACGATGGCCGTGCCAGTCGATGCCAACGTCTGCGCCTGATTCCTTGAGCAAGGACTTGACCCAGGAAACCAGGTTCCAGACACCACTAGGAACTGCCGAACCACAGGTATCACAAAGGCAAAGTCTCTTCGCACCGGCGTCGATGGCCGCCGTGAACAGGGTTCTGAGGTGTTCCGGCGAGGACCGCACGGTATCTTCGGTGACGTACATCACTTCCAGTCCTTCTCGGAGTGCAAAGCCGATAGCTTCGCGCGTATGACGCAGAATATCTTCCAGAGACCACTCCTCAGCGTACTGGCGAATGGGGCTGCTGCCGATGAACAGACATGCCTGGATGGGAACACCCGTAGTCTGCGTGATGTCCGCAATCGGCTGGATGTCGACCACCATCGTGCGCGCGGCGCAATTCGGGCGGATACGCATGCGCTCGCGGTCGATCTCGCGGCAAAGCGTGGTGACCGCCTCACGCTGTTGAGGTCCGGCTCCGGGCAGCCCCACGTCGGCGGTTTCGATCCCCAGGCTTTCCATGAGGTGGAGGATCGCTACCTTGGTTTCGAGCGAAGGATCACTGACTGACGGGCTCTGCAGGCCGTCGCGCAGAGTTTCGTCATCGATCATCACGTGGTCCGGCCACTGCACTCGCCTGGGACCTTCGGCAGCCCAGTCGAAAACCAGGTTGCTCTGTTCTGCGGAATTCATACCGCCTTCCTTGAGCACACGCTCAAGCGCCGCTAGCTGACTACCTTCTGCGTCTGACCGAATTCCCGAGCGCGACGGAGAAGTTCGTTGGCACCCGCTTCGTCGTTCTGCGCACGGCGGATCATCGCCAGGTGATAAAGGCTGCTGACCTCGCCAATACTTTCTTCGCAACTGCGCTCGAATTCGAGCGCGGCCCTTTCCATGTTGCCTTGACGTTCGTAAATCACTCCCAGGTGGTAGTACGCCATGAGGTATTCGGGAGTGAGGACGAGCGACTGTTCGAAGTGCTCCCGCGCCTCTTCAAGCAGTCCGGAGTGAAAGAAAGAGAGTGCCAGGCGATAGTGCGCGGCCCTGTAGTCAGGATCGATTTCAAGACAGCGCTGAAAAGCTCGCGCCGCCTCCAGCATGTTGCCGCGGTGGTACCAGGCGACGCCCAGATCGTAATAGCCCAACACGAACGACGGAGCAGTTTTCAGCGCCCGCTCATAGTGTTGGATCGCCAACTCCAAAGTGCCCTGGTGGAAGTAGAAGGTGCCCAGCAGATGGTTGGCCAGCACGTGATCGGGTTCCGCCTGCAGCAGTCTCTGCAATTCGTGACGCGCTTCCTCGCTGCGGCCTTCGCGTTCGTGCACGAGAGCAAGCAACAGGCGCTGGTCGATGTGGGCATCGCGCAGGAACTGGCCGCACTCGGCGCAGAACTTGTCAGTCTCGGCGGCGATACGGCCGCACCTTGTGCATCGATGGTCTGAGATATTTACTTTTTCCATAAGTCCAACCCCCAATAGAAATTCTTCAATAAGCTCCAAGATATTGTCCGCCATCCACCCGCAGTATCTGCCCGGTGATGTGTCTGGCGCCCGGCCCGCACAAGAACAGCACGCTGGCGGCAACGTCACATGGCTCCATCAGTTTGCCCAAAGCACTCTCGGCAAGCGCAGCGTCGCGAGCTTTATCTGGCAAGGCTTCCGTTAGCGGAGTGCGAACCCAACCCGGTTCAACTACATTGACGAGTACTCCAAAGCGGCCCGTTTCGCGCGCTACACTCTTTGCCAATCCGAGCAGGCCCGCCTTGCTGGCGGCGTACGCCGACGTCCCAAACTTCCCCCGCGACCCGTTGATGGAACCGATCAGCACGATTCGTCCGCCCGTCCCTTGCCTCATGACGGGGATAGTGTGGCGCAGCAGCAGGAAGGCCCCGCGAAGATTGACGGAATGGATCAGGTCCCAGTCTTCCACGGCGAGCTTCCAGACAACACTTTCGCGCGAGACTCCCGCCGCATGAATGGTCAAGTCAATGCGCTGGTGTGTCCGCACAACTTCAGCAACTGCTGCAGCCACCGACGCATCGTCGCGCACGTCGCACTTGATCCACAGCGTCTCCTTGCATTGAGGCGGGCAAACATCCAGAGATATGGCTTGGGCGCCGGCGCTGTCGAGAGCATGAATGATCGCCGTCCCGATGCCGCCGGAACCGCCGGTGACTACAGCCACTTCGCCGGAAAATTGTGCCTTTTCTGCCAAGCTCATTTCCCCACTCTCGCTTCCCGATCGACGGTTTCCTGTTCAGGCGTTTCTTTTTCAACCCAGGGAGCGATTTCACGGATAAGATCTTCATTCCACCGCGCCCCTTCGGCTAAACGTTCCCGCAGGAGCACGAAATTTGCTTCCCGTTCGTTTTTCGTGCCGTGGTGGAAGGCGCGGAAGCCGGCGTTGGCCTCGGTCATCATATTCAACGCCAGCCATGCACGGTTCGACTCACGATTGCGGTCCCAGTGTTCCAGCTTGTGCTTGCGCAGGCTTTCGAGGGTCTTGGTCAGGCAGTCGGGCATGGTGTAGAGAATCCGCGTGCAAAGCTTTTCTACCGCTTCGTCGAGAAGACTTAAATCGGTGGTGGCCTTTGCCATCACGGCTTTCGCCTCTTGCTGAGCGGCACCCGTCTTCCATTCGCCGAGCACGACTCTGCCGTATTCGTCGAGCAGGCGATCGGTTACTACCAAAGGATTGGGAATCCACTTGCCATCCAGCTTGAGCACTGGAACGATCTCGGTGAGGCCACCTAGCCAGTAAAAACGGTGCGCGGTCCAGGGCTGGCACAGCGTCCCGCTATACATGGCCCGTTCAATTCCGACGAACAACGGCAGAAAATCAGTGCTGCCGCCGTCGGGCACAGAGCCGTGCTTGGGGCCAGCCTGGCTGAAGATGGCGAGATCGCTCGCAATCGAAAAGTCGCACGCCATCCCGATCTCCTGGCCGCCGCCCACTCTCATCCCGTTGACGCGGCACACCGCCGGCTTGTCGCAGTGCAACACGGCAGTGACCATGTCGTTAAAAAGGCGCATATATTGCCGGTATTCGCCGGGAGCGCCGGCATAGACTTCTGCGTATTCCCGCGTGTTACCACCGGCGCAGAATGCGCGCGTGCCGGCTCCTGTGAGAACGACCGTTACCGCCGCGCGGTCATTGCTGGCCTCGCGCACAGCCAGGATTACCTCTTTGATCATCGTAGTGGTGTAGGCGTTCATTTCGGCAGGATTGTTCAGCGTGATCCAGACGTTGTGCAGTTCCTCGACAGGTTTGCCCGCGTGGTCCAGCACTGGCCGATGTTCTACGATGATTTCCCGCGGGTTGAAGTCTTCGACAAGGTTGTGGTTCTTCATGGTTTTCCTCGATGGTTCGGTGGCACCAGAATGGCGCGGCGCCGGATGACGCGCTCATGTACCGCCTTCAGCACTTCCGGAGCTTCGTCCAGCGAGTGCTCTTCAACGTAAGGCTCCAGAGCGACTTTGCCTTCCAAGACCAAAGACATTGCGGCGGGATATTGCTCCGGCGGGCATCCCCAATTGCCCCGCGCGGTGGCGTCAAACGCCATCAAGTTGGAGAGACGAATCTCCACCGGCCTGGGTGAGTAGCCGACAACTGACAAGTAGCCTCCGTGATCGAGGAGTCCGAATGCCGTTGCTTGTCCTGCCGTGGTTCCACTGGTTTCGAAAATCTTGAGCCCGATTCCGTTCCGTCCGCTCTGCTTCGCGAACGATCGCACCGCAGATTTCAAATCTTTCTCGTTCATCTGGCTGGCATTAAGAGTGAGAGCAGCTCCGTGCTGCGCGGCCAATTCCAGACGCTCGCGATCGATGTCAATCGCGATGACTGCAGCTCCAAACGCGGCTGCGATTTGCACGCCGAATCCGCCGATGCCGCCGACGCCAGTAAAAACGGCGATGTTGTCCGGCCCAAGTTGCGCGCGACAAATGGCCTCGTAAGGTGTTGTGACTGCATCTGCAACAACCGCGAGCGCGGCCAACTTAATGCCGCTGGGCAGCTTGTCTGGGACACAGCAAAGACCGCGGCCGGGGACAACTACGTGTGTGGCAAAGCCGCCATCGCCGTCGTTGCCGGGCATGAACTGCTTACGGCAGATGGTTGCGCGTCCTGCTTTGCAAGCTGCACACTCGCCACACGGAATCACCGCCGGGACGATCACCGTTTTTCCCTGCCAATGCGCAACTCGCTCACCCGCCTTCACCACGAGACCCACGATTTCATGTCCGAGTACTAACGGCAGAGGATGCCGGGTGGGCACGCCGTCGAATGCATAGCCGATGTCGGTGTGGCAGACGCCGCATCCCGCGACCTTCACCACCACCTGGTCCGGCCCCGGCTCCAATGGAGGCAGATCCTTGAGTTCGAGGTATTGGCCAACGCCCGTCAGACAAAATCCGTAGGCACCGTGAATCGCGCTGGAAGATCGCTCGTCGTGCTTCCTGACCGTGGTGTGAGTTGCCGAAGACATAAGGTTTACGAAACCTCCAACAGAAAATGTTGCGCCGGCCTTTGGCCGGCTTTCATGCAGGTGTCCCGCCCGCATTGTGGGCCGCCAGGACGGCAGCATTACAAACACCCAAGTCTTCCTTTATCGCCAGCCTCTTGTGTCCCAGAAATGCCGCTCCCAGCGCACACACGTAGTCGCAGTCGGGCGGGACATTGACCCTGGCTCCCAGCTTTTCTTCGAGGGCTTTCACCATGCCGGCCTGCAGGGCGACACCGCCGATGAGGGTAACTTCGCCTTCCATGCCGACGCGCTTGAGCATGCCCACGGCGCGGTCTGCCAGCGAATCGTGGATGCCGCGCAGGATGTTCTCTACGCCGACCCCTGCGCTCACGTGGTTGATGATTTCGCTTTCCGCCAGCACGGCACAAACGCTGCTGATGGGCTGCGGGTTGGTGGCTTGCAACGAAAGTTGCCCGACGTCCTCAATGGAAATCTCGAGATACTTCGCGGCGCGCACAATGAACATCCCGGACCCGGCCGCGCATTTGTCGTTGGTCTTGAAAGTGCGGACCTTACCCGAGTCATCCATGCTCATCGCACGGGTCGATTGACCGCCGATGTCCAGCACGCAGCGAGAAGTAGGGAATAGATACTGCGCGCCACGGGCGCCGCTGGTGATCTCCGTAATTTGAATGTCGCGGAAACCGACGCCATGCCGGCCGAATCCCGTCGTCGCCACGTAGTGAACCTGGTCTCTGCTTAGTCCGGCATCCTGCAAGGCGGCCTGTAGAGCAGCCAGTGCCGCCTCCTCCATGTTGATGCCGCTCTTCGCCCGGCCCTTACCCAGGACGGACGAGGCGCCGGAACCGTTCTGGGCCACCAGGACGGCTTTAACAAAGCCGCTCCCGCAATCAATGCCCGCTACCAGCCGCATGTTCGGGCCTCCACATCGAGGATTCAAAACTCTGGTCCATTTTTTCCAGCGCGAAGACAGCCGCGCCGATCGCGCCCATGAAGTGCGCGTCATCACTGACCTGCATCTTTGTCCCAAGGACTTCTTCCAGCGCCCGCACCATCCCGATGTTGCGTGCCACACCGCCGGTCATGGTGATGTCCGGCTCGATCGGAACCCTTCGCGCCAGCGACAACGTTCTTTTCGCAATCGCCAGGTGAACGCCTGCCATGATGTCTTCGCCCTTCTTGCCCTGTGCGAGATAAGACAGGATGTCCGACTCGACGAATACCGTGCACACCGTTGCGATTCGGACAGGACGTGTCGCTCGTTGCGATAATGGCCCAATCTCGTCCAGTCCTATTCCCATCACGTCCGCCGCGTTGGCCAGGAAACGTCCAGTGCCAGCAGCGCACTTGTCGTTCATCACGAAGTCGAGGACCTGGCCGTCGCTCCCCACGCTGATCGCTTTAGCGTCCTGGCCGCCCATGTCGATCACCGTGCGAGTAGTGGGGCAAATGAAGTGTGCGCCGCGGGCATGACAACTGATCTCAGTTAGCTGCGCATTCCCGAAGGAAATGTTGTATCGTCCATACCCGGTACCGACCACGAATCCCACGTCGGCCGGCGGAATCTCAGCATTGCGACAAGCCAGCAGAAAGGCGTTTTCTGCTGCTTTCCGTACATTCGCACCAGTATCCACCAGGGCGCGAGCGACGATGGCTTTGCCCCCGTTCTCACTCATAATCACTGCCTTGGTCTGAGTCGATCCTACGTCAACTCCAGCCGCAATCCTCATTCTGTGCCTCGTTGGCTTTCGTAGCGCCAGCGTCCCGCCCGCTGTCGTGAGGGCATCTTGCCCGCAACTTGGGAAGCTCGATTTCGTTAAACCACTTTAGCCGTC
>Ga0209517_10006698_pt1 | contig 14116 bp, 13 predicted proteins | sample PeaSoiMetSII2010_FD_187695 | JGI IMG/M metagenome (GOLD analysis project Ga0209517, IMG submission 187695) | Peat soil microbial communities from Weissenstadt, Germany - SII-2010 (SPAdes) (version 2) | ecosystem: Environmental > Terrestrial > Soil > Wetlands > Peat | place: Germany...
AATTCCGACATAGCCGGCGTCGTGCAGGCCGTAGTCAACGAAAAACTGGGAGCATTCTTCGAGCAGAACACCGCCGTAGCCCGCAAGATCATCAACAAGGCCATCGACGCCGCCCGCGCCCGCGAGGCCGCCCGCAAAGCCCGCGACTTGACCCGCCGCAAAGGCGCGCTCGATGGCGGAGGACTCCCCGGCAAACTCGCCGACTGCTCCGAGCGCGATCCCAACCGTTGCGAGCTTTTTCTGGTAGAAGGTGAATCCGCAGGCGGCACCGCCAAACAAGGCCGGGACCGCCGCTTCCAGGCTATCCTCCCGCTAAAAGGAAAAATTCTGAACGTGGAAAAAGCGCGCTACGACAAGATGCTGGCGCACGAAGAAATTCGCGCCATGATCACTGCGCTAGGCACCGGAATCTCGAAAGAAGACTTCGATCCCACCAAAGTCCGTTACGGCAAAATCATCCTGATGACCGACGCCGACGTCGACGGCTCGCACATCCGCACCCTGCTGCTGACCTTCTTCTTCCGCCACATGCAGGAGTTGATCAAGCGCAGCAATATCTACATCGCGCAGCCGCCGCTATTTGGCATCAAGAAAGGCAAGTCGCACCAATACATAAAAAACGACCACGAATTCGTCAAGGTGATGGTGAAGCGAGCCTCCGAAGGCCTGATTATTCGCTACGGAGAAGGCGCCGCCAAACTGGAAGGCGCGGCCCTGACCAAGTTCATCACCGTGCTGAACGAGTATCTGGGATTCCTGGACAAGCTGAACAAACGCATTCGCGCAGAACAGATCGCCGCACTATTGCCGAAACTCGACCTTGCCAAGCGCGCCGACTTCGAAGGCGACAAGCAGACCCCGCCCAAGAAGATCGAGAAGTTAGAAAAAGAACTCAAGCGTCTGCAAAAAGATTTGAAGCTGAAGAGCGTCGAAACGCGCTTCGACGAAGAACACAATCTGTGGGCGGTCCACTTCGTGAACGCGCAGGGAGCCGAGCACGTCGTCAACTGGGAGTTGGCTTCGACTCCCGAATGCCGGCAGCTCATCGCCAAGTTCAAGCAGATCGAGCAGTATCTCGATCCGCCCTTTGTGGTCGAGAGCGTGCCGAGGCCGGCAAAGGCGGCGGCCAGAGCGGAAGACAAGAGTGAAGAACAAGACAGCGAAGAAGGCGAAGAGGAAAATCTAAGCGCTGCGGAGAGTGAAGATGCCGGGAAAGCTGAGAAGAAGTCTGGCAAGCCGCTGGCGCTCAAAGGAAGAGCGAAAGAACCCGAAATCGTCGAGAAGAACACCGCCCGCGATCTGTTCGATTACGTCCTGAACGAAGGCCGCAAAGAGTACACCGTCCAGCGTTACAAGGGCTTGGGAGAAATGACCGCCGAGCAGCTGTGGGAAACCACCATGGATCCTGAGCGGCGCACCCTCCTGCAAGTCCGGCTCGAAGACATCGCCGAGTGCGAAACCATCTTCACGACGCTGATGGGCGAAGACGTGGAAGCGCGCAGGAAGTTCATCGAGGACAACGCGCTCGACGTAAAGAATTTGGATATCTAACTCGTGTAACTAGTGTGGGGCGGGCGCCCTCGCCCGCCGCCGTTGATTTTGGTTTTGATTGTGGAGGGACGGCTGCCCTCGCCCGTCCAAGCTGAGCAAAGCTCGGCAGCCCACCACATCGGATGGCGCAACACAGGAGCGCTGGGTTCTTCCGACACGGTTTTGTGATCTAAATGGCACCCGAGAAGCAGAACGACCCGAAAGTGGTCGCACCGCCCCAAGACGCGTCTAATAATGCCAAGCCCCAAACCGTCACGCGCTCCGACGGCGTCACCCCATCAGAAAAATACCTGAAGAGGTTGTGCGACCGTAGCTTCCTGTCACTCTGGAGTTATCCGAGTGTTTTCCGTGACCAGGGTCGCCCAGGAGGCAAGGGTGACGGCAAAGAAATAGCTGACCTGCTCGTGGTTTTTGAGAATCACGTCATTATCTTCAGCGATAAACACATTCAGTTCGATATTGGTAGCGTCGAAGTTGGCTGGAGCCGCTGGTTCAAGAAAGCCGTTTTGAAGTCTGCCCAACAGGTCTGGGGCGCCGAACGCTGGATCCGACAATTCCCGAATCGACTGTTCTTAGACAAGAGCTGCACAGTTCCCTTTCCCATAGTTCTCCCCGACCCCGCGAATGCGACTTTTCACCGCATCGTCGTTGCCCATGACGCATCTCGGGTTTGTCGAGAGCGCTTCGGCGGCAGCGGCAGTTTGATGCTGGATACACACTTAGCCGGAGATCAACATCTAAAGAAACCGTTTGTCATCGGTCGCATCGACGCCGCTAAGGGTTATGTGCATGTATTCGACGATACGTCGCTAAATGTCGCGATGACGTACCTGGATACCGTCAGCGACTTCGTCGCCTACCTGACGAAAAAGGAACAGCTCTTAACAAGCGGAGTGCACGTGCTCGCGACTGGCGAGGAAGAACTTCTGGCGGAATACGTGGGAAACCTGAACGACGAGGGTGAGCACGATTTTGTGTTCCCCAAGGACGCGGACGGCCTTTTTTTTCCTGAAGGACGCTGGGCAAAGTTTTTGAGAAGCGAAGAGCGGAAGGCGCAGATAGAAGCCAACCACATTTCCTACTCGTGGGATTTATTGATTGAACAGTTCTTGCACCACCTCATGTCAGGCACCCAGTACGAAGCCGATTGTCCCGAAATCAGCGAACAGGAGAAGTCATTTCGATGGCTAGCCAGAGAGAATCGCACGCGCCGTAGGATGCTCGCGGGCGCAATACACGGGTTGCTAGAAAAGACCCCAGCCAACTACCGAGCCTCAAGGCTTGTCAAACCGTCGCGGCCCGGGGATCCATACTTCCTGTTTCTTTTGCTGCCCCGCTATTCCAGCGTCGAGGAGAAGGACTATCGCAGAGTCCGGGGGGAGATGCTACGCGGCTACTGCCAGGTCGCGAAACTGCATTTTCCGGACGCCCAGCACATCATTGGGATAGCAACTGAGCCACTGGATGGCGACGACCGACGATCGGAAGATTTTGTGCATCTCGACGCGACCGAGTGGAACGAAAAGCTCAACGAGCAAGCCCGCGCCATTAAGAGAGACCTCGGCATTTTTGCAGACGTGCAGACCTTCGCAGAACGCGAGGAGGAGTACCCAGTCGAAGCGCGGACGCCTAAGCGCGCTCCAGTCTCCCGGAACTCTCCATGTATCTGCGGCAGCGGGAAACGCTTCAAGCGATGCTGTGGAGCCGGAATGTTCAGCAAGAAGAAGGGCAATTGTTTCGGAAACTCAAAGATTGAACGTGCAGGCTGGCCCCGGCGGTGTTCGTGCTACCATGCCCGCATGGCGAAGTCGGAGAAGTTCGATTTAGAGAATCCCGCTCCGGTCGTAGATGATGAAGACGAGGAGACCCTCGCCGCCATTGACGAAGGAATGCGGGACGCTGAAGCCGGTCGAACCGTGCCCGCGGAAGAAGTCCGTCGGCTGCTGGCAGAGGTTCGCCAGGCGGATCGCCAGGTCGAATCGGGACACTACATCAAGCACGAGGACATGAAGGTGTGGCTGTTGTCATGGGGAACCGATCGCGAGTTGCCGGTTCCGAAGTGCGCCTGCGGATCGTCTGAATTCTGAGGGAGCTGCTGCGCTGTTGACTTGCGTCACGCGGACAAGAGTGTCCGCGCCACACTATTTTGCGCCGTACTTTACCTCCGGATACACCCGGTCAAACAAGACCCAAAGCGCTGCGATCACCACGAACACTACGTAGCTTCCCTCCGGCCCAACCGAGCCGCCCGTCAGCCAATCGGGACCTTGGAAACTGGAGTTGAGCAGGTGCCTGGGCAGAAGCGTCCCGCTGTCGGGAACGGAGTAGAGAAAGCTCTCGCCCCAATCCCACGCCATGTGAAAGCCGACGGCCCACCACAGATCGCCCGTCCGCCGCAGCGTCAGGCAGAAGAAGAAGCCAATGGCGACGACGGCCACCAGTCCGATCCTGGCCTCGCCCGGATTGGCGCTGTGGATGCAGCCGAACGAAATCGAAAGCAGCGCCGCTGCCGGCCAGAAATTCATTCCCTTTGTCAGCACCCACTGCGAGTATCCGCGCAGCAGAAATTCTTCGAAGAATCCCGTGATCAGGAAAAACACCGCGTAATACAGAGCGAACTTGACGATGCGTCCGCCGTGCAGATTGAGCGAGCCGAAGGTGAAGGCTCCCGTCGCTCGTAACACGAGCATTAGCACGGTGAGGGACACGATTCCCCAAAGCGACCCCACCCAGAAATTGCGGCCAAACGCGCCGCGTGCCGGGAGGCCGAAGTCGCCGAACGGACACCCTTCGATCTGCGCCATGACAAATCCGGGCAGAATTGCGGCCAGCATCATGCCGGCCTCCGTCGCCATGCCCCACCACATCGCTCCACCCTCATGAGGATGGACAAAGTGCAGGAGCGCGCCCTCGAGCAACAGGATGATGCCGCCCATGGCCAGATAGATCAGCCAGCGGGTTCCCGCATACATGCCGTCGGGCCCGACGAACACTTCGCGGAAGGGCGATTCCCGTCGGGCTTCTGCGACCGTCGATGCTGCCGGGGAAGCGAGCGGCGCAGAATCCGCAGTGGGCCGCAAAGTTGACGGTTCAGCGGGTGGAAGCGGATGGGTATCCATCGGTGTCTGGAACATGGTAAAACACTCGGTCCCGCTTTGTTGCGCCAATGTTGCGACGACTTCTTGATTCCGACGCCTTCCGCGCCCCGCAGTTTGCCGCGGCCGCGCTGCTGCTGGTCTATCTCTTGCAGTGTGTTTGGCTCGTCCGCGTGCAGACGTTGCACGCCTCGCTCCCGAATTCCGACCAGGCTCTGCGCATTCAACTGGGCGGCGAACAATGGAAGGGTGGCGTGATCGCGGGAACTCCGGCATCGTTGCGTTCGGAAGCCGCCACTGGCGTATCTTCCGCCGGACGTGGTGGCCCTCTCCGCGCGCGCGACGGTTACGATCAGGACCGCTCGCCACTCTACTACCTCGTCGCCGCGGCGCCGCTTTTGGTGCGTCCCGCTTCGTGGTTGCCGGAATCACTTCAGCCTTTACTGGCTGCGTCCCCGTACCTGTTCTTCGGCGCCATGCTCGGAGCCTCGCTCTGGTACGTGGCGCGCCGTCTCTACGGGAACGCTGGCGGATACATTGCGCTCGGACTCTACTGTTTTTCGCCGGCCATGATCGTGAACGTGGCCGGGGCGCAGAGTCTGGGAGAGATGGGCGCCGTGTGGGGAGCGTTCGGGACCGTGTTTACCGCGATCGCCGTGGCGCACACGCTCTACGCTCCCCGCGAAGTTGTGTTCTGGAACTGGCGACGCATTCTGCTGCTGGGATTGTCTCTGGCACTGACAGTGGGCAACCAGTTTTCGCTGGTGGTGCTGGCAATGGTGATTTTGCCGCTCATGTTGTGGGTGGCGCCAGTCAGGCCGCGTGCCGTGCTTGCGATCTGGACCACGGCAATCGCAGTCGCACTGGTGCTGCTGTTTGCCGCCTACTTCTTTGAGCCTGCGTTGTTCTGGCGAGGGATGGTACACGCTCGCTGGACGAACTTCGAACCAGCCGCGTTTCGGATGTCCGTTTCCTACCGCCGCGCTTTGGAAACGATCTTCGCGGGCAGTCCGCCCCTGATGCTCGCCTTGCCGATGGCGCTGATTGCGTACTTCGGATGGAAGCGCGCGCGCTATTTCGGCAACACGGCGCCGCTCCTGATCGTCGGACTGGGGCTCATTTTGGCTCTGGGCGCTCCCGATTTTCCGGGGCAGGGATTTCATCTGACCATGCTCGTGTTTCTCTTCGTCTTCGTCAGCGGAGTGTTCGCCGATCTGCTGGAGACTCGGCACAGGCTGCTGGTGGCGGCTGGCATCGGCGGATGGTTGAGTGCATCGGCCATCTGGAACCTTTGGCAGTTGTGGCGCGCTTAATTTCATGTAGAGAGGCGGCTGGCTGCGTCTCCGGTGGCCCGGGAGACGGGGCAAGCCCCGTCTCTACAGGTTAGAATGACTGCTTACGATAATGGCAAGGATCAGGTTGGCATGAGCGTTCGGACCGAGACACCGACATCGAAGACCATCTATGTAACTCGCACTGGCCTGCCGCTTCGTTTCGAGCTGGAATGGCCTTTTCGGTATGCTACGTCGGGCGCGGACTTTGACGTTCTGCACACGGCGATCACGCTGGAAAATTCGGGAGGCCTGCGCGCGCTGGTGGCCGTGAATCTTTCCGCGACGCTGCGGGAAGTGCTGCCTTCGCTTGAGCCGAAAGACACGGAAAGTCCCGTCATCAACGCTCTGCGGAGGGAGGTTGACCAGAAGCAGTTGGAGTTTGTGAAATCGGGCAAGCTGGTGCCGCTGCCCTTATCCAGCCGACACTACAGCTTCAAACTCAAGCAGTGGGTATTCGGCAAGGCAAGCGACGAAGAAATCGCCCGCATGATCGAGCGCAAGGTGTATTGGCAGACGCGTCTGGTTGGCGGAGATGTGTGGCTGGGCGACCAGACCGAGGCCCTCTACCTGGATACTACCACCGATCACATCGCCGAAATCGGCGCCGGCCTCGCGCAGCGGGGGCTGTTCACGATGGCACGGCGGTACGCGACCGCGCTTCCCGCCCTGATGGAGCAAAAGGATCGGTTCGAATCGGAGATGGCGGCGGCGCGTCAGCAACTGGAAGAAAAGCACGCCTTTGAGCGCGGGTAAAGGTCCTTGTGGGGCGGACACGCTTGTCTGCCGCCTTTGATTCTGAGGTTGGTCTCGAATTTGCGTTCTATCTCAAATACTGTTTTGGTTTCGACTGCCTACTTTTTAAAATCAACGTCAAAAGCAGCGGACAAGAGTGTCCGCTCCACACTTACCACACGCGGCAGGCGTTCTCTCGCACCATGGGCTGGCCGGGCTTGCAGTGGAAAGCGGCGCGAAACTCCGGCATGTTTGCGACCACGCCATTGGCTCGGTACTTCTCGGGCGAGTGCGGATCGACCGTTGCCCGCAGCCGCTTATTCTCCTCGCGCTCGTTCGTGCACCAGCTCTGCCCGTAGGCGACGAAGAAGCGCTGCTCGGGCGTCAGGCCATCGAGCGGGTCCAGCTTTTGATCCTTTGTATCTTCCTTCCACGCGAGATAGGCCAGTAGCGTCCCGCCGAGATCGGCTAGATCTTCGCCGTTTGTCAGTTTGCCGTTGATTTTGATGTCGTCGACGATCGTGTACCCGGAATATTGGTCAACCACGCACTGGGCGCGCTGCTCAAATTCCTTGCGGTCGCCGCTGGTCCACCAATTGCGCAAATTTCCTTGCGCGTCGAACTGGCTGCCCTCATCGTCAAAGGCGTGGGTGAGTTCGTGGCCCATGGTGGCGCCGGTGTCGCCGTAGTTGGACGCCGCGTCGGACGACGCGCTGAATAGTGGCGGCTGCAGGACTCCCGCGGGAAAGTTGATGTCGTTTTTCTGCGGATCGTAATAGGCATTGACGGTGGGCGGCGTCATGTCCCATTCCTTGTGGTCGACGGGCTTGCCGATCTTGGCGAGCCAGCGGTGAAACTCGAACCAGGACGCCCGCTCCGAGTTTCCGATTTCGTCTCCGCGCACGATCTCGAGCGCGCTGTAGTCGCGCCAGGTGTCGGGATAGCCGATCTTGTTCGCGATGGTGTGCAGCTTGGTGAGGGCCTGCTCCTTGGTGGCCGCTCCCATCCATGGCAGCGCCTGGATTTCACGCTGCATCGCCGCTTCGACTTCTTTCACAATGGTCAGCGCTGCCTGCTTGGCCTGCGGACTGAAGTACTTGGCCACGTACGCCTGACCGAGCGCTTCCCCCAAGTCGTTATCGACGTCAGTTGTGCAGCGCTTCCAACGCGGGGGCAGCTCCTCACGTCCGCGAAGGGTCTTGCCGTAAAAGCTAAAATTCTCTTTCACAAACGCGGCGGATAGGCTGGTGGCGGCGTCGTGCGCGGCGTGCCAGCGCAGATACGTCTTCCAGTCGGCGAGGCTATCCTTTTCGATTTCATCACTCATAACGTGAAAATAATCGGGCGTCACCACATTTAGAGTTCCGAGAGGAGACTCAAGCGATCCCACGCCGGTTTTTGTGAAATAGGTGTTCCAAGCGAACGAGGGCGCCAGCTTTTGCAGTTCCACCACGTTCATCTTGTGATAGAGCTTGGGCGGGTCGCGGCGTTCGACGCGGGTCAACTGGCCCTTGGCGAGCGCGGTCTCGATGCGCATCACCGTTGCCGCTTCCGTGGCCGCGTCGGCCGGCTTGTCTCCGAGCAGCTCGAACATCCTGGCGACGTGCGCCACGTAAGCCTTACGCAGTTCTTCGGATTTGGCGTCGTCCTTCAAATAGTAATCACGATCCGGGAGGCCCAGTCCGCCCTGATCGGCTTCGGCGATCACCTGGGTCGAGTCCTTGAAGTCCTGATTCGAGCGGAAGGTGAAGAGGGTTCCTCCGCCGTAGAGCGAAGGCGGGAACTGTGTGGTAGCGGCGTATTCCGCCAAATCCTGCTTCGACTTCAGGGCGGCGATGCGATCCAGCTCCGGCAGCAGAGGCTTGGCTCCGAGCTTCTCTATGGCGGGTTCGTCCACGCACGACGCGTAGTAATCGCCGATTTTCTGGGTGACGGCATCGCGCACGCCGGTCGCGTTCGCGGCATGTTCCAGGATCGTTCGCAACTGCGCGCGGTTCTCGTCTTCGAGCTTGCCGTACGTGCTCCAGTTTGCCTGATCGGGTGGAATCGGATTCTTTTTCACCCAACCGCCACAGGAGTAGGCGTAGAAGTCCACGCAGGGATCGACAGTTCTATCCATGGCGGAAACATCCAGAACCGGTTCGGAGGAAGAGTGCTGGGCAAAGGCGGGCACGGCGGACGAAAGCACCGCCAGGATGAGAAGGTAGATTTTCCAGTTCATAGGTTTTAAGACGCGAAATTGCACTCTGAGAGTATCGCTTCGTTCAAGACTTATCCAGTGTCACCGGGCCGCTGGTGGGCGAACATCGGCCCAGATGGTTAGACGTAAGTACGGGGATTTGGTTAGGGACGTTCCGGGAAGAATCGCTGGAAGCGCTAGGGGTGATTTACGCCGCTGAGGGATCCTCCCAGATGACCAGTCATGGCCACCAGCGCCACGGCCAGGATCTCCAGCCCCCACCGATATACGGGAGGCCTGTCGGCCGTCCCGCGTTTCAACCTCCAGTGCACCCACCAAACCGCTGCGATCAGCATCTCAGTGTTCATTGTTCAGGCGAAGGCCCTGCCCCTTGGTTTTGCGAGCGCCGGGGAGATGGATGCGAGATCTTTCCATTTGGAATGCTGGCAGCGCGACGCCCTGCAATATTTTGCGATTAGCGACGCGGCTCCCGAAGATCTGCGCGCGCTGAGCGATCTTCTGGGAAAATAACGCCCGGCAACGCATAGTCTACGTTAGTACACCCCGCGTCAGTATCCGTCTCTAGCTATCGCGCCCTACCTATCACACCCTACTTACCCTCTACGTTTCGATCCCCACGTGGCACACGCGACCGACGATGTAGTCGCCGGGCTTCTGGCCGTCTTCCAGGGCTATCACTTCAACCGGGTAGGCGGGGTTGTGGGGGCGCAGGATCAAGTGGCGGTCCGCAGCTTCAACGTACTTGATGGTGCAAGTCGAATCTCTACGCACAGCGTACATATTACTTTCGCCCTTGCGGTAGGGAGCCAACGAATTGTAATGGCGGTCGAGCAGAAGGGTAGCGCCGGGCATGGTGCGCGGATACATGCTCATTCCTTCCTGCGCGTCCGCCTTGATGATGACAAAGCGTTCCCAGGCGCGGCGGTCGCCGTCCACTTCTTCTTTCAAGCGCTTCAGGAATGTCTTCTTGAACTTCAGGATCTCCTTGACGTGCATGCTCTTAATCAGCGCTTCGAAGGCTGCGATACGCGAGTCGGTGACCACGACGTTGTCGAACTCATCCTCGCTCGGCGGGAGGATACAGGCGCGCTTGTTGACTTCGCCGGGATCGATGAGATCGAGCACCGAAAGATGCTGAACGCTAAGAACTCGGTCCATGCCTTCCAGACTGAGTCCACGCTTGCGGTTCAGGAAGTTGGAGATGTGGGCCTGCTTGAAGCCGGTCTGCTCGGCCAGACGCAGGCCGGTGAGTTCCCCTTCGTCAATGCGTTCCCAAAGGGTCTTGCGGAGATTTTCTTGAAGCATGCGAAATTTCATGGCCGGAGTATAAGTCGTAACAATAGCTAATAGCTATTATTATTAGAAGTACAACATCTACAAGGCAATAAAGTTCTTGACTTAGCAGATCGTGAGCCATAATATGACCTGATAAATTTCTCATACTGCGCTTATTTTGAGAAGAAAGGTTGTTGGCCATGATAGAAGCAGACACCCCCGAAAACGACGAGAGAGTCTTCGGGGAGTTTCGCCGGAAGGTACGCTCGGCGGAACTACTCTCGGCAGCCATGCAGCGGTTGTTGCAGGCCATTCACTTCAGCGGGCGTTTGAGCGTCATTGTGCAGAACGGGCAGGTGCTCAAGTCCGGCTACGAGGAGGGTTACTTCCGGCAACAGGAACCGGGGGGCAACCTCAGGCTGCAGTAACTGCTTCATTGTTAATTAAATAGCAAGACAGGTCATCGTAAGAGAAACGAGCCCTGGACCGAGAAATCGGTACCAGGGCTTTTTTGGTTTGATCTTCATTTCATACAGAGAGGCAATCATGAACTTCATGGGCAGGAAGGAAGGCCAGGAAATCCAAGTCGAGCTGAAGTATTGCGAGCGGTGCGGCGGATTGTGGCTGCGTCCGCGGGGAACGGACGGAGTGTATTGCGCCAGTTGCCGGGAGCGATTGGCGGCAATGCCGGACCCTGAGGGAGCACCGCCCCGGGAGGCGCGCCGGCGCCGGAAAGCGCACGTGCAAGGAACGGATCTTCACCGAGAAGAACTTGAGAAAAGAGAAGAACTTCAGAGCCAGGTCCTGATTGAATATCTGCAGGGTGTGGCGACGATGGGGGTGCGAGCATGACCAGTGCACAAACGACGATCCCACAAGCCTGGAGTCTGATGGGGCAGGCGGATTTGCCGCCATCGGTGGTGTTTAGCGAAACGGAGATGGACCTGTGGCCCTACCGCAGGCGCACGGTGGCGCTGTTGCGGCGGTATGCCCGGGCCTCGGTCGAGGTAGGGAGGCTGCCGTCGTTGCTGGGGCGGGAGTTCTTCCGGACGCGGGTCACGTCGTACACGATGAGGAACTTTGAGGACGTCGTGATCTTTGTGACCGACATGGAGCAGGCGATCGAGAAGCTGACCGCAATCGAAAAAAAGATACTGGCCATGAATGTCTTGGAGGAATACAGCACGGACGAGGTAGCGCGCCTGCTCGGTTGTACTCCTAGAAACGTCCGGCGGCTCCTGCAGGATGCGCTCGACCAGCTCTCGCGGATCCTGCTCGCGGGCGGTTTGATGGAGGAAATGGGTTCGGCGGCTTGCAGTCCAAAAACTTGTCAAGGGGGTAAGAACCACAATTTCGACGCAAGTGATTCAAAGGAAGGCGAAAATAAATTCCACAACTATGTCCGTTTTCCCCCTCTGATTTGATATCCTAAACTCAAGAGTCGAAAAAACAGTAAGAACTCCGAAGGGCGCGACGCAAATCGCGCCCTTTTTCTATTTACGACGTGAGCGGCCGCGGTCCCCAAGAAGCCGGAGGTAGCTTAGAATCAGAATCATTGTAAGACGCAGATTTGGGATTGCCTCGAGAAGGCGACCGGAACGCAGCATGGACATAACCTGGGTCACGGAACGAGTTGCGCTGGGCGGCGGGATCTGGAACGCGCGGAACATGGAAGAACTGGCGCAAGGCGGTGTGACCCACGTGCTCAACATGCAGATCGAGTTCGACGACCGGCCGCTGGCGGAGCCGCACGGGATCCGCGTGCTGTGGAATCCGACCGACGACGATTTCTTGCCAAAGTCCCCGGAGCTGCTGCAACGCGGCGTTGATTTCGCGCTGGAAGCGCTGGACGATCCGGAGGCGCGGCTGTACGTGCATTGCGCCGCCGGGGTGCACCGGGCTCCGATGATGACGCTGGCAGTGTTGTGTGCGATGGAGTGGAAAATGGAAACGGCCATGGCGCTGATCGAAACGCGAAGACCGGCGGCCGACTTCGCGGACGTGTATGTCGAGAGCGTGCGGCGATTTCTGGATTCGCGGGTTGACAGCGAGCCGCGGAATTCAGAGTAACAATGGGAATTGAGTGGGGTGGGAATGTGCGAAGTGTCCTTCGGAAGTCCTCAGTACGGTAGCGACAAAAGTCAGAAGCCTGAACCACAGGGGACCCTTCGGCTCCGCTCAGGGCAGGCACAGAGGAGCACAGGGGAAACCTGTAAGGGGCGCCGCTCGGCAGAGCGGCTTTCTTATTGGCCCGAGTTAGGGTGGCGTGCGCTTACGAGGAGAGAAAAAGACATGCGCAGACGGTTCGCGGTGAAGAACAGGTATTTTCCGCTGGCGGCGAAGGCGGTGATTTCGATGCTGCCGGCGTTGCTGATCGCGTTGACGTTGCCGACCACCTTGCAGGCACAGGGGCCGGCACTTACGACGATCAGCGGGGTGAGTTATCGCGGCCAAGGACACGCGATGGCCCGAGTGATCAATTCGGCAAGCATTGCAGCTCATCAGCGCGGAGGCGACGACGGAGTGCGCGGGAGCGTGCGGGAAATTGGGATGCCGGTTGCGCGCACCTCGGCGGATTGCGAAACGGCCGCGCTGGCCTTGCTGGATGACGCCGGGCAAGGATGGAGTGGGGACTATCAGGCATGGAGCCAGTTCTTGCCGGGCGGGGCAGCGGATATTTTTCCGGGAGATGGGTTGGCGGTGGATGTCCCATCGCGAATGGCGTCGTTCGCAGCGATCGTGCGCGAGGTGGATGTGGAGATCGCGGACATTGCAGGCGAAAACAGCCGCTACACCATGAAGTTTGTGGATGCAGGAGATCCCTCTCTGGATTTTGCTTTTGTTACAGCCCTGATGAAGCAGACAGAGGTGCTGACGCCAGTCGATGTGAGCGTGGTGGGGAATGTTTATCTTGCCGATCTCACCGACGCGGAGGTCACCAATGTGACATCGACAACGGTGACGATTGACGCCGGGTTCAGTCCAGCGTCGGGCGGGGGTATCGAAGTGCGCTACTCGGACGCGGGGTGGGGAGCCGGTTACAACGGCAATCTGGTGGGCCGTTTCACGAGCAGTACTTTCACGCTTACGCGGTACGCTCGGGCACAAGACTATTTCTTAAGGAGTTATGACGGCAGCGCGCCCCCAAAGTATTCGCGGTATTCGACAGCGCTGCATGTTGATTATCCACTGACATGAAACATGCAAACGATGAGATCGAAGAAAAGGCGCAGCAAATGAGCGAGAACGATTCGCGTCGAACGCCGCTTGTTTCGTTGCTGTTGGTTCAGTTCGTCGATCGAGCCGTCGAAGCCGAGCGGAGGGTGACAGAGGCTGAGGTGCGACGTCTTGCTGCCGCGCTAGAAGCGCAGGCCCGAGCGGAGGACCTGCGGCATGAGGCCGGGGATGCCAAAATCCAAAAGGCGAGTGAGGTTCTCGATTACCGCCTGGAAGAGATGAACAATTTTCGCGCGCAAATTAACCAGGAGCGTGGGGAATACCTTCGGCGTGAAATGTATGACCGCGAGCACTCTGCCTTGGCACAGCGGGTGAAGGATTTGGAAATTGTGCGGGGGGAACAATCGGGAAGGACCACCGCCTACGCTTCGATGGTTGCAACGGCGGTGATCGTGGTGCAGGTGGTGTTGCACTTCTGGAAATGAGGACTTGCAGAGATCGGGTCATCCGGTGATCGGGTCATCGAAAATCAAGAGCCTTAGATCGCCCGATGGTCAGATGGCCCGATCAAAGCGGCCGGCGGTACAAGATCGAGAGGAAACGCTGTGACTTTCAAGCATCCAAACGTGCATCGCGAGTTCGTCGCGTACTCCGAGACTCAGAAGTTGCACGTTGTTTCAGTGTATTCAAACCCGTATCGCTGGCAGCGCCGGCGAGAAACTTTCCATGATTTCCGGCTTCATATGGAGGCT
>Ga0209517_10006699_pt1 | contig 14115 bp, 13 predicted proteins | sample PeaSoiMetSII2010_FD_187695 | JGI IMG/M metagenome (GOLD analysis project Ga0209517, IMG submission 187695) | Peat soil microbial communities from Weissenstadt, Germany - SII-2010 (SPAdes) (version 2) | ecosystem: Environmental > Terrestrial > Soil > Wetlands > Peat | place: Germany...
GGCGAGCCACAGTGCCCACAGTGTCGGCCAGAGCAGCAGCCAAATGCCGACGGGCCGGTTCAACCGGGTGAGCGATACGTAATCCTGGATCGTGGCCAGGATCCGCGGCAGCTCATTCGTGGTGAACGGATGAAAGCGTACGCGGTAGGCGAACCAGCGCCAGCGTGCGGCGATGCGTTCCCCCAGTTCAACGCCAGAGCGCGGCAGCGGCACGGTCTGGCGTCCTTAAGGACGGCCCATGGCGGGGAGAAAGACCTCCTGCATGAGCAACGGTGCGCCGCGCAGCGCAACCCGCGAGCGGCGCGCCCATAATCCCGCGGGCCTGACCTGCGCTTCGCGCAAGGCGCGCGCAGTCAATGTGTCGTCGCTCGGCAACCAGGCATATTCGTAGGCGCTGCGTTCGATGCCGGAAAGCCCATCCAGGGTTTCATCGAGAGCGGTATCGCCCAGTTCCGCAAGCCAGGGATGGAGACATAGCGTCGAGTCCGGCGTCACCGTTTGTGCAAACACCCACACTTGATCGTCGCGATACATCTCAACGTCCCGGAATAATCCTGCATTGTCGTCCGCGCGCAGGCCCAACTTCTGCGAACCCGTCAGCAGACCGCTCCATTGATCGACGAGCCGCAGCGCAAATCGCTCGCCGCAAACCGCTTTTATGCGCCCGGACAGCAAGCCTTTGGCGATGAGCCACGGGCGCAGGTTCGCGTCGACGTGCAATTGGCCGAGCCGTTCCGCGGGGAGCCATTGAATGGACGGGATTGCTGGCACAGGCTTGAATTTCATGCGTGCAGTCTACCCGACGCGGGCGTATTGCTCCGCATGACCCACCCATCGCCGAATCAGCGGTGCGACGTTCGCAGGCCAGTCGCGCAGCAGCGACTCCGCGGCGATCTGCACTTTCGGCAGCAGGTCCGCATCGCGCAGCAAATCGGCCACCCGCATTTGGGCGAGTCCGGTTTGACGAGTTCCCATCAATTCGCCCGGACCACGCAGTTCGAGATCGCGGCGTGCGACGAGGAAGCCGTCGTTGGTGCCGCGCATGACGGCCAATCGTTCGCGCGCCAGCGAGGATAAGGGTGGCCGGTAGAGAAGAAGACATGAACTCGCGTGTTGTCCGCGACCCACCCGCCCGCGCAGTTGGTGTAATTGCGCAAGACCCATACGCTCGGCATTCTCGATGACCATGAGCGTGGCGTTGGGTACGTCGACGCCTACCTCGATCACCGTCGTTGCCACCAACAATTTGATTTCGCCGTCCTTGAAGCGGCGCATGGTGAGTTCTTTGGCGGCCGACGGCATGCGACCGTGTACCAGGCCTACGGCGAGCTCCGGCAGCGCCGCCACCAGCGCCGCGGCAGTTTCTTCCGCCGCTTGGTAGGGCATTTCCTCCGATTCATCGATGAGAGGACACACCCAATAGGCCTGCCGGCCCTCCAGGCAGGCCGTGCGAATACGCATGACGACTTCATCGCGGCGCGCGTCGGCGAGCACCACGGTCTTTACCGGCGTGCGTCCGGGCGGCAGTTCGTCAATCACGGATATGTCGAGGTCTGCGTACGCGGTCATCGCCAACGTGCGCGGGATGGGAGTTGCCGTCATGATCAGTTGATGCGGCTGGTGGCCGTCGCGGCCACCCTTCTCGCGCAGACTCAATCGTTGATGTACGCCGAATCGATGCTGTTCATCGACGATGACCAGCGCCAGCGAATTGAATTCGACACTTTCTTGGAACAGGGCATGGGTGCCGATCACGATGGCAGCGTGTCCCTCGCGAATCGAGGCGAGGGCGGTATCGCGCGCTTTGCCCGTCTGGCGGCCAGTGAGCAGCGCCACGGTGACGCCCAAAGGCTCGAACCAGCGGCGGAAATTCTGCGCATGCTGGTCGGCCAGCAATTCGGTCGGCGCCATCAATGCAACCTGCTGGCGCATCTGGACCGCCCGCGTTGCGGCCAGCGCCGCCACCAGCGTCTTCCCGCAACCAACGTCGCCCTGTACCAGGCGCAACATGGGTTTCGCGATGGCAAGATCCTTTTCTATTTCACCGAGCACTCGCGCCTGTGCCGCCGTCAGTTGAAACGGCAACGACTCCAGCAGCCCGGTCTTCAGCGACCCGTCGCCTACGAGCGGCCAGCCGGGCTCGCTCTGAATCCGCTGCCGCAAGAGCTTGAGGGACAGCTGGTGTGCCAGCAATTCCTCGAATGCCAGCCGCCGCTGCGCAGGATGGCGCCATTCCAGCAGCAGCTCGACCGGCGCGTCCGCGGGCGGCTTATGCACATAGACCAGTGCCTCGCGCAACGACGGAAGACGTGAATCCGCGAGTAGGGCCGCGGGCAGCCAATCGTCTAATTCGCCGGCGGCGGTCCCATCCAATGCCAGGCCCACCAACATACGCAGCCGTCCCTGCGTGACGCCCTCGGTGGCCGGATAAATCGGCGTGAGGTGATCCTCGGCCGATTTCGCGGCCGTCGAGTCAACCCGCCGATACTCCGGATGCACCATCTCCAGACCCTGCGGGCCGCGCCGTGCCTCGCCAAAGCACCGGATGCGTATGCCGCGACTCAAGCCGGCTTGCTGTTGCGCGGTGAAATAAAAAAATCGCAGCGTGAGAAATCCCGAACCGTCGGCGATTCTGCACAGCATCTGCCGTCTGCCGCGAAAGGCGACCTCGGTGAGCAGGACGTCGCCCTCCACGGCGGCACGTTGACCCGGAAGCAACTCGCCCAACGGCACCACGCGCGTGCGGTCCTCGTAACGCAGCGGCAGCAGGAACAGCAAGTCCTGTGTGGTTTCCACACCTAGAGCGTGCAGCTTGCGGGCGAGCGTGTCGCCGACGCCGCGCAGCACCGTAACCGGCTTGAGTAGAGTCACAGGGCGACGATGCACTCCACTTCGACCCGCGCCCCGCGCGGCAGCGCGGCAACGCCGACAGCGGCGCGCGCCGGATACGGCTCGCGAAAGTATTCCGCCATCACCTTATTGACGAGCGCGAAGTGAGAGAGATCCGTCAGATAAATGTTCGCCTTGACGACGTCGTCCAAAGTCGCGCCCGCGGCCACCACGATCGCCTTGAGATTATCGAAAACCTGCCTGACCTGCGCCTCCACGTCGCCCGTCACCAGCTCTTTGGTGCGCGGGTCCAAGGGAATTTGGCCGGATACCCAGACGGTGTTGCCCACCCGCACGGCCTGCGAGTAGGTTCCAATGGCGGCGGGGGCGTCGGTGGTAGAAATGATTTGCTTGTTCATAACCCTTCAGGTGGTGTGGTCTTGACTTCGGTACGAGCGCTCAGGCCAACGTGCGAAATACCCGCTGCACGTCGGGCATTCGTCGGATGGTTTTGATGACTTGAGCCAAATGCTTGCGGTCGCGGACTTGGAGCTGAATTCTGAGCCACGAGTTGCTGACGTCGCGCTCCTCCAACTGAACCTGGTCGATGTTGGTCTCCGTTTCGGCGATGCTCGACGCCACGGCGGCGAGCACCCCCACTCGGTTGTTGATCTCCAACTGAATCTCGGAAGTGAAGAGACGCCCCTGGGTCTCTTCCCAGGCCACCGATAGCCACTTTTCCGGCTGTTTGCGATATTCGGCGAGGTTACCGCAATTTTGCCGGTGGATCATCACGCCGCGGCCCGCGCTGAGATAAGCCATGATCGGATCATTGGGAATGGGGAAGCAGCAACGGGCGTAAGTGACCAGCAGACCCTCGGTGCCGGCAATCATGAGCGGCCCGCCGCTCGAGAGGTCCGCTTCCGGGACATCGCGCGCCGGTTGCAGGCGCCGCGCGACGAGCGGCGCGAGGCGCTCGCCCAAACCGATTTTCTCGAATAGTTCGTCCGCGTCCTTCAAGTTCAACTCTTTGACCACCGCAGCGAGATCGGCGGGCGCAACTTTCTTCAGGCTGGTTGAGAATTCTTCGAGCGCCGATCCGAGCAAGCGGCGACCCAGTTCGAGCGCTTCACCGCGCTTCAGGTTTTTCAAGTACTGCCGGATGGCGGCGCGCGCCTTTGCAGTCACCAGGAAGCTCGACCAGGACGGATTGGGCGTGGCGCCCTTCGCGGTGATGATTTCCACGGTTTGTCCGTTGCGCAGCGGCGTCCGCAACGGCACCAGGCGTCGGTCGACCTTGGCGGCGACGCAGCGATTGCCGATGTCGGTGTGGATGGCGTATGCGAAATCCACGGTGGTCGCTCCGGTCGGCAGGCGCAGGATTTTGCCCTTCGGTGTGAACACGTAGACCTTATCCGGAAACAGGTCCACCTTGACGCTTTCCAGGAACTCCTCCGAGCTTCCGCCCTCCTGAATCTGTACCAAGCCCGCAAGCCATTCGCGCGCGCGGTCGTGTTCGACGCCGCCGAAGGCATCGCCGCCGGATTTGTATTTCCAGTGCGCCGCGATGCCCGATTCCGCCACCCGGTGCATCTGTTCTGAGCGAATCTGAACTTCGATGGGCACGCCATTCGGGCCGAACAGTGTCGTGTGCAGGGACTGATAGCCGTTGACGCGCGGAATGGCGATGTAGTCCTTGAAACGCCCCGGCATCGGTTTGTATACGCTGTGCACCAATCCCAATACGCGATAACAGGTGTCGGGACTGTCGACGATGATGCGAAAGCCGTAGACATCGACCATTTCATTCAGCGAGATGTGCTTGCTCTGCATTTTTCTGTAAATGCTGTACAGATGTTTCTCGCGGCCCTCGACGCCGCCGGCGATCTGCGCTTTTTTCAGTGCGCCTTTGAAGGTCTCGGCGATTTTGCCGACGAACTCCTTTTGATTGCCGCGCGCGCGCTTCAGCTCACGCTCGAGCACCTTGTACCGGTAGGGATACAGGGCGCGGAACCCTAAGTCCTCCAGTTCCAGCTTGACTGCATAGAGGCCGAGCCGCTCGGCGATGGGCGCATAGATCTCCAGCGTCTCGCGCGCACTGCGGCGGCGTTTGATCGGAGGCATGACGCCCAAGGTGCGCATGTTGTGCATGCGGTCCGCGAGCTTGACCATGATGACGCGGATGTCGCGCACCATCGCCAGCAGCATTTTGCGAAAGCTCTCGGCCTGCGCTTCCTGACGATTCTTGAATTGAATCTGGTCGAGTTTGCTAACGCCGTCTACCAATTCGGCCACCACTTGACCGAAGATCGACGCGATCTCGGCCTTCGCCGTGGGCGTGTCTTCGATGACGTCGTGCAGAATTGCCGCGACCAACGTGTCGGCATCCAAGCGCAGGTCGGCGAGGATGTCGGCGACCGCGACCGGATGCGTGATGTACGGCTCGCCCGAGACGCGCTTCTGGCCGTAATGCTTTTCCGCGCCGAATTCGTAGGCTTCGCGCACCCGCTCCACTTGCGCGGGAGACAGATAAGCCTCGAGTTTATCTAAGAGCTGACTGATCCCGGTGGAGCGTCTTCCACCAGGTAGGAAACCGAGTATGGAAGACGCATAGTCCATCGTTAGTCTAGGTGCAGGGTCGATCAGTCCCCTAGCCCGAGCTGCGGCGCGCGGAAATCGGAGGGCATGTCGAGTTCGCTGACCGGCTGCTGTACCGGTTCTTCGGGCTCTTCAAGCATCTCGAGAGTGATGTTTCCGGCAGCAATCTCACGCAGCGCAACCACGGTCGGCTTGTCGTTTTCCCACTCCACGGTGGCTTCCGCGCCGTTCGCCAAGCGGCGGGCACGTTTGGCGGCCAGCAGCACCAGGTTGAACAGATTGGGTTCGTTTTGCAGACAGTCTTCGACAGTAATTCGCGCCATGGCTAAGGTTCCATTGAAAGGATCGCTATAATAGCAGCATTATGATAGCAGAATGAGCGGCACTTTAGGCCACTGACGAGTCCAGCAATCCGGCGGCAAAGCGTGCGACTTCAGGCCGGGTTGCCGTCAAGGCGTCGCCGCGTTCTTGCACGATGGCCAGCAAATCTTTGAGCGCTTGGTCGAATTGATCGTTGATCACCACGTAATCGAACTCCGTCCAATGCGCCAAATCGTGCGCTGCGTCTCTGAGGCGGCGTTGGATCACCGGCTCGGAGTCGGTGCTGCGCGCCCGTAAGCGCTCCTCGAGCGCGCGCCGCGTGGGCGGCAAGATGAAAATGCTGCGCGCCGCCGGCAAGCGGGCGCGCACCTGGCGTGCGCCCTGCCAGTCGATTTCCAGCAACAAGAGCTGGCCTTGGCGCAGCGCGGACTGCACGGCGCGGAAGGCCGTGCCGTAAAAATTATCGAACACCTGGGCATGCTCGAGGAATTCATTGCCAGCGACCATTTCGGCAAACCGCGACTGCGTCACGAAATGATAATCCCGCCCGTCGACCTCATTGGGCCGGGGCGCGCGGGTCGTGTAGGACACGGAAAACCGCAGCCGCGGTTCGCGCTGCATCAGCGCCTTCACCAGGGTGGTCTTGCCGGCACCCGATGGCGCCGCGACGACATATAACCGTCCGGGTGGCATTCAGCACTACTCGATGTTCTGCACTTGCTCGCGCATCTGCTCGATCAGAACCTTCATGTCGACCGCCGCGCGAGTCGTTTCGATGTCCTGCGATTTCGAGGATAGCGTGTTGGCCTCGCGATTCAGCTCTTGCATCAAGAAATCCAGCCGGCGTCCTGCCGGCTCCTGGACGCTGAACGTCTTGCGAACTTCCGTCACATGTCCGCGCAGACGATCGATCTCCTCGTCCACATCCTGCCGCTGTGCGAGCATGGCGAGTTCCTGTTCCAATCTGTCGTGGTCGACGTCGGTCACCAATTGCGCGATGCGTTCGAGCCACTTCGCACGCATGCGGGCACGGACTTCCGGCAGCCTTTCGGCAACCTTCGCGGCTAACTCCACCAGGCCGGTACAACGTTGCTCGAGCGCATCGCGGAGGCGGCCGCCTTCGCTGTCGCGAAAGCGGGTCAGCTCGGCCAACGCGTCGCCAAGCAAGGCATGCGCCGCAGCGATCATGGGCGCCGTGTCGCGCGTGTCGTCCCGCACCACGCCCGGCCAGCGCAGCAAGTCCATGACGTCGATCCGCGCTGTGGCCCCCAATTGCGCAGCAGTTTGTTGTGCGCGCTGAGCGAGGCTCACCAATAGATCGACGTCCACTTCGAGCGAACTCGAGGCGATGGCAGGCCGAAAATGCAGGGTACAGTCGACCTTGCCGCGCCTCACGGCCCCGGCGATGGCTTGGCGGAAGTCCGCTTCGGCGATGCGGAATTCTTCAGGTAAACGGCAACCGATTTCGAGGAAACGGTGATTGACCGTCTTCAATTCCCACCCCAGCAGTCCCCACGGAAACTGCCGCTCGCGTCGCGCAAAGCCGGTCATGCTACGAATCATAGGGGTCTGCGTCAAAATCGGCCATAATATCTGCGATCAGTCTATCGGAAAGCGCAAGGAGCTGTCATTGCAGATCGAGACCGCAGATGTCAGTCTCATTGGCCATCGCGAAGAGAATCAGGACCGAGTGGCCGTGGCGGCTGCAGAACAGGCCGTGCTTCTCGTCGTCATCGATGGGATGGGCGGTCACGCCGAGGGTGCGCGCGCCGCCGAAACCGCCCTGGCAACGCTGTTGGAAGCATTCTGGCAAACGCCGCATCCGATTTTCGATCCGCTCGGATTTCTGCATCTGTCGTTGGGGCGGGCGCATGAGGAAGTGGTCAAGCTGGGCGCGGGATTGGGCGTGGAATCGCGCCCGCGCGCGACTTGCGCGGTGTGCTTGGTGCAGGACGCTGCAGCCTACTGGGCCCATGTGGGCGACAGCCGGGTCTATCAACTGCGGCAGTCCCAAGTGCTGGAGCGTACGCGCGATCACAGCCACGTCGAAGTACTGCTGCGCGAGGGGTTGATCACCGAGGCGGAAGTCCACGGTCATCCGATGCGCAATTATGTCGAGTGCTGCCTGGGCGGCGATGCAGCGCTGCCCGAGATGAGTATTTCTACGCGCCGGCGCCTGAAATCGGGCGACGTGCTGTTATTGTGCACCGACGGCCTGTGGGCCAACCTCAAAGATCAAGATCTCGTGCGCTTCGCGCAATCGGCGGGTAAACCTTTGCGTGATTCGTTGAATGAATTGGGAACACAAGCGGTGGCCGCCTCCGCGCCGTACAGCGACAACACGAGCGCCGCGGTATTGCGTTGGCGGGCAGCGTGAGCGTACGGCCCAGCGGCCGGGCAGCCGACGAATTACGTCCGCTGTCGTTCGTCCGCGGCTACACACAGCACGCGGAGGGCTCGGTATTGGTGGGATTCGGCGGGACCCGGGTGCTTTGCACCGCGAGTATCGAGGAAAGCGTGCCGCCGTTTCTGCGCGGCGCCGGCCAGGGGTGGGTCACGGCTGAATACGGCATGCTGCCACGGGCCACGCACACGCGTTCGCCGCGCGAAGCTGCGCGCGGCAAGCAAACCGGCCGCACGCAGGAAATCCAGCGCCTTATCGGCCGCGCGTTGCGCGCCGTCGTGGACCTGAAAGGATTGGGCGAGCGCACTGTCACGATCGACTGCGATGTGCTGCAAGCCGACGGCGGAACTCGCACCGCTGCGATCACCGGTGGTTTCGTCGCGCTCGCAGATGCCATCGATACCTTGCTGATAAAACGCGCGCTTACCGCGAATCCGTTGCACGGCCAGGTGGCCGCCGTCTCGGTGGGCATCTACCGCGGCGTGCCGGTGCTCGATCTGGACTACTCGGAAGATTCGAACGCGGAAACGGACATGAACGTGGTGATGAACAGCGGCGGCGCGTTCGTAGAGGTGCAGGGTACGGCCGAAGGGCATGCGTTTCGCCGGCACGAACTCGATCAGTTGCTGGACCTCGCCACGCAAGGCATCACCCGCTTGCATGCCGCACAGCTCAGTGCACGCGCGGCGTAGCGACGCCCGGCGCAGGCCGCTGGTCATCGCCAGCAGCAATCCCGGGAAAACGCGCGAATTTCGCGAGCTGCTCGCCGACTTGCCGTTCGATGTCGTTGCGCAAGGCGATGTGGGCGTAACCTCGCCCGAAGAAACGGGCTGCAGTTTTCTGGAGAATGCGTGGCTGAAGGCACGCCATGCGGCGAAAGTGGCCGGGGCGGCGGCTATTGCGGACGATTCGGGTTTGGAGGTGGATGCGCTCGGCGGAGCACCCGGAATCTACTCGGCGCGCTATGCGGGCGTTGGCGCCGATGATGCCGCGAACAACGCCAAATTGCTCGCCGCGCTCGAGGCGACGCCGCTGCACGCGCGTAGCGCCCGCTACCGCTGCGTCTTGGTATTCGTGGCCGGCGATTCGGACCCGGCGCCGCTGACGGCCGAGGGCGTGTGGGAAGGACTCATCGTTGACCAACCGCGCGGTTCGGCCGGTTTCGGCTACGACCCGTACTTCTGGTTGCCGGATCTCCATAGGACGGCCGCCGAGCTGGATCCCGCCGACAAGAACCGTCTCAGTCATCGAGGCACGGCGCTGCGCGCGCTGCACGAGCGACTGATGGCACGGGAGCAACTGGTGACGCGGGCGCAGTTGCCGGCGGCCCCATGATTTGCGCGCCCGCACGGGCCGATGCGTCGGCGCTCGCCCTTTACGTCCACATGCCGTGGTGCGTGCGCAAGTGTCCGTACTGCGACTTTAACTCGCACCAACTGAAATCGGCGCGCCCCGATGGCGCTTACATTGACCTGCTCATCCGTGACTTCGATGCGGAATGGCCGCTGGTCGCGAGCCGCCGCATCGACACCGTATTCTTCGGCGGCGGAACGCCCAGTCTGTTCCCGCCCGAAGATTTCGCGCGACTGCTCCACGCGCTTCGGCAACGTATCGCGTTTGCGAGTGACGCTGAAATCACGCTCGAGGCCAATCCCGGTACCATCGAGCGTGGTCGCTTCGCGGGCTATCGGGAAGCCGGAATCAACCGCATCTCGTTGGGCGCGCAAACATTTGCGCCACATGCGCTCGAGCGATTGGGACGAATCCATACGGCGGACGACACGTATCGTGCGGTGGCAGAGTTGCGCGCCGCGGGCATCCACAATTTCAATCTGGATCTGATGTACGCGCTGCCGGAGCAAACTCTCGACGAGGCGCTCGTCGACGTGCGGACCGCATGCGACCTCGAGCCCACGCATCTATCGTACTATCAGCTCACCCTCGAACCCGGCACGGTGTTCCATGCGCGCCCGCCGGCATTGCCCGATGACGAGGCGGCGTGGCGCATTCAATCCGAGGGCCAATTGCTGCTGGCGGCGGCCGGCTATCGGCAATATGAGGTGTCGGCCTACGCACGCGAGGGCTTCCAGTGCCGTCACAATCTCAATTACTGGCGCTTCGGCGATTACCTGGGTTTGGGCGCCGGGGCGCACGGCAAATTGAGCTTGGAGCTGCCCGCGAAGATCGTGCGCACTGCGAAGCCCAAACAGCCGCGCGACTTTCAGGAACGCGTTGCGCAGGCGAGCGTCGGTATCGGAGAGCGGCATTGCATTGCCATTGCCGATCTCCCCTTCGAATTCATGCTGAACGCCCTGCGGTTGAACGAAGGGTTTACCGGCCAGTGGTTCGAAGCTCGTACGGGCCTCTCCGTGGAGGCGTTCAAAGCACCGATGTGGGAATCCATGCAGCGTGGGCTGATCCACAGAACGGATATCGGGTGGAGGCCGACAGATTTGGGCAGACGGTTCCTAAATGATCTGCAGGCGGCTTTCCTCGCATGACCTTATGCACATCAGAGATGACCTCCCGCACAAAGGGGTACCTACAGCACATTGCGTCTACATTAGGTCAGATGCCGCCTTTAACTCCCTGAAAAATATAGGTAAATACAGCTGTCTATTTTTTGACCAAGTTAACATTTATGGGAATTTCTGCTGATCGAAACAGCCGGCACTCGCGTCGTCCACAGAGTTATCCACAGATATTGTGGACAAGGTTGCAATTATTTGACAACCAAGGACTTGGATTCTCGGCATTGTGGAATCCGTACGCATTCAGTATTATGTTCGGCCCGTTTTTGTGGACTAATAGATATTAGGCCGCGAGCGCGGTCACTACTTCAGGCATGGCGATAAGGACCTTCCAACGAGTTTTGGGTCGTATCGATTCTGCCCTTTGCAAGACATACGAGGCTTCCATGAAAACCGGCATCCATCCTGACTACAAAGAAATCACGGTCACCTGTACCTGCGGCAATACATTCCCGACGCGCTCGACCATCGGGCACGACCTGCAGGTTGAAGTCTGTTCGAATTGCCATCCGTTCTACACCGGCAAGCAGAAGATCGTGGATACCGGCGGTCGAGTCGACAAATTCCGCAAGAAATACGCGGCCGCAGCACCCAAAGCCTAAGTTACCGCTTTTGGCACGCGTGGAGTCAATTCTCCGCGCGTTGCGATGCGCTCGACGTTATCCCCTCGTCGCGCCACTAGCGGGGTACGCTCCTCGCCGTGCGCCACTCGCCGCCCGCAGCTAGCCGCCCGCAGCTAGCCGTGCGCCCTTGATTCCGGTTTACGACCGTGCAAGGCTGCCGAGTTCTATTTGAATTGAAACATACTCCCCTGTCGGAAAAGCGCATGAGCACGAAATACGAACTTAAGAACCTCACTACCGGTAAGTCGATCCGACTCGATTCAATGTCGGGAACCCTCGGACCCGATGTAATCAATATCGCGAATCTGACCAAGGATATGAACGTGTTTACGTTCGATCCCGGATTCATGGCAACGGCCAGTACCGAAAGCAAGATCACTTACATCGACGGCGACGCGGGCGTCCTTTTGTATCGCGGCTATCCGGTAGAGCAACTCGCCGAGAAATCGAGCTTTCTCGAAGTGGCCAACCTGCTCATCAACGGCAGTTTGGCGACCAAGGCGGAGCTCGAAAGGTTTCGCAATTCGATCATGCATCACACCATGGTCAACGAACAATTGTTGCGTTTTTTCCAGGGCTTTCATCACAATGCACACCCGATGGCAATGGTATCGGCGGTGGTCGCGTCCATGGCTGCCTTCTATCACGATACGACCGATATCAATGACTCGCGCCACCGCGAAATCTTCGCACACCGAATCATCGCCAAGCTGCCGACTATCGCCGCGGCAGCATACAAGCACACGCTCGGTCAGCCGTTCATTTATCCGCGCAACGATCTGCGCTATTGCTCGAACATGCTCAACATGTTTTTCGCAGTTCCCTGCGAACCGTATGCGATCGATCCGATCGCTGCCGAGGCGCTGGATCTGTTGTTCATCCTGCACGCCGACCACGAACAGAATGCCAGCACGTCGACCGTTCGCTTGGCGGGAAGCACGGGCGCCAATCCCTATGCCGCTATCTCTGCCGGCGTCTCGGCGCTATGGGGCCCGGCCCACGGCGGCGCGAATGAGGCTGTTCTCGACATGTTGGACGGCATCGGCTCGGTCGACAACATCGACAAATTTCTCGCCCGCGTCAAAGACAAATCCGACAGCGTGCGGCTCATGGGATTCGGTCACCGCGTGTACAAGAATTTCGATCCCCGCGCCAAAATCATTCGGGGAATGTGCTACCGGGTGCTCGAGAAGCTCGGCCGAACCGATAATCCGATATTCGACTTGGCTTTGAAGCTCGAAGAAATCGCGCTCAAGGACGACTACTTCGTATCGCGCAGGCTGTACCCGAACGTCGATTTCTATTCGGGAATCATCTACAGCGCTTTGGGCATTCCTCGTTCCATGTTCACGGTGATGTTCGCAATCGCGCGTACGGCCGGTTGGGTGGCACATTGGCAAGAAATGGTTTCTGATCCGCACATGAGGATTGGCCGCCCGCGCCAGCTGTACACCGGTCCTACCAAACGGGATTATCAACCCATAGATAAGCGCTGAAGCGTGCGAGCGGGGAGCAAAGCTCGATCGGCCGTACTGGCGGCGCTGGTCCTGGCCGCTGCTGCACCGGCCGAGCCTCAACCGCCAATGCCTCAGCCGGCCACGCCTCAGCCGGCCGCGCCTCAGCCGGCCGCGCCCATCCGCCCCGGGCTGGTTCCGGCCATGTCTGAAAGTAATAAGTGTGTCGATTCCGCGAGTCCCTTGGCTTTGGGTTCGGCGCAGTGGAACGGGTGGGGGCGCGATATCGAGAACACGCGGTACCAGCCAGAACCCGCCATTCGCGCCAGCGACGTACCGAAGCTTGCCTTGAAGTGGGCATTTGGGTTTCAAGGCAGTGCGGTGGCGGGTCAACCAACGGTGGTCGACGGCCGGCTGTTCGTGGCGAGCGCGACCGGCCGCGTTTATTCCCTGGACGCCAAGACGGGCTGCACCTACTGGACCTTCGACGCGGCCGCCGGAATCCGAACGGCGATATCGATTGGGGAATTCGCTCCGCCGAAAAGCGCTGTCGCGCCGAGGTCGGCGCCCGCGGCACGGCGAAAGCATGGCCAAGCAGATAAAAAATCGAAGCAACGATTCACGCTGGCACATCTCGATATTTTCAAGGCGCCGAGCGCTGCTCTCTTCGGCGACGATGCCGGCGCGATTTATGCGCTCGATGCGCAGAGAGGCACTCTGCTTTGGAAAACTCAGGTCGAGTCGCATCCGCTGGCGCGCATCGTCGGAGCGCCGACGCTCTATCACGAACGGCTGTTCGTCGCGGTATCGTCCAGCGAGCAGAGTGCTGCCTTGGACGCGGCGTACGCCTGCTGCACGTTTCGCGGCAGCGTCGCGGCGCTCGACATGGCCACCGGACGTGTGTTGTGGAAAACCTTCGTCATTCCCGAGGAGCCGCGGCCGTTTCACAAGAACGCGGCCGGTGGGCAAGAGATCGGACCCGCCGGCGCGGCCGTCTCGGCCGCGCCGACCATCGACGCCAAGCGCAATCTTCTTTATGTGGGTACCGGCGGCTCGTTGACCGAAATCAACCAACCGCTGACCGACGCCGTGGTCGCGCTCGATTTGAACGACGGGCAGGTACGTTGGGCAAAGCAATATTCACGGCACGAAATGACAGGAGCCGCGGACTTTGGCAGTTCGCCGATCTTACGCACGTTGGCGGACGGCAAACAGATCATCCTAGCGGGGCAAAAGTCGGGGATGGTGTACGCCCTCGATCCGGATCACGGGGGTGACGTACTGTGGCAAACCAAGGTCACCGAGGATGTCGCTCCCGGCGGTATCGAATGGGGGCCTGCGGCGGACCACCGCAG
>Ga0209517_10006701_pt1 | contig 14112 bp, 13 predicted proteins | sample PeaSoiMetSII2010_FD_187695 | JGI IMG/M metagenome (GOLD analysis project Ga0209517, IMG submission 187695) | Peat soil microbial communities from Weissenstadt, Germany - SII-2010 (SPAdes) (version 2) | ecosystem: Environmental > Terrestrial > Soil > Wetlands > Peat | place: Germany...
AATCCGCACGCCGAATGGCGGATTCGTAAGCAACACGTCGAACCCGTCACGCGGAAAATGCTTCTTTAACGAACCTGCTCCGTTCTGTAGAGCAATGCTATCCCCACAGATCGCTTTGGGGTGTCCCCCCGTCAGAAGTGACACATGCAACTTTGCGAGCTTCACTAGGTATTCATCTTTGTCGATTCCATAGAGCGATTTGGAGGTAAGACGGCTAACCTCTTCCACGGATGCACCCATCGCGACGTAATGCCTGGTGACCGATGTGAGAAACCCTCCAGCACCGCAGGCTGGATCAATAATGGCTTCTCCAGGTTTCGGATCGAGTGCCTTCACCAGAAAATCTGTGACGGGACGCGGAGTGAAAAACTGTCCAGCGCGGCCTTTAGACTCGGACCCGACAAAAACCTCGAACGCGTCTCCAATCGGGTCACTTGTTGCATCGAACAGCGAGAAGTCACATTGGTCGAGGACCATGCTCACCGCATTGGGGTCCAGCAGTAGTTCGGTATCTTTCTCATAGATGTCAGGAAAGTCCGCTCGAACCTTGCTGAAAACGGCTCGCACGCGCCGACTCTTTTCTAGAACTTCCAACTCTGGAGGAATCGGATCGGCTTCGGACATTTCGATGTACAGTTTGCAGAAAAGGCACTTCAGGACTTCGTCCAGGAGCGTGTCGTCCCGCGTGGCACCGACGAACTGCCCGGCCAGGTAGTTCCTCAGGTGACGAAAAATCTCTTTCGGGGTTTTCATCCCCGGCAAAAACGCAAGTTGTTGCTCTAGTGCTTTCGTAGCGGCGGCTGATCTTGACATCTCTTCAACAGTACATGTTTCGCGCTTTGACTTCAACAGGTCCTGTTGAATTCCGCAAGACACTGATTATGCGCCACTTACTATCACTCTGCCTTTCGTAGCGAGCGTCGTGGAGTACTCATTTCCTCATTTTCCGTAACCCTGAAGACGGCAGGGCGAAGGCACGATAGCCGCCGCCGCTCGCTGTCAATGACGCTGTTTTGGCTCCCCCCTGCCTACGGTCACGGTCCCCCCAAAAAGCTATGACATCCGCGCTCAGTTGCGACGGCAGACGTGCCCTCTTCCGCCCCCGCCGTGGGGGTCACTCAAACAAAAGAGGAAACCATGACTACCGACAAAGCCCCTGAAATCGCCGCCTTGAACGATCTATGCCGCAAGGCTATGGGTATAGCGGGCCGTGTTTTTCAAACGAGCGGCATTAGCGCCCTACCCCCGAAAGATCAATCGGCGATCCGTGAGAAAGTTGAAACCTTCGATGCCTTCACCCCGGACAACGATCCGCATGGAGAGCGCGACTTCGGAGCGTTTGAACATAACGGCGAACGCGTTTTCTGGAAGATCGACTATTACGACGGCACATTGACCAGGGGCAGCGAAGACCCGAGCGACCCGAAACAGACCGTCCGGGTTCTAACGATCATGCTTGCGTCTGAATACTGACGTTGCAGTTCCCGCGCCGGAAAAGCACCGGCGCGGGTTTTGCTGATTGTCGCCGGAGAAAACCGCGCGGGCAAAAATGACAAGCAGCTATCTAGCAGCCAGAAAGAAGCAACCAAGCAGCTACCTAGAAACCAGATAGCCGCAAGCAGGCGGCTATCTAGATGCTATAATTCTTTCCCTATTGCCTAGCGGCTATCTGGCGGCTACATTGCTGCAACCTTTCTTCTATCTAGCGGCCAGATTCATGACTACCATCATTGCTTTCGTGTCGCAAAAGGGCGGCGTCGGTAAATCCACGCTGTCGCGGGCCTTGGCGCGGGAGGCAGCAATCGGCGGCCTCAGAACCAAGATTGCCGACCTCGATACGCAGCAGGGGACTTCGATTGACTGGAACCGCACCCGGCTCAATGCGGGCATCGAACCCGAGGTTGCGGCGGAAGCCTTTGCCACAGCCGCCCAGGCCCTCAAGATTGCCCACCAATACGACCTTCTGATTATCGACGGCCCGGCGCGGACCAGCATCGGCACCTTGGAGATTGCGAGGGTTGCCGATCTTGTTGTGCAACCGACCGGGGCCTCTGTTGACGACTTGCGGCCAGCCGTGCGCGAATTTCACGCCCTGGTGCAGGCGGGAATAGCCAAGGACAAGCTCGTTTTTGCCCTCAACCGTATCGGCACTCCCACGGAAGAGGCCGAGACGCGGGCTTACATCATCGAAGCCGGTTATACCGTGCTCGATGGCTGTTTGCTGGAGCGTCCGGCCTACCGCAAGGCTCAGAATATCGGGCACTCCGTCACGGAAACCAGCTTCCGAAATCTCAACACCAGAGCCGATGCGCTCATTCAAGCTTTGATCGACAGGGTAGGGGAAGACAATGGCGAATCTCTCGAAACTGAAACGTCGAAACACACTGGGCGCGCCGCCGCCTCTTGAGGAAGCGAGCCAGAACCTTAAGGCCCCCGAAGTAGCGCCGGTCGTCGCGCCCTCGGCTCCGCAACCACGCGCAGCCGTAACACCACTACGGCAACCGGAGACAGCAGGGAAGGGGCCGGAGATGGCAAACCACGGTCGCGGCCGACTGGACGGCCGTAGCCTGAGAAAATCCGGCCGGACATTGCAACTGGCAACCAGGGTGAGTTGGGAATTCGACGACAAGCTTCGCCATATCGCGCAGCGAGACGGCCTGAAACTCGTGGAAGTGTTGGAACAGGGCCTTGATGCCTACGAAGCCGCCAGAAAAAAGTAGAAGCTAGCTGCTAGATAGCTGATATTATCAGGATGTTTTTTCAGGGTCAGGTAATGGCAGACCCGCCAATGGTTCCGAGTTAGGGAAGGGCAGGGACGGTTGAGAGTCCTTGAGATGATACGCCTTCACAAACGCCAGCCTGTCGCCGTTGAACATGTAGCGGATATTGATGAAAAACGTTCCGTCTTCCGGGCTGCGGAACAAAAACTCCTTGTCCAAGAGTTCGCGCAACCCGCGCTGATAGGTGCGATCATTCAACTCCTTGATGTGCTGGCCAGCCCTGTAAAAACTCAATTGCACTTCATCAGAATTGGGTTTCTCTCGAATCTGGTGATAGACAACCTCGAACACCGCAAGACCTGCTTTTGAAAGGCCGGATGCCTGTTTGAGGCCGCTCAGGAACAGCTTTACAAATCGTTCCTTGTCCACTTCCTCGAATTCGTATGCGTAGGCGCTACCCCGACCGAATATCTCTCCCGTGCCGCCGTCGATCACCAGGCCCCGCTGTTCAGTTCCGATCCGTGTCCTTCGAGTGCGGCTGATATCATCCTTTACGAGAATGCTCGGATTTGTCGTATAGACAGGGACGCCCCTTTTCTGGCGAATCACTTCCGCGTGTTTTTGGTTATTTTCCGCCATTTTCGATATCACGTTTTGTCGTAGTTCAGCAAAGATGCTGGCACTGTACCGCCAGAATGGCAAGGGTGTTTTGGCGGTCAAGCGACTTGAACTGTCGTCGGCGCGACAAAAACTGTCGAATCACCATCATATATTTCAATGACTTAGCATCATCCTCTTTCTTATATAAAAAAGGAGGGTTCTGATAGGACTTATCCACGCCCGCCTAGCGCGCCCCACAGCGCTGGCGACGGCGGGGGTGGGTAAGTCCACAAGGAAGAATTCAAAACAGAAGGCCGCTACGCTTCGCTTCGCGGCTAAAGCGGACTTCGGCGCTAACGCGCCTCAGAACCATTTCAGTGGGGCAGTATGGAGAGCCTGGACATCACCAGACAACGAGCGATGGAAAAGGGCAGTAGGAAAGAGGGGGGTTCCGATCCGGGGCGTCCGAGAGGGCAGGGGACGAAACCAGTAAAACCGGGGCTGGCTATGTTTTGTGGTCATCACAGAATTTCGGCAGGTCAACCGCGAATCCATCAATCACTACAGGCAACGCCTCCATCACTTCGCGTTGCGCCGCGAGTGCCGCGCACTTCGAGCAGCCGGTTTGTTTCAAGAAATAGTCGAAGACGGGGTGTATCGCTTCCGTCAGAGCACTTTCGAGTGTGTAAACCGTTACGCCGGGCAGGCTGGACAGTCGGGCCTGTTCGTCGTCGTCCAGTTGGTAACCCTTCGATGAGTTGATCGAGCGTTCCATAGTTTTTCAATTGTATGCGCTGCGCCATGCGCGCGGAGTTCGTGTGCTCCGTTTGTGCTCCGTTAAGAACCGCGCCAGAGCCAAGGGTGAAAACTGGGTAGTCTCTATCGCCAGAACGAGATGCTGGAAACGCAAAAGTCTTTGTTTCCAATTTGCTGTCGTCTTCCCAAGCTGGACGTCGCCGGTTCGACCCCGGTCTCCCGCTCCAGTTTTCAATTACTTGGGAGCCACCGAGTTTTTCACCACACTCCGTTTACTCCTTTAAGCTCACTGGACCCCGGAAAGTGCCGCAAAGGGCATCCCCGGCAAGCCCTTTACGCTGACTTTTTCCGCCTCTGTTTTCGAATCACCCCGGATTCGAGTATCCACTACAGCTTGCTTCTTTTGATCGAGATCGGAATCAGTGTAGACGGCCAAACTGACGCCGAGCCCGTGCCCTCGCTGGTCGGCCGCGATCTTGGGTCGACCCCGAACTTCTTGGAAAGCGTGGCGTTCGTCCGACGCAGCACCTGAAATGTAGCCCATCCCAGACCGGCCGCATCCAGCGCCGGCTTCATATAACGCCGCCACAGATTGTCACGCGAGATCGGAGTATTACCGGTCTCTGAGGCGAAGATGAAACCGCCCGGATCGAGCGAAACCTTCCTGAGTTCCGCCAACGCATGAAGAGTGCCATCGGAGATCGCCCCCTCCCGCGTTTTACCACTCTTAGGAGTATCGAACGTGCCCTCTGGATGTTCGTTATGTTGTGGCCTCAAGCACCGGTTCGACCTTCTTGGTGGTCGACGCGAGTGGTGCGGAAGGCATGCGGCGCGAATTTCAAAAACCAGTCGTTGTACATATCGACCGATTTGATGATGTGAGCTTCCATCGCTGAGGCTTGCCGAGGTTGACTGGCATTCGTGGCTTCGATTTCACACGGTCTTCTTGGTGTTATAGAGTCGCCACATTTCGCCGAAAAGCTTGCACAGCGGCATATTCCGTCTCGCGGCCTCGGCCTTCACGGCGGTTGCGAGATCCGGGGGCAGGCTGAAACCCACGATCTGGCGTGGTGTAGGGCCTCGGCGCGGCAATTCGGGTTTCTTTTTCATGGAAACGAGTATGTCGACTTGTCGACATTCATGTCAATTAAGAACAGAATTGTCTGCAAGGGCACGGTAGACCTTTCGAACAAGAACACCAACGTCGTTCAGCTGCCGCGGCCCGTGCTCGTTGACCAGCCTCCACCGGAAGTGATGGTGATTTTGGTCCGGCCGATGGCGTTCCCTAAGCGGTTGTTGAGCACTCTCAACGAGGGCATCCATGCCGGATGAAAAGCGAGTACTGATTCTCTGTACCGGAGATTCGGCTCGGAGCCAGATGACTTCTGGGTGCTGCCTCAAAACATCGGTCGCTTCCAGGCTAAGTCTTACTCGCGTCAAGGTGCCGTCATTATTCCTCCTCATGCTTCATGAAAAGTAATAGTGTGTATCAATTTCCATTAAAATTATTGACGCGCGAGGTAGGTTGTTATATAGTCCCACCAGCATTTTTTGGCGGGCCGGTGCTGACGGTATCGGTTTGACCAATTGCGTAGAAGGGGACAATTGCATGCGCCAAGTAGCAGGAGTAGTGTGGTGTTTATCCCTTTGTGCCTTCGTAGCCTTTGCTCAGAGTGATCGAGGCACTATCACAGGTACCGTTCTGGATGTGTCAGGCGCCGTGGTTCCAGCCGCCTCCATCGAGGCGAAGAACACCGCAACCGGCGAGGTGTATACGGCAGGTACGACAGGTACAGGCAATTACACGCTCGCCAACCTGCCTGCAGGCACCTATGAGTTCACGGTGACTTCCGCGGGTTTCAAAAAGTATATCCGGCCGGGCATGACTGTCCAGGTGGCCGAGACTATCCGCGTGGATGCGGTCCTTGAGGTGGGAGCTGCCACCGAGTCGGTCACGGTCAATACCGAAGCTCCGCTGCTGAAAACGGAAAGCGGCGAAATAAGCCATCAGATTGATTTCACGGAGGCGAATAACATCCCTCTGTTCACCCTGAACGGGAACGGCTCCGAGGGTATCGGCAACATTCGGGACCCGCTGTCGGTTCTGACCGTCCTGCCGGGAGCGAGTTTCACTTCCGATGTTGAGGTTCGCGTCAACGGCCTGCCGTCCGGTTCGCAAGCCATTCGAGTGGAAGGCCAGGACTCCACCAACGGTTTCATGCAAAATGCCAGCCAGTCGGTGCAGCCAAGTGTAGACGCCATTCAGGAAGTGTCCATCCAGACCAGCAATTTCGCGGCTGAGTACGGCCAGGTTGGCGGCGGATACATCAACTTCACCATGAAGTCCGGCACCAATCAGTACCACGGCTCGGCTTACGACCTTTACCAGAACGACGCTCTGAACGCCGGCCTGCCATTCACGGACAACCCGGTGACAGGCATCGGTCACGTCAAGAACCCGTTGAACCGGAACGACTACGGGTTCTCGCTGGGCGGACCGTTGAGCATTCCAAAACTGTACAACGGTAAAGACAAGACATTCTTCTTCTTCAACTTCGAGCAGTTCCGCCAGAGCGTGACGACGACTAATCTGATTGCCACCGCGCCCATGCCTCAATGGACGGGGGCCGATCCCCGGGGTGCAAACTTCGGTCCGTTTCTGGCAAACGGCCAGCCGAACCCGGGTAATATTGAGAACCCGTTAGGCCCCTTCTTGACGGCGGGGTTCGGTACACCTTCTCCGACCGGCCAGGTCGATCTCATCGGCCAGTTGTTTGACCCATCCACAGCCCGCTATGTGAACGGCGGGGCGCTCGGTTCCGGAATCGTCGAAGACCCGTTCCCGAACAACATTATTCCTTACACCAGGATGGATTCGTCCTCGCTCCTGTATCAGGCGCTGTTTATCAAACCCACTCAGGGCGGGCTGGTGAACAACTCCATTCAGCCGGCTTTCTCCAACTACCGGCACACTACGATTCCCTCGATTAAGATCGATCAGAACCTGAGCACGAAAATGAAATTATCCGGATACTATTCCCAGACGTACACCTATTCGCCCAATTCGAATGGATTCGCGCCGGAACTGTCGCCGGCCACGCCTCAAGAGGGAAGGGCGCAAACCATCCGCCTCAATTTCGACGACACCCTCACGCCCACCCTGCTGCTGCATCTGGGCGTCGGTCTTCTGTACTTCGACCAGAATCAGTATCCCCCGTCCTTTGACGCAGGCAAGATCTTGGGTTGGGGGCCGAACCAGCAGTACCCCGCGAATAACATCATGCCTCAGATCGCCGGCTTGTCCAGCTTCTTTGAGGGTGGCATGAATCTGGGTGCCGGGTTCTTCGCTCCCACACCCGGCGTCGGCTTCGCGGCCGACCAGGATGAGAAGGAGTACAAGCCGACGGCGAATGCCAACTTAACCTGGGTCAGAGGGAAGCACACGTTTAAGGTGGGCGGGGAAATGGTCGTCGAAGGTTTCCCCACGCAGAGTTCCAGCCGCGCCAACGCGCTCTATACCGTCAGCTACCAAGAGACCCAGAATCCCTGGGAATATACCAGTCTCAGTCCCGCCCTCGGCCCCAGCTCGGTCTTTACCTCCGGAAACCCGTATGCCAGCTTTCTGTTGGGATCGATGGACGGCCTCAACGCTTCCGCCATTACCGACATCCGGCTGGGCAAACATGCGTTGGGCTTCTTTGCGCAGGACAGCTGGAAGGTTACCCGTAAGCTCACCCTGGAGCTGGGTATCCGCTGGGACTATTCCACGCTGCTGGAGGAGGAGCACGGGCGCATGCAGAGCGCCAACTTCCAAATGTCGAATCCAAATTTGATTCCAGCGGATTCCACCACCCCGTTGACCGGATTGGTGGTTTATCAGAAGCAGTTCAATCAGAACTATCCGTTCGCGTTTGGACCGCGTCTCGGAGTGGCCTACCAGATCGATTCCAAGACGGTGTTCCGAGCGGGCGGGGGCATCTCTTACGCGACTGCTGGCGGCAACGCCGGCTTGTCGGGTACCGCTGCCGACTTCTATGCCCTTGGAGCCCCGGAGGGAACCGGCCAGACCCTCGGCGGATCCGGCGCCGGCGCGATCTATTTCAGGAATGGAAATCCGTTCGCTCCCGGCAACATCTACGGCAATGGACCACTGACGGCACCGCTGAGCGGCGCCGCCTTTCCCTCCCAGACTTCCAGTTCGGGTTGCGGCGCGCCGCCTGCTTTCGCGAGTCCGTGCAGACCCATCGATTCGCCGTTCATTACGATCGACAAGGGCACGGGACGGCCGCCGCGCATTATCCAATGGAGCATCGGGCTGCAGCGCCAAATCCTCCCCAGCCTGGTGGTGGAAGCCAACTACGTAGGCAACCGTGGCGCATGGTTTACAGCGCCGGTCCTGGACGCCGAAGCCGAGAATGGACTTACCCCGACCGGGCTGTTGGCTGAGCGGCAATACGGGAACACCACGGGAATCAACGTCAACAACCCGGCACAGCTAGCTTTACTCACCCAGCCCATCAGCAGCCCGGCTGTGATCGCGGCCTTTCCCGCGCTTGCGAATCCGAATAATGTGTATCCGGGATTCCCGTCGTATGAACCTCTGAACCAGGCGCTGCGGCAGCATCCGCAGTGGATCGGTGTTCCACCCTTCCTGGGACCGCCGCTCGGCGATACCTGGTACGATTCACTTCAGGTGAAGCTGACCAAGCGCTATTCTCACGGGTTGGTCCTGGCAGGGTCCTATACATTCCAGAAGACATTGATCCTGGGCACCACCTCCGCCACGCCCTACTTTACGGCCGGCCAGGTGGTCGTCAATGACGTCAACAACCGTATGCAAAACAAGCAGCTTTGCAGTTGCGACTATCCGCAGGTGCTGACGGCCACGTTCAACTACACCACGCCGAAATGGGAAGGGAATGGCGCCGGAAGGCATGCCTTGTCGTGGCTGACGCGCGACTGGACCTTTGGTGGCGTTCTGCGCTATCAGAGCGGGGTGCTGCTTCAAACGCCCGCCTCCGCAAACAACTTCCTGTACCAGCTCGGTGTCGGTACGCAGGATAACCCGGCGGTATTCGGCGCACCCTCGGGCTTGGAAAACTACGTTCCAGGGCAGTCTTTCTTCGCGCCGGGCTTTAATCCGAATTCGCACTTCGACCCGACCAAGACACTGGTGCTGAATCCCAAAGCGTGGACTGACGCGCCTCCCGCCACCTTCGGGGTCTCCGCGCCGTACTACATCAACAACCGGTGGCAACGGCAGCCGGCTGAAACTCTTAGTGTGGGGCGCAATTTCCGGGTTAAGGAGAGATACGAGTTCCAGATTCGGGCGGAGTTCCAGAACCCGTTTAATCGCGTGTTCTACTCCGTGCCGATTTCTGGCTACCCCAACGGTGGTGCTTATACTCCGGCAGCTTACCAAAACCCCTTCCCGGTCCTGGGATCCACCAGCGGAGCGTTGTCGGGAGGCTATGGCTTCGTCAACGAGTTTAACGGTGGGGGAACCAACGGCTCCGCCGCCGTCGGACTCGCCACCGGGCTCAATACATTACAACCGAGAACCGGCCAAATTGTGGCGCGCTTTACGTTCTGACGTAACGCAGCTTCGCTAACTAACGATGGGCCTCGCCGGGCGACTGGCGAGGCCTGTTTCTAGGAGCGCACAGCGCGGGACGCGCTCGCTTAAGCAGTGTAAACATTCGCGGCCCGCTGCGTTGTGCGCGATGTTTACTGCATGGTCAGCGGCAGGGCTGGCCGGTGCCTTCGCGCAAATTCACAATCCGGTCCACCGCCGTCTGCTGCCACGCTTCGCATTCTCCGGCGAGCCAATGGACCCGGATGCCTTCCACCTCGGCGTCCTTCCCCAGACCGAAATGTACCCTGGGATCGTTGGCGGCCAGATAACTGCCGTCGCCCCTCACCCAGCGCCTGACGGATGCGCCGGTCTTGCGCACCAGTTCCACCACGCTTCCGTATCCGGAACGATTGGTGCGGACTCCCTCCAGATGAACCAAGAGCCAATGACCGCGGTCCGGCACGGTGTTCAACAGCAGGTGCGCGGGACCGTTGTTGGTGGTGACCAGAATATCCATCCCGCCGTCGTTGTTCACGTCGCCGAAAACCGCCGCCCGGCCGACCTCCACGGGCTGGAGCGCGGGGCCGGCTGAAGCTGTAATGTCCTCGAATCCCTTTCCTTTGCCTCCGTTGCGCAGCAATAAGTTGCGCTGGCGGTATGGAAACTTCTCGCCCTGCTCCGTCGCCATGGCCGCGACCGCTCCATTGGCGCTGAAAAAATCGAGGAGTCCGCGATTTTCCATATCGAACAAGCCGACGCCAAAACCGCTGTATGGCAGGGAAATGTGGGATATTCCGCTTTGCTCGGTGGCATCGACGAATTCTCCGTTCGGCTGCCGCTGGAACACGGTGAATGACTCGGTGGGAAGGTTGGTGACGATCACGGCTTCGCCGCCGTCGCCAAAAATATCGCCCGAAGCAATGCCCATGCCGGCGCGCGGCTTTCCGTCTGAAGCATAGGCCAAGCCGTGCGTGAGGCCCTCTTCGTGGAAGACGCGGTCATTCGGTTTCGACTGCGGCGTGCGCGGGGAACTGATCCAGAGATGATTGGCCGCGCCATCGTTGGCCACCATGAAACCCGGATAACCGTCCGTACCGAAATCTCCCGTCAGGATACCCAGCCCAGGCCCTCTTTTGGCGTTCAGCCCCGCTTCCACCGTCACGTCTTTGAATCGCCCGTTCCCCAGGTTGTGAAAAAGCTGCGTCACGGTTCGTTTAAATGGCTTCGGCCCGCAATAGTCTTTTGGACCCTGCGGCAAAAAACAAGGGCCGCCAAAAAACTCCACGTAGTGAACCACGGCCAGATCGAGGAGACCGTCCCGATCGTAGTCGATAAACGCGGCACTGGTGGACCAGCCGGATGAGGCCACTCCGGCGGCTGCGGTCACGTCCGTAAACGTGCCGTTTCCATTGTTGTGATAAAGAATGTTGCTCCCGTAATTTGTGATGTAGAGATCCGTGTAGCCGTCGTTATCATAGTCGCCGGCCGCGACGCCCATGCCCTGATCGGCGTGTCCCAGACCGGCCGATTCGGTAACGTCGGTGAAGGTGAGTTTGCCGCTAGGATTCAGGTTATTGCGGAACAGGCGGTTGCCCGGTTTCCATCCCGCGGGCACCGGGACCAGAGCTTTGCCCTGAGGGTCGACCGGATAGCCCTGGACCAGAAAAACGTCCAGATCCCCATCATTGTCGTAGTCGATCAGCGCGGCCCCGGACCCCATCACTTCAGGTAAAAAGTATTCTCCCGTCGCGCCGGAATACTGCCAGAAGTCGATCCCGCTCTGTCTGGCGACATCGTCGAAGAGGTGAGGAGCGCTGTGCGGCCGAGAGGATTTGCACGAGAGGCAAAGGCCGAGCAGCGGGAGCAGGAAACATCCCGATTTCACTTGCAACAGAATCCCACGGGCTATAACATGGAGTCAAATTGTGAAGCGGATAGCGGCGGCAACAAGCGTTGGGATGCTGGCCGCGCTATTGTTCCATGTTTCCTGCTCCCGCCCGATCCCGCCGGTTCCGCCCGTTTCACTTGAGGGTCTTGACGCGGACGTTCGTGTTGCGATTGAAAAGGCTCGCAACCAGGCCGTGTCCGAGCCCAGGAGCGCGCAAGCTTCGGGACGCTTGGGTATGGTGCTCGAAGCTCACACGCTTTATTTGCCGGCCGCGCTCGCCTTTGAACGGGCCATTCGTCTGGACCCCAAACAATTCGCTTGGCGATATTATCTGGCTATTGCGCGGGAATATTCGGCCCAGCCGGAACAAGCTCTGGCAGCCGTTTCAGACGCATTGCGCATCCGCCCGGACTATACGCCCGCTGTCCTGAAGCGCGGGGCGCTGCTCCTGAAACTGGGACGTTTCCAAGAAAGCGACGCTGTGCTCGAGCCGCTCCTGGCGCAAAATCCCCGCTCGGCCGAGACTCTCTACACCCTCGGGCGGCTTAAGTTCGCGCAAGGCGATTTCACTGCCGCGGAAGATCTCTACCGGCGGGCTTCGGAGGCGTACCCAACATACGGAGCCGCATGGTTCGGTCTGGCGGAAGCCGGAAGGCGACTGGGGCACAACGAAGAGTCTGAGAAAAACTTCCGGTTAGCGGAGAGCTACAAAGACCGGAACCCGCCGTCGGAGGACGAGCTGCTCCGCGACATGCTGAAGCTGGCCATCGGTATTGAAAATCACCTGGCCGAGGCCAAACGGCTCATGGACCGGAGACAGTTCGACGAGGCATCGCGGATTTATAAGGAGGTTCTGATCGGGCATCCGGACAACCCTGACAGTCTGGTGAACCTTCTATATATGGCTCAATTCCCGAACCAGTCGTCTCCGGAAGAAGTGGAGGCCCTCTACGCGACCGCGCGCCGAGTCAGCCCTGACGTTCCGCAGGTCTATCTGTACTATGGCACTGCCCTCGCCAGCCAGGGCAAATATGACGCGGCCGTCGCTGCGATCGAGAAAGGGATTGCGTTAAAACCCGACGACGGCGAAGCTCAGGCGTGGCTCGCGGACATAATGATGAGGCAGCATCGGCCCGCCCAAGCGATCGAACATTATCGCCGTGCACTGGCGGTGGATCCTTCCTTTCGTCCGGCCCGGCTGATGCTGGGACAACTCCTGATCAATTCAGGCCGCAGCCCGGAAGCCATTCCCGTGTTACTCCCGGCCCTGCAGCGGAATGACAAGGTTACTCCTATCTTCCTGATGACTCTGGCGCAGGCGTACGCCAACACCGGAGACCGGGCAAAGGCAATCGAGTATCTAAAACAAGCCCGGCCCCTGGTGCTCCAGTCAGGCCCTCCCAACCTGCTGGCGCAGATTGACCAGGGGTTGGCGCAATTCGGGGCACACCCTTGAACGGCTGGCGGCCGGTAGTGCGCTAGATCTGTTTCTCTTGGCGTGCTTTGTCTGCGATCTCTGCCCGCTTCCTGGCGACTCTACTGGTCTTCAGCAGGAGGAGATCCCTTCCCGAGTTGGTCAAGGGCATCCCTTACGAAAATCTTGGAAGTTTCACCGCCCGGCGCACAGGCCGTAGGCGCTAACATGGGCGTTCCCCTGGGCAGTACGTCAGTCCAGTCAAACTGCAAGTAAGTGCCCTTCAGGGAAGCATCTTGAGAAGATTGCTCAGATGCGAAAACCAAGTAGTTCTTACCGACTTCAAAGCCCGACCCTCCCATGCAGTCGGTCCCGTTGTCCACACCGTAAATAACTATCGTGCGCCGTCGCGATCCTTTCCAGTTTTCATCAACACGGAATGTGGTCTCGTAACGTCGTCGGCCCTTCATTTCTGTACGGGCGGGTAGGAGCTTCTTGTCCGTCACCGTGCCACGAAAGACGACCGAGGCTCCGAAATCAGCTGCGGGTTTAGTTGCCCACCCGCACGTGCATGAGAACGCTGGCGTCCCCAGAAAAACGACAAGTCCACAGATCGCGAGGCGGTTGATGATTAAATACGTCTTGACGTCCATGGTTTGAAACCATCTGCCAAGAGCATATCAGAGGTTCTGCGCAGCCTCCACCAGTTCCCGCACGCTCCACACATGATCCGCGGTTCCCGCTTCCATGGCACTTTTAGCGCTCTACCTCGCGGCCGGCTGCAAAAACGTTGCCTCCACTGGCGGTATAATGATCCAGCCAAGAGGCAACCCAGCATGCATTTCGCTAACGCGAAGTCCGCGAAGGTCTTGCGTCGGACCGCGTATCCCGTGGCCGTCGCTGTCCTCGGTCTGATCCTTTTTTCGCGGGTCGCGCGAACGGGAGATGACGCGAACGCGATTCCGGTGCGGCTGGTCGTCGTGAATTCAGCCGAAGATGCGCAGGCGATTGAGGACCGGTTGAAGGCGGGCGACGACTTCGCGGTCCTCGCGCGCGAAAAATCCGTTGACGCGACTTCAGGCGACGGGGGCTTCCTGGGGAAGATCGATCCTGCTTCGCTGCGGGCCGAATTGAGAGATGCGCTGCGCGGGGTACAACC
>Ga0209517_10006703_pt1 | contig 14110 bp, 10 predicted proteins | sample PeaSoiMetSII2010_FD_187695 | JGI IMG/M metagenome (GOLD analysis project Ga0209517, IMG submission 187695) | Peat soil microbial communities from Weissenstadt, Germany - SII-2010 (SPAdes) (version 2) | ecosystem: Environmental > Terrestrial > Soil > Wetlands > Peat | place: Germany...
CAGGATACACAATATTTAAACCACAGAGGGCACAGAGAGAACAGGGGAAGTCTCTGTGCTCTCTGTGGTTAACTGAACTCTTTCAACAATTCGACCGCGGACATCGCGCCTTCCGGTGTCTCTTCAAGCTTGAAATAAGCGAAAACATTTCGTCCGGCAGCAAGGTGTTCGCGAATCCGTCCGATCATCGTCCGCCGCTCTTCCGGCGTATAACTCGGTTTACGGTAACGATAATAGGCGAAGTCGGCGGTGGTGACATCCGGCGTCACTCGCTCTTCGGTTTCGGCTATGCACAGCGCCCGATTGTTTTTCTTCAAGAGTTCGCAAACTTCATCTGTGAACCACGAAATGTGTCGGAATTCGAAAGCCGAAGGAACGGCGCGCGGCAGGCCACGTAGAAATTCTTCCAGCAACCCAACATCCACTTTCAAGTTGGGCGGCAACTGGAACAGCAACGGCCCCAGTTTTTCCGCGCGCGCCAGCGGTTCCACGGTGCTCAGAAAGCGTGGCAGGAAATCTTCCGTCTTCTGCAGGCGCTTGATATGAGTGATGACCTGATGGGCCTTGACGCTGAGGCGGAAACCAGCGGGGGTCTGGTCAATCCATTTCTGCGCCGTGGTTTCTTTCAATAGTTGCCGGAAGGTAAAGTTCACCTCGACCGCGTTGAGTTGGGTTGAGTAATACTCCAGAAATTTCGTCTGCGCCAGTTTTGCAGGATAGAAAGCCGACTTCCAGCTTGGATAGGCCCATCCCGACGTGCCTGCATAGAGCTGTGCCATGGCGATGGAGTTACGAATTATACCTTTCGCCGCTTTGGTTTCGCCGCAGTCTTCGTTGCCGGTTTCGCACGCTTTGCAGCGCGTCGAGGACTTTCCGCCTGGGCTGCGATGTCGATCCCCATCGTCGACTCCGCTCCCGCCAGCTTCGGCAGTTTCTGTTTCAGGCTAAGCACCGGGGCAAACAGGTCGCCCATTTTCTCCACCCGTTTCAGTACCTGGCCGGCGTCGAATACCAACCGATCAGCATCTTTCTTTTTGAGCGCCAGTTCGACCTCATCCCACGTCACCGGAGTCGATACCGTCGGCCGTTCCCTCGCCCGCAACGAATAAACACCAATCGTCGTTTTATGCTCATCGTTCTGGCTCCAATCCACCAGCACTTTCCCCACGCGCAGCTCTTTCTTCATATCGGAGACCACCAGGTTGCGGTGATCGTTCTCCAGCAATCGCGCCAGCGCATGGGCGAATGGCTTGGTCGAGTCGTAGCTGGTAGGCGTGTTCAGCGGAACATAGATTTGCAGTCCCTTCGATCCGGAAGTCTTGGGGAAACTCTGCAATCCGAAGTGCTCGAAGATCTCACGCAACCACAATCCCACCTGGCAGCACTGCACAATATTCGCCGGTGGCCCGGGATCGAGGTCAAACACCAACATGGTCGGACACGTAACGTCCTTCGCCAGCGAGAGCGAAGGGTGCAGTTCCAGCCCAGCCAAATTAGCAATCCAGATCAGCGTAGGCAGGTCATTGGCGAGAAGGTAGTGGATCTCGCGCTCATTGTGTTCGCTCCAAATCGGAGCGGTCTTCACCCAGTCCGGCCGGTGCTTGGTGGCATTCTTTTCGAAAAAATATTCTCTGTCCACGCCCTCGGGATAGCGCTTCAGCGTCAGTGGCCGTCCCGCGAGATGCGGTACCAGCACAGGCGCGATGCGGGCGTAGTAATCAATGACTTGGCCTTTGGTGAACCCGGCAACTGGGTATAAGACTTTCTCCAGGTTGGTGAGGCTTAGGTGTCTGCCGCCGATTTCAACGATTTGCGGTTTGCCCACGCTGTTGCCCCTCCCGTCTTTTGCCGGAACAATTATTGATGGGTGATTGTAGCCTCCGTCCCTCCCGGTTTGACAACTCTCCCTTCCGCCACGTAATTTCAAACTTCTACCCTTCTCATGCGTCCAACCGGTTGTGGAGGTCGAATGAAACGCCGTTTCCCGATCACTCTCGTCATCCTGATATTGTTGCTGGCAACGCTTTCCGCCGCGCAGAATATTGCTTCCTTCGAGAAGCGCATCACCGTCAAGAAACTCGACAACGGCTTGACCGTGCTGATTTGCGAGCGTCCCGAAGCCCCGGTGTTTTCTTTCTACACCCACGTCGACGCCGGCTCCGCCCAGGATCCGCTGGGCAAAACCGGTCTCGCCCACATGTTCGAGCACATGGCTTTCAAGGGCACCGACAAGGTCGGCACCAAGGATTTTCCCGCAGAAAAAGCGGCGCTTGCCAAGGTCGAGACCGCCTACGCGGCCTTTATTGCAGAGCGCGACCAGCGCATGGGCCGTGACGAGCAAAAGCTCAAGCAACTGGAAACTGCCTGGCAGGACGCTATCAAAGCCGCCACCCAGTACGTCGTTCCCAACCAGTTCAGCGAAATTCTCGAACGCAACGGTGTAGAAGGTATGAACGCCTCCACCGACCTGGACGAGACCAATTATTTTTACTCCCTGCCCCAGAACCGGCTGGAGCTCTGGGCTTATCTCGAGTCCGAACGCTTCATGCATCCGGTGATGCGCGAGTTCTATAAAGAACGCAACGTGGTGATCGAAGAGCGCCGCAGGAGTGTGGACAGCAATCCCACCGGGAGATTGGTCGAGCAGTTCATCACGGCGGCTTTCCAGGCCAGCGCGTATCACCGCCCAACTATCGGCTGGATCTCTGACCTCAATTCGTTTTCCGCGACCGACGCGATCCAGTTCTTCGGCGAATATTACATCCCCTCCAACATGGTCGTGACCGTGGTGGGCGACGTGAAGGCGTCGGAAGTCATGCCCATGATCGAGAAATACTTCGGGCTCATCCCTTCGCACGCCAAGCCGGACGAGCGAATCACCACCGAGCCGCCGCAGAATTCCGAGCGCCGCGTGGTGCTTCAGGAACAGGCCCAACCGCTCTACCTCGAGGGCTATCACCGGCCCGACTACCGCGATCCCGACGACGCCGTGTACGATGCCATCACCGACCTCATGTCGGAAGGACGCACTTCGCGGCTGTATCGCGCGCTGGTACGCGACCAGAAAATCGCATCCGCCTCTGCCGGCTTTAGCGGCCTGCCCGGAAACAAATATCCGCACCTCTTCGCCTTCTATGCTTTCCCGCTCCCCGGTCACAAACCCGATGAAATGGCCGCCGCCATTCACGCGGAAATCGAAAAACTCAAGAAAGAAGACATCAGCGACGACGAATTGAAGATGATCAAGACCCGTGCCAAAGCAAACTTGATCCGCAGTCTCGACAGCAATTCTGGCCTGGCCTTCGAACTCGGACTCAACCAGGCACGCTACGACGATTGGCGAGAGTTGTTCCGGGAAGTGGACCGTATCGACAAAATCACCAAAGCCGACATTCGCCGCGTGGCCAATAAAACCTTCACCGAAAACAATCGCACCGTGGGCATCATTGAGACCACGGCGCCCGCGTCGGCTGACGCCAGTCAGGGAGGTGCGCAGTGAAACGCCGCCTTACAATCCTCGCGCTTATCATAGGCACCTGCGGAATCCTAAAACCACTCAATGCCGCGGCCCAGGCTACCGACTGGCAGCAGGTTCCCATCCCCGCACTACATGCTTTTCATCCCCAGGAACCCAAGCGCATCGAGCTTCCCAATGGCATGGTCATTTTTCTGCAGGAAGACCACGAGCTGCCGCTGATCGACGGCACCGCGCGCGTCCGCGGCGGATCTCGCTCCGAGCCTGCGAACAAGGCGGGCATGCTCGATATCTACGGCGATGTCTGGCGCACCGGCGGCACCAAGTCCCAGACCGGCGACCAGCTCGACGATTTCCTCGAAGTTCGCGCCGCGAAAATCGAGACTGGCAGCAGCGCGGATTCTACTTCCATCTCGTGGTCCTGCCTGAAAGGTGACTTCGACGACGTTTTCAAGGTGTTCACCGACCTGCTGCGCGATCCGGAATTTCGGGCCGACAAACTTGATCTGGCGCAAAAGGGAATGGATGATTCCATTTCCCGCCGCAACGACGAAGTCGGAGACATCGCCGGCCGCGAGGCGGCGAAGCTAGCCTATGGCGCCGATAATCCTTATACTCGCCAGCCCGAATACGCCACGGTGGCCGCGGTCACACGGCAGGATCTCATCGACTGGCACCATGCTCACGTTCATCCCAATAACATGATTCTGGGGATCGCGGGCGATTTCGATTCCGCTGCCATGGAGGCCAAGCTCCGCCAGATATTCGGCGGATGGGCAAAAGGACCTGCTGACACGTCGCCCGACATCGAATTCCATCCCGCCAAGCCCGGCTACTATCTGATTCCGAAAACTGACGTGAACCAGAGCAACATCCGCATGGTGGAACTCGGCATTCGCCGCGACGATCCTGACTATTACGCGGCCCAGGTATTCAATGACGTATTCGGCAACGGATTCTCTTCGCGTCTGGTGCAGAGCATCCGCACCGCCAAGGGCCTTGCCTATACCGTTGGCGGCGGGATTGGCAGCGCGTTCGATCATCCCGGCGTGGTGCGCCTCAGCATGGGCACCAAGAGTGCCAGCACAGTCGAGGCCATCCAGGCGCTTGACGAGGAACTCGACAAACTCAAGACCCATCCGATTTCCGACGACGAAATCAAGCGCGCCAAAGACTCGATTCTGAATTCCTTCGTCTTCAATTTTGATTCGCCGGAAAAAGTCTTGCACGAGAAGATGGCTTACGAGTTCTACGGCTATCCCCCTGATTTCCTCGAGCGCTTTCGCTCCGCGGTAGAAAAAGTCCAAGCCGCTGACGTAGCGCGCGTCGTGGCCAAGTATGTCCACAAGGACCAGTTGGCGGTGCTGGTAGTGGGCAACACCGCGGATTTCGACAAACCGCTCTCCACCCTCGGCGAGGTCAAGAATATTGACATCACCATCCCGCCGCCTCCGGCAGAGAAAAAAGAAGAAACTCCCGCTGCCAAGCCCACTGCCTCCAACCCGGAAGGCAAAGCGCTGGCAGCCAAAGTTGTCGAGGCCTTGGGCGGCCTGCCAAAATTGCAATCGGTGAACTCGCTGCAAGCCGACCTAACTGAGCAGGACGCCCAGGGTGGTCCACCAACCACCGTGCAAATCACCATCGCATTTCCCGATCGCATGCATGTCCAGGTACAAACCCCGCAGGGTCCGTTTGCCATCGTCGTTACCCCGGACGCTGGATTCATGTCGGCAGCGGGCATGGGAGTGCGCGATCTGCCCCCGCCTCAGAAGGCCGAAACGGTAAAGCAGATTCACCGCGACCTGGTTTACATCGCGCAGCACCTCAATGATCCGGCATTCATCTTCGCCGCCGGGGGAACCGAGACGGTCGGCGGCGTCGAGACTCGAATCGTCGACGTCAGTGCCGGCGACATGGCCATCCGCTGGTTCGTGGATCCGAAAACCGGCCACGTGGTTCAGGAAGCTTACGAGGCGGTCGGCCGCTCCGGCCAGATGCACGGTGAGACCGCGCTCTCAGACTGGAAAACCACTGACGGAATCACCCTGCCCGCATTGCATAAGAATAAAGAAAACGGACAAGACAGCAGCATTGTGGAATTCACCCGGATCCAGTTCAACCCCGCCATCGATCCCAAACTGTTCGAGAAACCGGCGGCGGAAGCCAAGCCGGCACAGTAGCGCTATTAAAATCAATGCAGGGGCGGGAGGTCAACGAGCGCTATCGCGATTTAACGCTCGTTGAAGAAAGCGAAGTCCTAAGAGCCTCTGACAAAACCTCGCCGGCCCGGTTATTTACCTCCGTCGTTCGATGTGAGTTGCTCGATCTGCGCCTTCAGGTGTTGGATTTCAGCTTGTTGCGATTTGACTGCTTCAATCAGCAGCGCAGTCAGTCTGGAATAGTCCACGCCCTGAAGGTCATGCGTATTCGGGTCGCGCGACACTACCTCCGGAACGATTTGAGCGACATCCTCGGCCACCACGCCGATTTCGTGTTTGCCGTCGCTCTTGCGCTCGTACGACACACCCTGAAGCTGCACGACCTTCTCCAACGCTCCCTCCAGCGGCTGGATGTTGGCCTTGAACTCACGGGAACTGCGCGTGGTCCAGGCGTCTGCCAGCGTCGTGCCGCCTGCCACAACGTCCAGCGTTGCAGCGGGGCTCGCCGTCCCGACGCCGACAGCGCCGCCGGGTGGAAGTGCGAGGATGACGTTGCCAGGCTTTCCGTGAGTCGTCCCGCTGCCACCTGCCCCGGGTCGCAATGCGATCGACCCCCCGGCTCCGCCGTGGGCGTCCTCGCCCTGCCCTCCGGCTCCAGCCTGAAACGCGATCAAACCACCATTCCCTCCAGGGTACTCACAGGGGGGAAATTACAAGGGGAAGCATCACCCCCGGCACCAGTCGTGAACAGCATTTCACCACCATTCGAACTGCCACCCCCGCCACCAGTCGTGAGCGCTATTCCACCACCGTTGCCGGTGTAAAGGCCACCGTTGCTTCCGGTGACGTTGAGCACCATCGGGGCGCTGCCGTCTTTTTGGAACGGGCCGTTCACCGTCAAGGTTGCGCCCTGAGCACCCATGCCGATGCTCACTTGGTCACCGGTCTGGAAAATAATCGAGTCCCCGAGCGTCGCGCTATCAGTCCAGATGGGAATGTAGTTGGTTGTACCGCTGCCGCCCACCTGGGCTGCCATCGACAGAACGAGCGAGAAGAATGCAACTACCATAACGCGCAGCTTCATGGGAATCCTCCTTGTGCCACAGCTTCAGTCGGGCCAACTCGGTCGCCGAAAACGATACCACTGATGTCCGTGCATCGGATAGCGGAAAAGCATGTAAGAACTCGCATAGATGTGCGTAAGCACAGACCGTGTGAGTCAAAAGTCTCTGACGGCGGGGAAAAAGAAAATGGTGAAATCGGAGCGCTGTATGTTTTTAACTAATGTAAGCGGCGATTACACTCAAAACCCCGGAGACTCGTCACCTGCGGGACAACGAGGACGGAGAAGAGATAGCCGAATTTTTCCCGATAGGTACTACCCTCGCTTCGACTTGACCTTGCTGATTTCCTGTCGTACTATTAGGCGAACAAAAGGCGAATTCACTTCCATGGCCACCCTCCCATTACTCCCCGATGCCAAGCCCAAGCTCGTCGGCATCGCCCGCCTGGCAACTGAAGGCGAGTCGCTGCGCCAGGGACACGATGTCGAATACTTCACCCTCCCGGTGCGCTCGCTGCTGAACCGTTGCACCTCCGCCCGCATGCCATTCACCTGGACCGTCAATCCCTACCGCGGCTGCGAATTCGCCTGCAAATATTGCTACGCCCGCTACACCCACGAATTCATGGAAATGCGCGACGGCGTGGACTTCGAGCAGAAGATTTTCATCAAACAACACACCGCTGAATTGCTGCGCCAGGAGTTGCGCCACGTCAAGCCGGGAGAAGAGATTGCCATCGGCACTGCTACCGACCCCTATCAGCCCGCCGAGCGGCGCTTCGAAGTCACGCGGGCAATTCTCGAAGAGTTTTCCCGCCACCACCGTCTCCAGATCGGAATTGTGACCAAGTCCAACTTGGTTGTGCGCGACGCTGATCTTCTCCGCGCCGTGGCCGCCCACAACAAACTCTTCGTCAACCTCACCATCACCACCCTCAACCCGGACCTCGCCCGCATCCTCGAGCCCAGGGCGCCGCGTCCCGACTTGCGGCTGGAAGCTATGCGAAAACTCATCCAAGCTGGCATACCGGCCGGCGTCATCTGCGCTCCCGTTCTGCCCGGCATTACGGATTCGCCTCGTGATCTGGAAGCCCTCGTCCGCGCTGTCGCCGAAGCGGGTGGAAAATACATTTTCGCCAACTCCCTGTTTCTGAAGCCCTGCTCCGCCGCTGTGTTCCTTCCATTTCTGGAAAAAGAATTCCCGCAGCTGGTCGAAAGCTACCGTCAGCGATTCAAAGACCGCGCCTTTCTCTCCGCGCCTTATCGCCAACGTCTCTCCCAACTAATGGCAGGTCTGCGGCAGAAATACGGCATCCGCACCGACTACGACCGCTACAGCGAACGCAGCCATCCGACGCCCGACCCGGAGGCCGGCGAACAACTGCCACTGTTCTGATCCGACGCGGGCCCGATACGTCGTACAATCGGTGCTGCCGGAGACATGACGACTGACTCTCCTAGACGAAACTTGCCGCCGCCCGTATTCCAATACGTGTGCCTGGCGGTCCTTTTTGCCGGGGCCATGCTGTTTCAGATTCGTTATGGCCGTGACGTCTGGCACGGAGACGCGGTTGACCTGCCCTTCGTCGCTCCCAAAACGGCCAGTGCCGCGCTGGAGATTGTGCGACCCAGTGCCGAGAAACTCGGCTTGCACGCGGGCGACATTCTGCTGGCGATTAATGGGCAGAACTACACCGGGACCGCGCTCTTGTCGGAAACCTACGCCAAAGCGCGCCCCGGAGATCACATTGAGCTCACCGTACAATCCACTTCCGCAGAGCATTCCGTGGTTCTCCCGGTAACCGCGGGAACCACCCCGCTGGGCCACGTAATTTTCGACATGCTGCTGAACATTGTGGCCCCGATCGGTTGCATCCTGCTGGCCTGTTGGGTAGTGCTGGTGCGGCCGCGGGACCGGCTGGCGTGGATCCTCCTCGGATTGATGTTTTGTTTTTCCCAGTTGCTCAGCTCGTTCGCAATTGAGAGCTGGGGCCCGGGTTATCGCGACGTGGCTATGGCGTATCGCTCCGCGCTCGCATCGGGTTGGCCCATTTTCATGTTCCTGTTCGGTTTTTTCTTCCCCGAGCCTTTTCCCTTCTACACCCGGATGCCCGCATGGCGGAAGTGGATCCCGCTGTTGGTAGTCGTGCCCGTTCTTGTGAACGTCGCTGTTTTCGTCGCCATTTCGATTACAGAAATGACCGACTACGCTCGGGCCCAGCAGATGGTTCAGAAGTTCCGTCCTTTTCAAACGCCTTTGGCCATCTATATTTTTTGTGTCGTCGGTTTCGGTTTTTTCAGTTCGATCTTCACCAAGTCAGCCATGGCGATTTCGCAGGACGCCAAGCGGCGCCTGCGTTTGCTGTACTGGGGCGCGACCGTGGCCCTGGTTCCTTTATTCATCATCTCGCTGGTTTCGCTGTTCCGCGGGAAATCCATGTACGACCTTTTCCCCGACTGGCTGGTCGCCCTGGGACTGATCATGACCGTGCTTTTCCCACTGACCCTGGCCTACGTCATCGTGGTGCAGCGCGCCATTGATGTCCGGGTTGCCGTCCGGCAAGGACTGAAGTACGCACTGGCGAAAAATGGCATCCGTATCCTGCAGGCTATCCTCACTTTGACCATGGCATACCTGGTCCTGAAGCTCGTTTCCGATCAGACTACGAGCCTGGCATGGAAGGCCGGGGCGGTGGTGCTGGGGGCGGGAGCGGTCTGGCGAATCAGCCGCCGCGCCGACAAGCTGCGAGATTGGATCGACCGCCGGTTCTTCCGCGAGGCTTACAACGCCGAGCAGGTTTTGAGTGAACTCAGCGATCAGGTTCGCGGCATCGTAGAGAGCCGATCCCTGATTGAGACCGTCGCCACTCGCATCTCTGAGACCTTGCACATTCCTCAAGTCGCGGTTTTGCTGGGAGGCAGCGGCCCCTATCGCCCCGCCTTCGCGCTGGGATACGGCACCCCGCCCGACGTTGCCTTCCCTCCGGGCACGGGCACCGTGAAAGTGCTGCAGACCAATCGAGAACCTGCCCGCGTTTATTTCGACGATCCCAGTTCCTGGCTATACCGCGATCCGGGGATCAACGAACAGGAGCGCACCGGACTGGCCGACCTCCACGCCGAACTTCTTCTCCCCTTGAGTACCCGCGACAAGCTGCTGGGCTTCATCAGCCTCGGTCCCAAGCGTTCCGACGAACCCTACTCCGGAACCGATGTGCGCTTACTCAAGTCGGTCGCCGCCCAAACCGGACTGGCGCTCGACAATGCGAGGCTGATGTCCGCCATCGCCGACGAAGTCGCCCAGCGCGAACGCCTGAACCGTGAAGTGGAGATTGCCCGTGAAGTACAAGAGCGGCTGTTCCCCCAAACCCTGCCGCCAATCGATGGCGTCGATTACGCAGGCGCTTGCCGTCCGGCGCTCGGTGTGGGCGGCGACTATTACGACTTTCTCGCCCTGCCCGGTGGGCGGCTCGGCATCGCCATCGGCGACGTTTCCGGCAAGGGTATCGCGGCCGCGCTCATGATGGCGAGCTTGCAAGCTTCGTTGCGCGGCGAAGCCACACGGGGAGCGGAGAACCTGGCAACGCTGATGAGCCATGTCAATCATCTCGTATTCGAGGCCTCTTCTTCCAATCGCTACGCGACTTTTTTCTACGCCCAGTACAATCCCGCAACTCGTCAACTCACCTACGTGAATGCCGGACACAACCCTCCCATGTTGTTTCACCGCGCCGCCGGTGCATGGCAGATTTCCCGCCTGGAAGTCGGCGGCACCGTAGTTGGACTGCTCGAGACCTTCCCCTACGAGCAGGGGAGTTTGAGGATCGAGCCCGGAGATGTGCTCATCGCCTTCACCGACGGCATCAGTGAATCCATGAACAGCGCGGATGAAGAATGGGGCGAGGGACCGCTGATCGAGACCGTGAAGGCATGCGCCGGTCTCACTCCTTCCGAGACCATCGCCCGCATTATGAAAGCTGCGGACACCTTCGTCGCCGGCGCCAAACAGCATGATGACATGACTCTGGTCGTGCTGGGGGTCCGGGCTGAGAATGCATCCTCGTAGCGGTTGCAGCTTATAATGTCAGTTCCACCGATTGCATGAACTCTCCTCGCTCTCAGGCCGCCCCCGCACCTCCGCCACGACCCCATCAGGGAGCCCTCGCCAATCTCCAGCAGTTTTGGCACCGCATTACCGAAGGCCTCGAGCTCAGCGAACTCTGGAAGCAATTCAGCACCGACGCCCGCGCCAGCTACCGATTTTATGAGCGCGACTTCAAAGCGCGCGCTCCCGAGGACAAGAAGCGGGGCTTCTGGCGCACCGCACAGGCATTCGCTTGGGCGATTCTCGAAAAGCTCACGCCGGCGCGGCGTGTGCTTCTGTTGCTGGGTGTGGTTTTGCTGATTTTCCCCGCCGGCGGCTACAGCCATCGCACGGAAGAGGGACACGTCGAATTCGTCGAATTCGATCTCCGCTTCTTAGGTGGAGCTTCGCTGTTCATGCTGCTGATGCTCGAAATTGCGGACCGCGTGGTGATGAAACGAGATCTCGAAATCGCCCGCGACATTCAGCGCTGGCTGCTTCCCGCAAGCCCGCCCGAGGTCCCCGGTATGACCATGGCATTCGCAACCCGGCCGGCGAATACTGTGGCCGGAGATTATTACGATGTGTTTGCCCGCCCACGACCCGGAGACGCACCGCTATTTCTGTTCGCCGTAGCCGACGTTGCCGGCAAGAGCATTCCTGCCGCTCTCCTCATGGCCACGTTTCAGGCTGGCCTCAAAACTCTTTCCGCGACTCCCTGCTCATTTGTCGAACTGGTGGCGGGAATGAATCGCTATGCCAGCACCAACAGTCAGGATGGCCGCCGCTTCACCACCGCCTTCCTGGCCGAGTATGATTCCCACACCCGCGCTCTGACCTACATCAACGCCGGACACAACACCCCCATTCTGCGCCACAGCTCCGGTGCCATCGAACGCCTGAGCAACGGCGGAGTTCCTTTGGGTATTCTCGCAGATGCGCCTTATCAATCGGGCACCGTCACCTTGCAGTCCGGCGACTGGCTGGTGATCTTCACCGATGGCGTGGTCGAAGCACTCAATACGAAGGGCGAAGAATACGAGGAACCGCGGCTTTTGAACGTGCTGCAAAACGGAATCACGGCTACACCCGAGGAACTGCTTCGCCGCCTCATGACCGATCTCGACGCCTTCGTCGGCACGACCCCACAGCACGATGACGTAACCTGCATGCTGATCAAGGTGTCTTAGTTCGGAAATGCAGTTCGCGCCACACTCCCAGTGGCAAGGGTCTTCCGAAGCTTACAGCACCACGAAACTCACCAGAGTGCTGCAGTTGCAGCCCGGCGAGAACACCTTCACCTTGCCGGTTTTGGCGCCGGTTGGCACCTTGGTGGTAATAGCGGTCGCGGTGTTGGCGGTAATCGTTGCCTTCACGCTGCCAAATGTGACCTCGGTCGCGCTTCCGATGTTGGTTCCTAGAATGGTGACGGCAGTCCCTACCTTGCCGAAGCCAGGTACCGCTTTTACAAAGGCCGCGAGGCCCTGATTCAGGCTGAAAACCGTGCCGAGTCCACTGGAAGAAACGCCGCCAGTGGTTCCCAACAATACGCCGCTGGTGTGCTGCACCAATCCTCCGAACGGCTGGTTCCCATCCGAACCACCATCTCCACCGCTGAAGCTGTGCAGAGTTGTGGGCGTGCCAGCGGAGCTCATCTCAAAGATGTTGCCTTGGCCGAAAGTTCCACCGCTGAAGGTCGTGCCATAAAAGTTTCCGTCGCTCGCCTGGATCAGCCCGGCAACGGGTTCGTAGCCTTCCGTCACAGAGGCGAAGCTATGCAGTAAAGTGAACGCCCCTCCCGTAGTAATGGTGAAGACTTCGCCCAGGCCCTCGGCGCCCCCTCTGACAGTGGTGCCATAAAGCTTCCCGGAAGTCGCTTGCAGCAGCACACCTTCCGGCTCCCATCCGTCGGTATCGATGAAGCTATGCAGCAGCGTATAGACTCCCGTCGAGCTAATCTTGAAGACGGTACCGAAATCGGCCCCCGGGCCTCCGGCAGTAGTGCCGTAAAACTCTCCTGTATTTGCCAAGGCAAGTCCGGCAAAAGGTTCGTATCCGTCCGTCGTATCGTCGAAGCTGTGGAGACTCGTGAAAGTTCCGCTCGTGGTGATCTTAAAAACCGTGCCATAGCCGGTACCGACCGTACCGCCGAACTGGGTTGTGCCGTAGTAACTGCCGTTGACCCCTTGGATCAGCGCCCCATAGGGGATCTCGCCATCCATGCCGCTGAAGCTGTGAAGAATCGTCAGCGTGCCGGCCGCTGTGACCGAAAAAACCGTTCCCAGGCCGCTGGTCCCCCCTTCTGCTGTGGTTCCGTAGAACTTTCCGTTGCTGCCCAGCACCAGCCCGGTGTAAGGATTTGCGCCATCGGGAGTATTAGCAAAGTTGTAGATCGTGGTCAGCGTTCCGCCTGGAGTCACCATGAAAATGGTGCCGTCATTGTGAGTACCGCCGTATGTAGTCGTTCCGTATAAATTCCCATCCACGCCCTGAACCAGATTCTCCTGGAACGGCAGGTCACCGTTGGGCCCGGTGAAACTCACAAGAGTTGTGAACTGAGCAGGAGAATTGGTCGCCATTAGCAGCATCATTAGGATTGTGATCGCGGAACTTGTAGCCCATCTCCGAATGCCGTCTCTGCTGGTCATGGTGCCTCCCTATCGACCTCTTAGGTCAAAACTGCAATCACTACAAGTCGCAACCGCCTTAGTTGGGGCTCTAAGGGCGCTTAGTTTACACCCGTTTTCGCGTTCGTAATACTGTGAAAAGATTTGCATCATAAATGCTCTGCAGCCCACTTCAAGCGCCGCACCCACGCATGCCGGTCTGGACTTTCATCACTTCCGCATACATGCGATGAAAGGCATGCACGCCCTTTTCCTGCTTCACGCTATAGCGTCCGCGTTCGTAGCTGCGCGAATGCAGGTTTCTGCACCCGCTCGCAGATGGCCACATCTTCCAGACTGAATCTGGCGGCTGATCTCGACGCCTTCGTCGGCGCCACCCCGCAGCACGACAAACGTTACCTGCATGCTGATTCAAGTCGGCTAGGCGGGAGCTCACGCTCCACCCGGAAAACCTCCGCGTCGGTGTAGAACCGGGCTGGAATCGACCCGGCATGGGCAATTTCCGCATCCATGAAAAGGCCAGCCGGGGGCTCGATCATGGGTGTCACAGTGCATTGCAGAGCAACGGGGAGTGGTACCGTTTTGACACCTTTTGTCACTTCGGTTGCCTTCCCGTGCCAACAGTCCTATTATGGAAGCAACTGACCATCCCCAAACCCTCCGGGGATAGCTCTCAGCGTGCTGTAACGCAAGGTAGTTAGG
>Ga0209517_10006704_pt1 | contig 14109 bp, 12 predicted proteins | sample PeaSoiMetSII2010_FD_187695 | JGI IMG/M metagenome (GOLD analysis project Ga0209517, IMG submission 187695) | Peat soil microbial communities from Weissenstadt, Germany - SII-2010 (SPAdes) (version 2) | ecosystem: Environmental > Terrestrial > Soil > Wetlands > Peat | place: Germany...
AGACCCTGGAAGTCCCCCCTGCCCCCGAACCAAGAAACTTGCTCCTAAGCCGCGTATTCTCCCGCTTCCCCGTCGCGCTGCTGTACGGCCGCAACCAAAAGACCGGGTGAAAAAACTTTGACAGGATTGAGAGGACTAGAAATAGAAATAACCTTTAGACTGTTGTGCCTTCTTTGTCATCTGGGCCGTGGAAAGATTTAGACAGGATTAACAGGATTTACAGGATTAAAAATAAAGAAACTACTGCAACTTTTAAACTGCTGCATCCTTTCCATCCTGTTAATCCTGTCCAGGCTCTTGTCTTTTGTCTCTGCGGTGAACTGTTACTCTTCAGATCGCCTCGAGCAGGTTTTCCTCTTCTTCGCAAAGATACGTTCTCATTCTTTCTATTACTTTGGGCCAGACCGCCTTCAGGGAGTTGCTTCCCATGAAAAGTCCGATATGACCGGAATCGGCCAGATACCGGCTCATTTGATCGGGCGGCGTGGAAACGTATTTTTCGGTGTTGAACACCTGCCCGGGAGTGGTAATATCATCCTTCGATCCGGCGATCATCAGCACGGGACAATCGATGTTTTTCAAATCGACCTTTTTATTGAAGAGCTTCATTTTTCCTTTTACCAGGTTGTTTTTCGCAAACAACTGGTCAACTACCCTCAAATACCATCTTCCCGGCAAATGCCTTACACACTCATACCAATTCCTGAATCGATGATGTCTTTCGAGGAATCCGGCATCGTCGACATTGCGATAAAGATTGTAATAGTCCAGGAAAAACCTCTCATACGGATTCATCAGCTTAAATGCAAGCAACTGAAACTCCCCTCGGTAGATCCCGCCTCCCATAGTTACCAGGCTTTTAAAGAAATTATATGGCAATACCTCACAAGCATCTTTTATTTTCCCGTCATCGGCATGTGCATCTATGGGCGAGCCCGCAAGCACCAGCGAATTTACTTTCTGCTTGAACAGAGCAGTATACATCGCCGCCTGCCAGCCACCCTGGCACAGACCCACCAGGTTGGCCTTTCGGCCGATATGCGAGACGCACTGATCGGTATACATCATCAGATCTTCGAGAGTTTCATTGGCTCGATCGTAAGTAGCGCTTTTCCAATCGATTGCATATACGCTGGTCATGCCATGATTTAGAAAAGTCCTGACCAGTGAATTGCCGGGAGAAAAATCACAAATGCTGCTGTGATGACCTGCCTGGGGAGGCAGGATAAGGACCGGGTTCTTATCGCCGCCTTCTGAAAATTGCCTTAATCTATAAGCCTTTGTCTCCAGTACAACTTTATTTTCCGTCACAAAGGCCGGTTCGGTTATCGGTTTGGTAGCTTCGATAACAAATTTCATCCATTTATTATAAAACCAAAACATTTTTTACCCCCTCCCAAGGGTTTATTGCCAAGACCATCTCATCAAAAACCAGTGATTACCAAGCGGCAGGTTTTTGACCCTGGCAGGTGCTGAAAAAGGGTTGAAATTCCTACTCACCAGGCCTGCCCCGGACTGCGATCCGGGGGCAAAAGCCGTGATCCAGTGCCTTTTGATTTAAAATCAATCAGTTGGGAATAAGCCAGGATTCCAACTTAAACCGGAATGACTAGAGCATTAGCAATTTCCAGGCCTCTCTCCCACCCAAGAGCCCTTTTTCATCACCCTGATAAACCCACAATCCGAAATCCCGCAGACCCCGAGCGGAAGTAAGGCAGAAAATCCTTTTTTCCAGACGGATTTTCCGCCCTTTCTAAAATCCGGATAGTCCTCGACATCGCGCTCCCTTGTGCATAGCGAAAGGAACGCATCACACGGACAAACCGGTAGCGTTTCGCGGGGGATCAAACCCGCGCCGGAATTCAATTCAACTTAGTTTGGAACTGGGGATTTAGGACAGGACGATACGACGGATTTTAAAGGAATACAAACGAAAATTAATGTGAAAGGAGAAATTTTCTCATAGGATTTTTGCTCCCACATCCGGGACCAGGATGATCACTTCCGCCGCATACCGGATATATGAAAAACGAAAGGCAAACGCTAAAGACATTTATCCGCAATTCAGGCTGTAAATCAGTTTCCCACCGCTCACGGCGCCGGTAACGGCCCCCTCTTTTTCCATTGTTTCCAGGCACCCGCGCACTTCTGAAATAACCATGAAAATGCCTCCGCCGACGGCTCTCCTGGCGAACAACCGCTGGGCGACTTCAAACGGGGTCATCCCGGATATCTTGCTCCCGTGCTCATGGGCGCCGCTCAAAATTTCCTTTATTCTTTGCCGCCGTCTCGCCCGGTAGCGTTTGATCCGCTCAATCAATTGCAGGTGGCCGGAAAAGGGCTCTCCGTGGCCGGGCAGGACCTGTCGCACCGGCAGGACGGCCAACGCGTCGAGCGATCTTTCGTACTGTTCGAGGCCATAGTATGGCGGGAGGTCTTCCGGAGGTCTAAGCTCTGCACAAATATATGGGATAACACTCTCGATGAGACAATCTCCGGAAAGGAGCAGGCCGCCGGTTTCGTCGAAAAGGCAGATCGAGCCGGCAGTGTGTCCGGGTGTATGGATGGCGACCAGTTTAAAGAGATCGAAGGAAAACAGCTCGCCACCCTTTAGCAGTTCCAGGCCGGATACCGGGCTGAAATGTTTCCGGAAACGGCTCACAATGCCCATAGTGTTCTTGTCGGCGATTTCTTCCGGAACACCCGCTTCTTGAAAAAACCTGCGGAAAAACTCCTCATTTTCTCCGCTCACTTCCTCGGCCCCTGCAAGCGTCCAGCGTTTATCACGATAGTGCACAAACACAGGAGCATTGCTTGCCGCCGCGACGGTTCCAACCGATCCGGCGTGATCGGAGTGGCCGTGAGTCAGAATGATCCTCCCGATATCGGAGATCGAGGCCCCCAACTTTCTCAACCCATCATGGAGAACCTTAAGCGCTTCAGGGGTGTTGATCCCGGTATCGACCAGGGTGGGGGTCGAATCGGGTATGAAGTAACAGTTCGTGCTTCCAGGGGGAAATGGGACCGGGACTACGATCCTTTCGATTTTAGCCAAGGTTGTCAACTGCTCTAAATCCTGTTATCCGAAGTTGTGTTCAAGATGTAATCTTTCGTATGTATCAGCACCATGCTTTTGAGCCACAATTGGGCGAATTTCCGCAATGGTAATCAGGTTTCCTTCCCCGACTTCGGACATTATATCGTTTACTTCCATTGTCGATGGAATGGCCATCGAGCGGGCTTTCAGGCGCTTTTGGGCATCTTCGTTCAACGCGACAAAGCTCGTCCAGGAAGTATTTAGTCCGGGAGTTTCGGGGGCCGGAATTTCTTGAAAATGAAAAATCTTAGCAATCTTCTATGATTTTTTCCAGTTTGTCATAATGTCAAATTCTCAACTTTCGCATAACGTTAAGCGTTCTTGAGCATGGTAGGACAAAGTAACCGGCAATTCAATGCTCAGAGTTGACTTTTGGGTTACCGGCGCCGCACTTTACTTTTGCCTCTTTGCTTTTTACCTTTGCCTTGCCGCCACCGAAGGTTTGAGTGGCCAACATTGCTGCGGTCCCACCGCCCTTGGCGCCGCCGAAGGCAGCGGCGAACCTGGCCGTCGGTCCCACCGCCGAAAGGCTGAAGATCATGAGAAAGCACTGGACAATCGATTACCTCGATTTTGACCGTCTCGTTCATGCCCTGCAGTCGAATTTCACGCTGAGCATTTCGCCTGCCTCACTGCAGGAGGCTTTCTTTTCCTGGGCAACACACCTTGCCAATTTACCCGGGAAAAGAACTGAACTCATGATGGACTATCTAATCAAGACATCGATGTATTTCGACTATCTAATGCACGCTGCGACGTGGCGTGAACACCCCGGCAGTTTTAAGCCCTTGTCCCAGGACAGGCGTTTTGGCGCCGGCGAATGGCAAAAGTGGCCATACAATGCAATATCTCAGGGATTTCTCATGATCGAGAGCTGGTGGCAATGCGCAACTACCCGCATACATGGCCTTCCATGCCATCACGAGAGTGTGGTCGGCTTTGCAACGCGCCAGTTGCTCGATATGTACGCGCCTTCCAACTTTATTTTCACAAACCCGGAGGTTTTGAAAAAAACCCGCGAGCAATACGGGTGCAATCTCGTGCACGGGTGGCTCAATTTTTGTGAAGACGCGAGGCGGGTGCTGAACCGGGAGAAACCGGCCGGGGCCGAAGCCTTTCGGGTCGGCGAAAACATTGCCGTCACCCCTGGCAAGGTGGTTTTCCGCAACAACCTGATCGAACTGATTCAATACAGTCCCATGACGGAGCAGGTTTACTCGGAACCCGTGCTCATAGTTCCCGCGTGGATAATGAAGTACTACATTCTCGATCTTTCTCCGAATAATTCCCTCGCCAAATTTCTAGTGGAAAGAGGACATACGGTTTTCATGATCTCGTGGAAAAATCCGGGGCCTCAGGACCGCGATCTTTCGATGGACGATTACAGGGCGCAGGGGGTCATGGCTGCGCTGGATGCTCTTTCCACAATAATCCCGGAGAGAAGGATTCATGCCCTGGGATATTGTCTTGGCGGAACCATTCTAACGATAGCAGCGGCGGCAATGGCGAGGGATGACGACAATCGGATCTTGAGTTTGACTCTGCTGGCGGCTCAAAACGACTTCACCGAAGCAGGCGAACTGATGCTCTTTATCGACGAGAGCCAGGTCGCTTACCTGGAAGACAGCATGTGGCATAAAGGCTTCCTTGATACCCAGCAGATGGCCGGGGCCTTTCAGTTGCTAAGATCCAACGACCTGATATGGTCCCATTACATTCATTCCTATTTGATGGGGGAGCGCCTTCCGATGTGGGACCTCATGGCATGGAACGCCGATACTACCCGAATGCCGTATCGGATGCACAGTGAGTACCTGAGGTCGCTTTTTCTGGATAACGATCTTGCCGAGGGCCGGTATCATGTGGCCGGGCGTCCGATCTTTCTCAGCGATATACAAGCGCCGGTCTTCATGGTGGCGACGACTCAGGATCATGTGGCCCCCTGGCGCTCCGTTTACAAGTTTCTTTTCTTTTGCAATGCCGAAGAAATAACTTTCGTTCTTTGCAGCGGCGGCCATAACGCCGGAATAGTCAGCGAACCGGGCCATCACGACAGGTACTTTCGAATATCGACCCGAAAGACGGGCGAAAAACACCTGGACGCAGATTCCTGGGCCGAAAGGACGCCCGAGCAGAGCGGCTCGTGGTGGATTCCCTTGGAGAACTGGCTGACCGGGCGTTCGACATCTTTAGTTGCCCCGCCTTCCACTGGGGCTTCTGAAAAAGGCCTTCCGCCTCTGGGCGATGCGCCCGGAACATACGTTTTCCAGGAATAGGACTTCGCTGCCCGCCACCGGCCAATGCCGTTGACATGGACGGAAGTTTCTAACGCGATCTAATACCTTGGATGTTCGTGATAACAAGCATCGAGGCACTCATGTTCACGCTCCCTGGCCCACTCTTCGCATCGGTGGTGGTGCGGGTGTCCAGGCTCACTGCATTCCGCCAGGCGTTCTTCATAATGCTTGCGGCAATGCCCCACGCAATAATGCTCCTCATGATGTTCCTGCGCCATCATTGTGCCGGAAGATTCCGGCTGCCCCGGATTGTTAAGCTCAGCATGATTTGTGTTGAATAGCGAGCCGGTGGAAGAATCGCCCTGCACAGCTATGGGTCCGGCGCCGGAATGGGCGGACGATAATGCAAACATCAGCGTCAGGCCTGCAACGGTGAGCAGGATTATCAAATAAAGAGCCCTTGTCCTCATTTTATTCTCCTCATTGAGATATTGTATAATTCTATGCGTTGCCAATTCGATGCCCCTTACCTCAAAGGATAAGATCAGACTACTCTTTTTGTCCAGTCAGTTCTTCGATCATCTCCTTTGGCCGTTCCATATCGACTCTCCTTCCTGCTTCAGCTCCGGCGTGAATCTTTACGAATGTCGGCGCGGCCCTGACCTTTTCGCGTTCGTTCAGCCAGTTCATCACTTCGGGATTCTTCTCCCATTCGATAGTAATGAAGCGCATCGAGGGATTTTGCTCTTGCGCCTCAAAAAAGTAGGGCCGGGCGGCCTTGCAATCGCCGCATCCTTCTATCCTGACCATAATAAGCGTGTCTTTCGCGCTGGTGAGGATTTCTTTAAAGAACTGCTCATCCGAGACATCGGGATATGCGAGTTCCTCCTCCTCTCTTTGTTTGGTCAGGATTTTTTCCTTGAAGCTTTCGCTTCCTTCCGCACAATCTTCGCAAGGACTTGCCGAAGGCAGCGATTCAACGTATCCGATTGCGCTCAGCGCCGCTGCTATCCCCTGTCCGGTAGCAATGCCGATCTGTTTGAATGGAACGTTGGTCACGTCTCCGATTGCCCAAACTCCCGGCGAGGATGTTTCACCGAGCACCCCCACCGTGATTTCACCATACCTGTTGGTTTCAACAAGATCGGTGAACGGCTGTGAATTGACCGTGGCGCCAATGCTCGGGAATACGCCCTCAAGACGCTGCTCCCACTCCCTGCCGGTTTTCAGGTCCCTCAGCCTGATTCCCGTCACCGTTGTGCTGCCGATCACTTCAAGTACTTGGGTGTTTCTGATAATCTTCACATTGGGAAGCTTCGTAATTCGCTCTCTGAGATCCGGGTTGCCCGTGAAATCTTCGGTGACGATCACGGCGACCACCTCTTTAACGTACTTCGTGAGCGTAAGGATATTCTCCAGCGCCGTATTCCCGCCGCCAATCACCGCAACGGTCTCATCTTTAAAGAACGGGGCATCGCACGTTCCGCAAAACGCGACCCCCTTGCCTTTGAGTTTTTCCGCGCCGGGGGCGGGGAGATTTTTCCGCGTAGCCCCCGTCGCAATGATGAGCGCCCTTGTGAAAAACACTATACTCCCACCGGATGTCTGTGCGGCAAGCTTGTACATGTTGCCTGCCGCATTATTGGCGGAGACAATGGAACCAGTTACCCTGGTGAGGTATTCGGGGAATTTTCTTTCGAGGTTTTCAAAGAATGTGATCATTCCTTTCTGGAATGCATCACCCGACAAGATCGGGATAAAAGGCCAGTTGGTGATTTCGGGGGTATCGTTTATCTGACCTCCGACTTCAGTGCCTACGGCAATCACGCTGAGATGAGCTTCGAGCAGGTAGACGAGTGCTGAAAGTCCTGCCGGACCTAATCCGGCAACCGCAACATCATAGAGTTTTTTCTTTTCTACGCCATCCATTTTTCCATCCCTTCTATTGGACAGGATTAACAGAATTTACAGGATTAAAATGAAAGAAGCTGCTGCATCCTTTCCATTCTATAAATCCCGTCAAAGACCTTTATTTTTTGTTTTTAATCCTGTAACTCCTGTTAATCCTGTCCATGTTCTTGTCTTTTGTCTTTTCCCTTGATCCTGTAACTCCTGTTAATCCTATCTAAAGCTTATCTCCGCGTTCCAGTTTTATAACTCAGCTTGAGCCAGGCACTCTTTCGCCTTTCTATATCCCAATTCAATCATCTCGGCTGCCCGATCAAACTCCAATGTCTGACATGCGTTTCTGGGAATCTCTATGACAATGTCCGGTGGATAAGCAGCAAGCTTTTGTCGTGCTATGGTGGCCTGCATAGCCTCAAACGACTGAATAGCGATGTCGTAAGCTCCCCAATCCCGACCGTTGTTTGTCACGGATTGTTGCAGACGGTTTATAAAGCGATTGATCTTTTCATGAAACGAAGATGAAGAGACCATTGGAGCTACTCTGATGGCTCTCAGCTTTTCCGGACTCTCTGCCGGGCCGCCCAGATTTACGGCAATAGTCATACTTGTTTCATCACCACACGTGGGTGCAATAGGCACAGGATTTAAAACCCCTCCATCAACAAGAACGACTCCTTTGTACTTAAACGGAGTAAAAAGAAGGGGTATTGAGAAAGACGCCCTTATGGCGTCAAAAATACGACCTGACTTTATCCATATTTCTTTCTGGCCTTTTATATCAGTAGCAATAGCCGTATATGAAATTGGGAGATTTTCGATTAATCGATCCCCCACCAGATTGATCAAAGTATTGATGAGTTTGTCGCCTCTCACCAGTCCACTTTTTTCCCATGAAAGATCAAGGAAAGTGACTATGTTGACTTTCGTTATGGACCGCACCCATTGTTCGAATTCATCCAGTTTTCCAGCCGCATATATTCCCCCTATGAGCGCGCCGATTGAGGAACCGGCTATTGAGTGTATTTTGTAATCATTTTCTTCAAGCCAATGTATAACACCAATGTGCGCCAAGCCGCGAGCGCCACCGCTTCCAAGGACCAGGGACACAGTTTTCATAGTGTTTTAACCATAATCTCTCCGGGCGCCTTTCATTGAGACGCCAACGGGTAATTGCATAGTTCTGTCCCTCCCCTCCATTTCGGATGATAGCAGGATAGGATTAGATCTGAACGGTGTCAATCAGGTGATGAGCCAAATTCCTCGATCCCAGACACGGATATTTGGACCTGCCAAACGGCAACGAGCAAGAGTCCGGTAAGTGGGTTAACGGGTGCATGTAGAAAAGGAGAAAAGCGGGGCTGACAAAGTGGAATTGCTCCGCCAGCCGAGTTATATTAAGTAAGCATCGAGCGGCGACTTTTTTTATTGATACTTATGAACTGGACCGCAGCACAAGACCCGGATTATCTTTAATCGATATTCCCACTAAGGAGCAAGTCAGAATTCTTCAGGAGATTACTCGAACCGGCGAAGAACTGGAGCGCCCTTTTAAAGATCGAAGAGAAGATCAAAATCCAGTCCGGAAATTGAGATAGGGTTTATTTCCGGCAAGAAAATCATACGGATCAAATTTGCCGATCACCTCCGGGAGGGCAAAATGAAAGCTTTCGGATATGTGAGATTCAGTGGGAAGGGGCAGGTTGAGTGTGATGGTCCTATTGGGCAGGAAGCGGCGATTCGCCAATATGCCGATGCCTATGATATTACAATTGAAGAGGTCTTCAGGGAGGATGGCGCCGGCGGAACCTTGGAAACCAGACGTGCACTGGCCGCAATGATGGTCGCGATGGAGTTAAGCCATCATGGCGTGAAGACGGTAATCATAGAACGACTGAACTGCCTGGCCAGTGATTTGATTGTGCAGGAGGCCATTATCAATGACTTCAGAAAGGGAGGCTTTCAACTGATCAGCGTTCATGAAAGCGACGACTTGCTTGGTGAAGATCCCACAAGAAAGCTCGCCCGGCACGTTTTCGGCGCTATTGCCGAATATGATAAAGTCATGACTGCATTGAAATCAAAGGCTGCAAGAGACCGAAAACGAATCTGCGAAGGCAGGTGTGAAAGAAGAAAGACCTATGAAGATACTATGCCCGAGTTGTTCCATCTGATCAATGAACTGAGGAGGAAGCCCAGAGGTGCGAAGCGGATGACCTATGGGCAGGTTGCCGAGGAATTGAACAGGCGGGGATTCAAAACCAGCTTGAGCGGAGAATTCAACGGTCAGATAGTCCAAAACATCTTGCGCAAATAGGCTCAAATCCCACGAATCACACAACAATAGGCTGTCATTGACCGGCGGGTTTACTGGCGAAAGTTACGTCAAGACCGTTGATGCAAATTTGAATCTTATTAAATCTTTCACCCCCTCGATGGGACAAAGGGAGATAGCATAGATGCCCAACCTCTTTGAAAAAACTGCCATAAAGTCTCTTGAGCTCGAGAATCGCTCCGTACGGAGCGCTACCTGGTCTGGCGTGGGCGACGGGAGAGGTTACGTCACAGACCGAGCCATAGACTTCTACCGTTGTCTCGCCGAAGGCGGCATCGGGCTAATCATTACCGGATTTCAATTCGTTATGCCCAATAGCATTGCCATTCCCTATCAGACCGGCAACTACAGCGATGACATGGTGGATGGGCTGAGCCGTCTTGCCGCAGAGATCCATTCACATGGAGGTAAAGTGGCAGCTCAACTGGTTCATACGGGCAGCAAAGCAAATCCGAAATTGTTTTTCGAGGAAGGAGAGATCTGGGGACCGTCCGCGTTGCCGGACCCTTTGACGGGGACCACCCCAAAGGAGATGACGAAAGAAGAGATAAGGCAGGTCATAATGGCATTTGCCGCCGCCGCTTTAAGAGCCAAAAAAGCCGGATTCGACGGGATACAACTTCACGGCGCTCACGGGTATGGCATCAACCAGTTTCTCTCCGGTGCAACCAATCGGCGATCTGATGTGTACGGGGGAGAGATCACAAGACGCTACCGCTTCCTCGGCGAAGCGCTGGAAGCGGTCAGAGGGGAAGTCGGCAAAGACTATCCGGTTTTCATTAAATTGAGTGGAAACGACTACTTTGAGGGAGGCCTGGCGCCCGAGGAATCCCTGTATGTTGCCCGCAGGCTGGAAGAAGATGGGATAGACGGCATCGAGGTGAGTGCCGGAAGCCGGGCATCCGGAAACGGAATGGTTCCATCTCGCACGAATATTCTAAAGGAAGAGGATGAGGGATACCTTGCGCAACTGGCCAGGCGTTTCAAGGAGACGGTCAGGGTTCCTATCATTACTGTTGGTGGAATACGTTCTTTACCTGTCATTTCGAAGATATTTGCCGATGGTATGGCCGACTACGTTGCATTGTGCCGGCCGTTTATTCGAGAACCTCACCTGATTAACCGCTGGAAAAGCGGCAATACCGAGAAAGCGAAGTGCATTTCCTGTAACGGTTGCTTTGATACGGGACTGGAAGGTATTGGCGTAACCTGCAAGGTTGAGCGGAAACAAAAAGAGAAACAGGGTTAGTCATTCCGGAGAATGAAGGATTCGAATCATATCCTTTGCGGCGATAGAATTGTTCGACTGAATATTCTGGCAAGGAACGGTGAATCAGTGAAATCCGAAAATCCGCTCCTTTGCCGGTGCTCCTAAGGGAACAAAATACACCCTAACTGCCCCGAGGAAGGTGCATTTTGTTGCCCTTAAACAGCCATTCGGTATAATAGGAGAAAGCGGGTTTGCAGCACTAGATTCAGACCGGCTCAACCTTAATCTGAATGGAAGTGTTGTGGCTAAAGACTCAGACGCGCGGGAATCCACTTTATCACCGCAAACAGAAATTATTTTGAACTGCATTGCAGACGGGGTATTCACTGTAGACCTCGAATGGCGGATTACGTTTTTCAATCGAGCGGCGGAAAAAATCACAGGGGTTTCCGCATCAGAGGCAATTGGCCGTCCCTGCTGTGAAGTCTTCAGGGCCAGCATCTGTGAATCAACCTGCGCCCTGAAATCCACACTGGAGACAAAAAAACCGGTAATCAACAAGCCGGTGGCGATACTTCGAGCTGACGGCAGGGAAATCCCAATAAGTGTCAGTACAGCTTTGCTGCAGGACCAGTCGGGCCGGATAATCGGCGGGGTGGAGACATTTCGCGATCTCAGTCTTGTGGAAACGCTGCGCAAAGAAATCGACCGCCAATATCGTTTTCAAGACATTATTTCCAAATCCCCCGCAATGAGGGAGCTTTTTTCAATTCTTCCGGAAGTGGCCCAAAGCGAAAGCACGGTGCTTATTGAGGGCGAAAGCGGCACTGGGAAGGAATTGCTGAGCCGTGCGGTGCATAGTCTCAGCCCCCGGGTCAAGGGTCCTTTTGTTGCGTTAAACTGCGGGGCACTCCCCGACACTCTCCTGGAATCCGAACTCTTCGGCCACGTTGCAGGAGCATTTACCGATGCCAAACGTGACCGCTTGGGTCGTTTTGCCGTTGCCGAAAAAGGAACGCTTTTTCTGGATGAAATCGGAGACATCTCGCCTGCGCTCCAGGTGCGCCTCCTGAGGGTCCTGGAAGAGCGCACCTATGAGCCGCTGGGGTCGTCAAAAACTATAAAAACCAATGTAAGGATCGTTACCGCATCGAATAAGGATCTGTTTCGCCTGGTCGAAGAGGGTTCTTTCAGGAAGGATCTCTATTATCGCATCAATGTAGTAAAGCTGAAATTGCCGCCTCTGGTGCAGCGAAAAGAAGACATTCCTATTCTTGCCGAGCATTTTATCGAGCGTTTGAATAAACTCCGAAACAAAAGCGTGACGGGGCTTAGTCACGAAGCTCTCGCCATCTTCATGCGCCACGATTGGCCTGGAAACATCCGGGAACTGGAAAACGTAATAGAATATGCATTCATTCTTTGCCGTGACGGTCTGATTCAACCCAAATGCCTTCCCGAGAACCTCAATACCAATGCATGTCGACTTATCGATTTTGCGGGATTTACCCTTCTCGACGCCGAGCGGCATGCAATAATGGAAGCCCTTGGTCGAAACCACTGGCGCCGAATGGCTACCGCGCGAGAACTTAGAATAGATAAAAACACCTTGCGGCGCAAGATGAATAGACTAAATATCGTTCCGGAAAAAACGGTTTCTGAAAAGGATAGGAATTAAAGAGTTCTCGCCTTCCTCACCCCGAACGGTTATCCCATCCGGGCCAAAGCTCACTTGTCCTGTCATTGTAATCTGCCTTGAATTGGACCTACTGATTCATTTTACGGCCAAGAGTACAATCTCTTTGCCATGTCCTGGATCTGCTTGTAAAGGGCCTACAAATAATACCCCTTAAAAAAGCGGGAACAATCTGCACCTGCGTCTGAAGCAAAAGGGAACGATAAGCACCTTCTAATCCCTGCTCCAATGTTCGGATAGAGTTACGGAGCGCTGCATTAAGCCAATCTGCGCTGAGTGGCCTATTTTTTGATATACCTGGCTATCAGCTCAAGGCTTTGTGCCTGCCTGATATAAAGATGACATGGAGGAATGCTATGTTGGCCATCCCGGTTTTCCGCGCCCGCGTAGCGCCTGTACTCGATTGGTGTTCGAAAATTATCATTATTCCAAAAGAAGGTACGGATGCCGCGTCAGGTCTTAAACTCGATGTCATCAAGGGGAGTATATTCAGTTTGATGCGAGGCTTGCGGGAGCAGGGAATAAGTACCCTGATCTGTGGAGCACTGAGCCCGGAGATGTTGAATTATGGTGAAAGCATCGGTTTGAGAATTATCCATGGCATTGCGGGCGAAATTGATGAGGTTTTGCAGGCTTATCAGGAAGGCAGACTGGACATGCCCCAATATCGGCTCCCGGGATGTAGCGGTCAACGCCGGTACAAGGGCGGAGCGAGGTGTACCTGCAAAGGCAAGAATGGAATCGCCGGCCGGAAAGAACCGGGCGGCGTTGGAACAGGTCCCGGCCGCAAGGTTGCCGGCCGCCCGGTGCGAGAAAGTGAGGCAGGACCTGGCTACAAGGAGTGCAATATGAGCAAGATTGCGATAACGAGTGAGGGCCCCTCCCTGGATGACCTGGTGGACCCCAGGTTTGGCAGGGCGGCTGGTTTCGTTGTAGTTGATCTCGAAAGCATGGAGACCCGCTATATTGATAATGGACGGACTCAGGTAATGGCCCAGGGCGCCGGCATCCAGGCAGCCGAATTGGTGGCAGGGGCCGGAGTCGGTTGTGTTCTTTCCGGGTATGTGGGGCCGAAGGCATTTCGGGCGCTTTCCGCCGCGAAAATAAAAGTCGTTCAAAACCTGGAGGAAGGCATGACCGTGCGCCAGGCCGTTGAGCTATTCCAAACGGAGGGTGTGCAGTTTGCCAATGGGCCGAACAGGGAAGCCGGGCGATGATCGTCTCTATCGCCAGCGGCAAGGGAGGCACCGGCAAAACCACGGTAAGCGCCTCACTGACCCGGGTTTGGAACAGACCGGTCATCGCGGTCGACCTCGACGTGGAAGAGCCGAATCTGCACCTGTTTCTTCGTCCCGAGATGGAGGAAAGCGAGACCGCCTGGCTGGAGGTGCCGGTCGTAGATGAGACAAAATGCGATTTCTGCCGCGTGTGTTCCGAGTTCTGTCAATTCAAGGCAATCAGCGTAATGGGCAAGTTGATCCTGACATTTCCGGAAATGTGCCACGGATGCGGCGGATGCATCGCTCTATGCCCGCAGAGAGCGATTTCAGCAGGCAGACGGGAACTGGGAGAGATAAATCGGGGTTATGCGAATGGAGCGCAATTTCTCACGGCTTGTCTGCGTGTCGG